>JAABUT010003147.1_pt1 | contig 14589 bp, 13 predicted proteins | sample 5559281 | NCBI WGS metagenome assembly JAABUT01 (sample SAMN10711880, study PRJNA513359) | rock metagenome | isolation source: Antarctica rocks | place: Antarctica: Victoria Land, Ricker Hills nord | collected 2016-01-04 | reverse complement strand
TTCTATGCCTGCTGCTTCACTGGTAAAACTGGATACTACAAGTCAAAGCTGACTAGTTTCACCGAAGACCCAGGGTGTCACAGGCTATCGTTGTGTATGTCTTTCGCGGGCCGCACAGCTGCCAAGTTGGGGCCTTGCTGTCAGCCTTGTTTCACTGCCACAGACCTGTTGCTTTTACCGGCGCCACACACGCGCTACAAGCACACAAGATGCGAGTGCAGCAAAGCAGCTGGAGCCATTCACAATCATGAGCAGCACTGTGTTGCACAGCAAACGGCAGTTCAAGGCATGTCAGACCATCATCATCACGCAACTAGCACCAAGATCAACCATCACACATATTGCTTGGACGGATTATGCTTTCTCTCCATGCCTCACTGCTCTCTGTCACTGGCTGAGCTGACCAATTAACATTATGTTAGTGTCGCTGCATCCCATGCATCAATACTTCTCACTCACTTGACTGGCTCGTCTTCTTCTGACACAATAACATGAGGCGTGACGGTGACTGATGACCCATATTGCATGACCCGTGGCCTGAGCTCATTGCCTGCAACATGCCCCTGGATGTCACAGCAGTCCCGGCATTACTGAATGTCTACTGCTGTGAATGACTTTCTTGCTGCTGCTGCTGTGCACTTCATGTACAGACAATGCAACTGACAGTCACAGACGTGATAATGACCTTGACTGCTTCTTACAGGTCACGCAACAAAGCTGCAAGTCTCGCCTCTTGTGCTGAAACAACAGCAGCAGCTTTGTGCATTAGTGAATGAATCAGAAAACGTAGGCCTGCAGCGACATGCAGCAAGGTTCAACTTCACAGGAGCCACTCACTGCAGCAACTTGCAGCGTACTATGCTGTTTATCATTCCGCTCAAGCCAGCTTCGCAGGTATGGCACCAACTATGCAGCACCAGGCTGCCATCTACTGTCAGATGGTCCAACTGTAGTGCAGCCTGTGTAACATTGCAACAACAAGCTGCAGCTGCACACATAGTGGCTGCTGTGTACAAGTCTTGTTGACACATGCTTGCCCTGCATTGTTTACAATGCCTTCTTATTACAAAAGCATTTCTGACGCAAACTTGCTGCAGCAGCTTTCTTTGCAAATTGTGTGCGCACTAAGTGGCTGTCACCAACAGTGCAGGTGCCTGTCTGCCCACGCATATCTGCCACTGGCACAACAGGCAGAACAACTCAAGGCCAAGGTAATACCGCACATGCAAAGTTTGCTTCATAAAAGAAATGTTGTGCAGGCTACACAAATGCATGCAACACGCCAAGCCTCAGCAGTCCAAATCCTCAGACAAGCATGATGGGGGGATCTCTACATGCGTGCAAGATGAGGACAAAACCGATGCAAGGCACGCAACCCTAACCAAGGCATGGCCCCCATTGGGGATGCGCAGCTTGTCACCACCGCCCCTTTAAATCCCCTTTGGGATGAGAACAAGACGTTGACATGATTCCTGAAGGTCAAGATCTTAGGCACTTGCTGTAAACTTGCTATCAACTGCTTTTTATGCTACAAACTTTTGCAATTTGCACCACGCAGAAGTAAAGGCAGAGGTCAATGCAGCTCAAGCTCTAAGTACATGAATCGCGATGGCTGGTGTGGTTTCTGCTTGGGTCAAGTAACACACTGTTCTGAGTGTGCCAGAAAGCATTGCAGATAAAAGTTCCTGCCAGTGGCTGGAGAATATGTAGAAGCGGTCTACAAGCTTCTTATTTGCATTGTGCGCGTGATGCAATGCTGTCTTGTATGTGTCTCAAAATCTTCTGTTGAATTGCTGTGTGCAGTATCAAGGTGAACTCATGCCCCAGTGATCATTGCGCTATGACGGCATGTGTGTTTGCAGCTCAGTGGCTTGTACCTCACTATGCGCATGCGTACATTCTGCTGTGGTAGGCAGCATATTGCGCTGGTCATGCCATCTGACACATTCCTGGACTCTTGTTACAATGCTGCTCATGATGCAGGGTCGCTTTGAACCCATGCTGCAGTGGTCATTGCGCTATGACGGCATGCATGTTTGCAGCTCAGAATTACACGTTCTCAGAAAACTTGCTGTGTGTAGCATGATTGTACATGACAGCCATGCAAAGTCTTATGCATTGTGTGCAGGGCATTTGTGCTTTCCCCATGGCATGGTACTTATGTGTTGTGCTGTCTCACTAGCCTGGTCAGCTTGAGAGGACCAACAGTCTGACTGCAGGCGCATCCCAACCCCCGAACCTGAAGCGCCAATTGTGTCGGAAGGATGAGCGCTCAGAAGCTTTTGCAGGTGCCCTGAAGTTTCCGGTCGACGCAGAAGGACTCGCTTTCTGGGGGTTTGACTTTAAGTGTTTTCAGGTGTGCTTTTAGTTGCAGGGTGATTGTGGCTCATTGTCTCTATTGAGTTTTGGGTGATGAGGGAGTTATGAACCGCCACGGTGACCCCTGCTGAGCCATTCGTACAGTGGCCATTGTTGTTGCCTTTTCCACAGCTGTGGTATAGCTTGTTCTCTGGCAGGTAAGCTTCAAAGGAAAGCCTATCTTGTTTCACGTTGGTCAGCTTGGTTTCTGTCATCACAATGACCCATAGCTTTTTTCTGGTCTGCTATTTCCCTGAGTTCATCTGGGATTGTGGTAGATCCCATCACATTTCATGACAATATTGTCATGTGGTCCCAATAGGGGATGTATGCTCCTGCTGTCTTCTTCTCTTCTTTGCTTAGTGGCTTTTTGCCGGGAGTTATTGCATTCTTTGCTGTACTGTCTGCAATGCTATTGGCAGCACTTTCAGTGTGTGTGTCTGAAGCTGTCTTTGCCTGCTTCCTCTTTTGTATCCTCTCAAACTTGCCAGGGTCTAAGTGGCTGTGTATTTCATTGTCAACTGCTTCAGGTGTGATGCTTCTTCTGGGCTTGGCGTGTGTGTCTCTTGGGGTCTTGGCAGGTCATGCTCATTGCACTACCTGGCCTATGTGCTTCCATTTGGGGTGCCTTCTTTGTTATGTCCTGATTTGCCTTGTTCATTATGTTCTTGTTGCGCTTTTTCCACAGTACTTGTGTGCTGCCACTCACTTGCATCAGCCTCGCTAACAAGACCTTGCTGCTGCCATGTCTTCATCCATTGCTTTGCTGCGTGCTTGCACTTTGACTCTTTGTGTTCACTCTTCTTTTTGTTGTACGAGGTGGATGTCGTCTTTTGTATAGTTTTTGTGCAGTGCGGTTTGGCTGCTGGGGCTGGTTTGCCTGGTATGCTTTCCTTACTTCCACTCAGAAAAACACCAGCATACGACTCTGCACACATGTGCACTTTGTATGCCTCGTATAGAGCTTGCTTGTTCCTGTGGTTTGTCATCCTAGATGGAGATAATTTTCTTGAACTTATTAGGTCTGTCCTGCCATCTTCACTTGTTGCACCTGCTATCTGCATGATGACATGATAGTGCTGTGATTCTATAGCAACATAGGTCTATAGCAGTGACTGTCACAGTGCAGAGTCAATTTATGCGTTGTTGCTGTACATGTGGACAAACGTGCAACATCGTCAATATAGAATTCAGCACAGAAGTGCAACGTCAAACGTGCAATGTCCTAATTGAGTACTGGTGCAACAGCAGTCTTTTCGCTCAGAAGTGCATTGCCAGCAACAAAGCAGGTGCATTAGCCACTTCATGCCCTGCAGCTCATTGCACACCTTTATTTCGTTCTGACCTTGCAGCTAGCAGCTCTTTGACATAGCCAGCCACTTCTTTGTTCTTCTGCTCCAATCTGTCAGCATCTATCTTAGCAGCCATATCTGAAGCGGTTATGCCAGCAAGAACTGCCAGCCTGTCAATTTCATCAACAGCACCCTTGATCTCAGCATAGCGTTGTCTGCTGAAGGTAGTCCTCGACTTTGGATTAGCCTTTTTTCATATCAGCAAACGATAGAGTCTCAGCAACCTCATCACCATGCACATACCATCATTGGTTCAGGCCTTTTAGCCAGTATCGGCGGTATTGTCAGCTGCCTGTTTGTGTTAGAAGAAAAGAAAAGACTACACCTTTCGGCGTCAGTTTAATGAGAAGCCAAGTATTATACCGGGCTGCCCAGGAGCCTGTTTGTGTTAGGCGCATGCAGCGGTTTCTACAGTTTAGACTTGGTTCTCATCAGTTGCCAATTGTTCTTGGCCGTTTTGCTGGGGGCCAGCATGTTGCCAGGGCTAGTAGGGTCTGCACGCAGTGGCTGTTGCAGATGAAATGCACATGATTTTTGAATGTCCAGCTCTCTGCACACTTAGGCAGCAGTACGCTCCTTTGTTTTCCACGGACACCAACACCATGAGGTCCTTTTTCGCGCAACAAGATCACATGCAAGATTTCAAGTTTGTTCTAAGCTGTGTTGATGTCTTCCAAATTTGACCTTTGTCTTCTTCTTTATGTGATCAGACTTGCTGGCTGGCTCAAGCCTTGTAATCTCTCTCTCTTTCTCTAGAGAATTTAGAACTAGTGATAATATGTTGTTGTCCTAGAGGCTAAAGTACTACAGGGCCCTTGTTCTGAAGTGCCCTTGTACCAGCCCTGCACTGGAGTTTGACCATAGCAGGTTGAGTCACTATCATTCGGTCTTTTGCACTTTAAGCAGTCTTAATCAGCAATGGCGAACTATGACAGCTGGGATCAAAGCAGCCTTGGTCTCCTGGATGACTTCTCTTTACAGTCGTACGGAGGAGACGCTGTACCGCTGCCTTACGCACACAGTAACGCGCCGTCGGAGTTTTCACACACCATCTTGGGGTCTGAACCATCATCCCCGCAGGACGCGAAGGTACACTAGACGAGCTCATTGAGGTCGCAATTTGCGCTGAGTTCTGCTGCAATCTGCACAAAGCAAAACGCGAACAGCTTTGGCAGCCCTGACGTTCTGTAAGTGCTCGTGACGTCAGAGCTTTGCTGTGAAAAGCACATACACCTTCACAGTTTGAGTCACTGACGCTGATATTTGGTTTCAGGTCAAGTTGCCTGTCGCCAATGACTACATAGTGCCTGCAAGCATCGAGCTTCCTTGGCGTGCTCCTGTGGACTCAATTGCAGCACCAGGCTTTTCTGGTGAAGGCAACAACTGCAGAACCGTGATTCTGCGCACTGATGGCCCGGTACCTGCTAAGGTATAATAGAAGTCAGTCAGGCAGGAAAGGGTGTTGTAGTCCAATGCTGGCAAGAAACAGCCTGTCAGTGCCTGTATGTTCGCCTATTCCCCGAGCAGAACACCAGCAAGCATCCAGCAGTAAAGATCATTAACCTCATCTGACAAATTTTGCGTTTTGTCGTCTCAAGTCCCATGCATTGCCACTTGTCTGCAATGTAGAAGGGGCTGTCATTATAAAGGGAAGTGCTCAGAAGCAGTCATGCCAAGTGCCTGTCTTGTTGATGCAGTATCCAGGAGGGAAATTTCGGCTCTTCTGCATCAAGCTGGGATTGTTGGATCCCTTGGGATTGCCAGGCAACAGCATCAGCACAGGAAAGTACACAGTGCTCAGTTTCCGGCCAGTCAACCTGTTCCAGCAGTTCACCAGAGTGGCAAACATGTACTTCCTGTTCATTGCATTTCTGCAGCTGATTCCTGGTTTGTCCCCTACGTCATGGGTGACAACAGTGGGGCCACTGTGCTTTGTCCTGTTCATCAATCGCATTAAGGTGTGCAACGCCTGTGCTCCCTCTCAATTACGTATGTCATGCATCTAGCAGATATCAGGCTCTGCTGCTTGCCTGCAGCTTTGAACTTTTGCAGCGACAGTCATTGTTACAGAGCACCAGCAGCTGTATATATGTGATTGTCTGTCATTCAAGCTGCAAGTCATGCTGATCATGCACACCATCACAATGTGCCTAGACAAGAAACCATGCTGCACTGCAATACACCACTTGTTCTGCTGTCAATCCTGGTGACGCGTCTGCCTGCAGCTGAGCTCAACACAGCTAGTGGAAGGCATGATGCAGACCTGTATAGATGCTCCACTTGCTTTTGCGCTTAGGAGATCTCAGATGACTTGGGACGACACAGGAGTGATGTTCAGTGGAACAATGCCCCTGTGACTGTCCTACAAGGACACAAGGAGGCTGTCAGCCAATGGAAGCATCTGCAGTTAGGAGACCTGGTCAAGGTCTGTGATCCGGCCCCAATAACCAAGCCTTAAAGTCTCATCCTGATCACTGGCAGCTGCATGCAGCCAGCCTTGCTCCAATGCTCTTGTACGTTGCTGAGTGAATGAACTTTAGTCGTTCAATCTGGCAATTTGGCAAGCTCAGTGACACTGTCTGCCTGTGTCTGCATGAAAGCTGTGCCTGAGCATGCATGATGTCAAGAGGCTGCACACAGGCTGTGTGCAAAGATTATCAGTGGTGCTGCATATGGTCAATTTTACAGCTTCACATGTCACCCTTGGTTCAGAACCTTCCAGCATGCGAAGCATCACATGCATGCCTGTAGACTTCAGACATGCATGGATGCAGCCGCGCTTATAACAAGCAAGACAACAACTTCAACTGCACACCAATGCATGTGTGATGGCATGGCTTGAGCAAAGCACCCAGATTCAAAGCATACATTTCACGCATCCCAACAGGTTGCTGCAGGGTCCCAGATTCCAGCGGACCTGCTGTTCCTGTCCTCGTCAGACAGTGCTGACCTGTGCTATGTGGAGACAGCCAATCTGGATAGTGAAATAAACCTCAAGCTGAAGTTTTGCTACCAAGGCACCAAGACTGTGGCCAGTGCTGTGGGCGCTAGGACTTTTGCTGCTAGCTCTTGGGTAGAGTGTGAAAAGCCCGATTAAAGGTGCACTGCTGGCAACGTGCAAACCAGGCAAATGGCAACCAAACTGCTTTTTATGATGACAGAACAGGCCATTACCCTCCTGTCTGTGGCTGGCTGAGTGTTTGGGATCAAGCAAAATGTTCATTGTGTACTATGGGACCAGTATTTGACTATGCATGTTGTCCTCTCAGTACTGCAGTGCATTGGTGGTGGGTCACTGCACACCTGTGTGAAGTACAATTCTTCATGAGCGTATTTGCAATGACACAAGCCTGCTATCAGCCTGTTTTGCAGAGCAGCACTGCACAGTGAGAAATGCATGTTGCCCTGAGCAGTGCATTGGTGGTGGGTCACTGCACATCTGTATGCAGTGCAAATCTTCATGGGTGTATCTGTTCTGACATGAATATGCTGTCGGCCTGTTTTGCAGAGCAGCACTGCACAATGGGGAATGCATTTTGCCCTGAGCAGTGCATTGGTGGTGGGTCACTGCACACTGTGTGAAGAGCAAACCTTCACAGGTGTATTTTCACTGACACAAGCCTGCGGTCAACCTGATTTGCAGAGCAGCACTGCACAGTGGGGAATGCATTTCGCGCTAAGCTGCAGTGCATTGGTGGTGGGCCACTGCACGCCTGTATGAAGATTTAGGGTTTAGAGCAGCACTGAACAGTGGGGAATGCAATTTGCCCTGAGAAGTGGTGCAGTGCATTGGTGGGACACACGATATGATGAAGCATGTTGCCCATTGTGCTGTTCGAGCCAGTCTTGGTGACCCAGCGCCAAGACCTCCCTTTCAGGAGGTCTATTCCTCATTCCACACCTGTAAAGCAAACATGTCATTGCAACAAGCATCTGAGTCAAAGTCTTACATGCAAACTTGCAACAGCATACTGGTGTAATACAAGACTGGCCTGATGCTTCCATGCAATGTTTGTTCAACGCTACATATATGCAAAAGACACACCACACACCTGGTGGAGTGTCAATACTGGTAACAGTTCCAGGGTAGCATAGGTGCACACGTGGGTATAGAGCACGGACACATGGACATTGCAATTGTGATGTGTGTTTCGGTGATACCTCGGTACCTCTCGTCCATTCTTTGGGACATAGCTGGACTTGCATGCTTGCCAAGCCTCCAACCATCATCATATGCGCAACTTGGTCTGATGGCATATCATGTTTTGCAACCAAACATTCAAGACCAACATTTGAAAGTAGCTGTATGAACTGCTGAGTATCTATGTCATGAAAGGTGACGTGCCGCTACAAAGTGCATATAAATGCAGGCACAATGCGCAATACTTCTCGATAGCACTGACTCCTCAACAAGGCAGCTAAGCACTGGCAGATGATGCTCTGTTTCCAGCTTGGTCAACAAGAGCAGCATTGGTGCTGAGGGCATGCACAAGGTCTTCTGCAACATGCCCCAGTTGCACCAAGCCATCTGCTTGCACATCTGCAGCCTAACGGTCATGAGTGTAAAGGCCTACACTGCCCATGTATATATGAATGCATTGTTGCCATACATTTTGATCTATGCTTGCTGTCTGTACCCCAGATATGTAATGCTTCATACGCATGTCATCGCTAAGGCACCTGCATCTTTGCCTTGTTCATGTGAAGACTGCTCACCTGCTTTCTCTTGATGGGTGCTTGTCTTGCTTGCCATTTGCGGGGCATCTGGACGTGCCACTGAGCAGCCACTACTAGATTACTGCCTGCAATCAAAACAGCATGCCGTGCACCTTACTTGTAAGCCATGCTTGAAAGTTGATATGTTTGATATCTCTGTTTGGCAGCTCTGGTTGCCAATATACCAAGCACAAGCTGTATTAGCAATTTTTGTTTTAGCCCTTCTTGAGCGAATATTAGCTATGATCATTGAAGTCTCAATACAATAGTGCTTGCCGGACGTGTAGGCAAAATTGGCCGCGTGCCTACATGCAAGCAGCTTTGACAACGATGAAGATGAGCATTGAAGCATCGCTCACCGATCAGAGAGGTCTGTTGTACAGGTATCCAGCGGGAGTGACTACAGAAGCCATGGCTCCGTTGAGGACTTGGAAAAGACTAAAGCACATCAAAGTGTCGTGCAGCAAGTGATGCATCTCCTCAAGCATTTAGCAGCTTGTTGTAGACATCATAAAAGCATATGCAATAAATGCTAACAAGAGGCATTGCGATGAGCCTTAAATGCAGCAAAACTTCCACCTTGATTCTGACATCATCGACACTGCAGTCATTTATAGTACCCTTTGATCATGACCAAAACTGCCAAAGGCTGCTGCTTGTGCATCCACGACGGCACCTGTCCGCACAATATCACCTAGGCGCTTGGCAGCAGCAATGGATCTTCATGTCAATGAAGTCTCATCAACCTTCAGTAGATTAACATCATGCTGCTTACAAACCCAGCTAATGCTGCTTGTGGTGTGTTGCAAGTTTCCTCCGGTCTGTATTGATGTGTACACACTGATCAAGGGTGTAGAGGAAGGACAGCTGGCAGTCAGACGAGCTCTTACACCGTATGCCGGCTCAGTACCACCAGCAGCCGTATCTGACTCACCTCAGAGCAGCAGCAGAGCCTCTGAGTCTGAGTCTCTTGACATGCTTGAGTCACTTGCATCTGCCGAGTTGGATGATGAGTCAGGATCATCTGGGGATGAGTCTGACGAAGAAGCAGGTCAGAGCCGATCAAAGCTGCAAGAGCGCTACAAGTGGCTGCTGCAACAGAGAGCAGCTCTGCAACAGCAGTTAGAGAAACTGCAAAATGGAAGACAAACAGAGCAGAAGGAAACAACATGAACACAACTGCTTTTCCGCAGTGCGCTGTCTACAAATGAAGCACATGAGATGACTGTTCAATTTGAAGAAAAGTACGCTGTAGTAGTTTGCTGATGGCTTTGGTCGATCCTGGAGACTGTCATTTTTGACAGTTTAATTGCTAGCATTTGCAATAGCATTTCATCTGAGCTGAAAATTGAGGGTTGTCAGCCAAGAACACTGCCAGGCCTTTGAGCTGCTGCCTTGCATCATGCAATGATGGGGCTTTGATAGTCTCCTCAACGAATAAAGCAAGCCATTTGGCATGTTATTTGAACATGCTGGTCACAGTACTGCAGGCTTGTTTAGTTGCGTTTGCAGCATTGCAGTCAGCTTGTCCTGTGACAGGCTTTTATGCTCAACAGCTGGATGACAGATCTTTTTGCGGTCGAGATCACTCAGCTGCACACGTTTACAAGACACTGTAGCAGGGGCTGCAAGACATAAATGTATGTGCTCTTATGTGGCTGATTGGACGCAGTTTGACGCACCTAAGCGCAGCAGGAACGGCCTACAAGCGCCAATGGCAGATTGCTATACAGCGACACTTTGCCAATCTGGCTGGACGTTGTATCGGGCGTCGTTGCTGTTGTAAGGAGGGAATTTGCAGTGCAAACCAACCGTTTTCGGAGTTTTGGTTGTTGTAACGCGATTGTCAGTGTAAAGGGCGTCGTTGTAAGGAGCTTTTACTGGCAAGTCAACAAGCAAGTCACGTTCGCCTGAATGCTTTTATGGCAAACCTGCTGATCATGGCTCTCCTGCAGAGTCCTGGATCTTTGCATTTCAGCTGTATTTAGCTGCAGAGGATGAGCATAATCCTGTTGCAAAAGCTGCCATATATTCGCGTGGTGATGCACTTGATTGGTGGCAACAATCTGGCTACCTGTCAACGCCACCAGATGCTGACTTTGAGCAGTTCTCTACAGCTTTTCTCAAACGTTTTGTCAAGCCTGCTGATAGTGCTAAGGCAAGGCGAGAACTTCCTCTGCTAAAGCAAGAAGGGCAGTTGGTTGAAACATACGCTGCCAAGTTCAACAATATGAACAACCGTATTACAGAGGGTACTGCTATTGACAGCACCACTCTTGCGGTTTATTTCCAGCAAGGCCTCGGTCGCAGAATTTCATCTGCGTTGGTCAATTCTCAGTCTATTGCAACCATGCAAAACCTTGCATTGGTCATGGCTGCTGCTGAGGAAATAGAGTCTAAACTTGAGTTGTCTGTCAAACAGGCACAAGTAGAGGTGCCAGCACCTGGCAACCCAAACACGAACAAGCGGGGCCGTTTCAACAACAGAGGCGGTGGCAATGCTAATCCCAGCTTTCATAACATCTCCACCAACAATCAAGGTGGTGGTAGAGGGCCCTTCAATGCTGGCCAGGGCAATGTTGCCCGGGGCAGGGGTACCCGTGTGAGGGGTGGTGGCAGGGGTAGGGATCCCCCCCCCTGGCCATACATCTCAGGCAGTCAGGCAGCCTGTGTATGATGCCCACGCACATTGCCTCACCTGCAATGCCATTGGTCACCCGGAATGGCTATGCCCTACAGTTAATCGTGAGGTGAAGCCTGCTTCTGCCTCATATGCAGAATATGCAATTGCTGCAATCACTGACATGCCGCTGCCTGGTCCGCCCAATTAGGCACATCAATATGCACATCAGTGTGTTAGCAATTGTGATGACAGCTATGCTGCACTGCACTCCATTGGCGCAACATCTATTCCTTTAGGAGTCATGCCTGATCCAGCTGCTGTTAATGCTGATCCTGCTGCTGCTTCTGGTGCAATCAATGTACTAAGGCCTCGCGGCCTAACTATGATGTTTCATGGTATGGTTTCAGTGAAAGAAGGTCTTCTCCCTGTCAGAACCTTAGCGGACACTGGTGCTAGCCACTGCCACGTTTCACAAGCATACGTAGAAAAGGCAGGCATTCCAGTAAGACCGTCCCAGAATTGGCTGAAGCTAGCCAACAATTCTCAAGCGATTTCACATGGGACATGCACCTTGGCATTGGATCTGCAGACATATTCTGGTCCAATAGAATGCTTTGTGTTGCCTTTCTCTGACCAGTTTGATTTGATCCTTGGTGACGATTGATGTAATGAAACTGGTTGTGAAATATCGTATCGTGATCATTGTCTTAGATGTATCGATCATGATGGTCGGCGTCACAATTTAATTATCCAGTCTAATCAACATCAGGTTCACTGCCCTGTAGTCAGTGCTGTAAACTTGAACACCGAAATGGAAGAAGGTGATCTGATGTACGTAGTAGACGTGACATGTATTGGTGAGATACCAATCTTGAATGGCACAAACATTGACGCGGTGCCTGCTGTTCCTGCGGATGCAACATTGCGAGACCTGCTTGACAGATACCAGGACAGATTTCCTGTGGAACTGCCTGCTAAGCTGCCCCTGGTGCGCAATGTGTATCATTGTATTCCTCTTATAAACAATGAACCTCCAGCACCGCCCAAGAGCTATCGCCTCAGTAGACCTGAATTGGCAGAGATGCACAGTCAGGTCAAATCACTGCTTGCTAAGGGTTACATACAACCCAGCAGTAGCCCCTATGGTCATCCTGTTCTCTTCATCAAGAAAAAGACTGGTGGTCTACACATGTGCATTGACTATCGGTCTCTAAACAAGCAGACTGTCAAAAACGGATATCTGCTGCCTCGAATAGACGATCTGTTTGATAAGCTTCAGGGATCTAAAGTATTCAGTAGTATAGATCTACAGTCTGCATACTACCAGGTCAGGCTCAAGCCTGAGGACGTCCCCAAAACTGCATTCACTACCCCACAGGCTCTGTTTGAATTCAAAGTGCTGTGCTTTGGACTCACCAATGCACCTGATACCTTCCAGAACATCATGAATGATGTGTTTAAGGACGTCATTGGCAAATTTGTACTGGTGTACTTAGATGATATAGTTGTGTTCAGCAAGACAAAAGCTGAGCACGACAAGCACATTGAAATAGTGCTGCAACTTCTAAGGGATCATCAGCTATATGCCACACAACCTGCATTAAGCGGCTCATCCTGCAAGCACAAAAGGTGGAGGCATTCACCAGCTGGGTAGGCATGAAAGTAAACTGCAAGAAATGCGGCACAACAGGGATGCTATATGGCTGTGCCAAAAACAGAATAGTCGATAACGTACTAGGGTTTGATACAATCAAAACGCTGAAGACCCGGTTGGATAGAGTCAAGATACAAGGGGAAAGAGTACCATTCCACCACCCTCACACAGAGCCATACACATACTTGGGCATTGAGATTACTCCCACTATGAACTGGTCATACTAACTTGACAGGATGCTCAACACAGTGCGAAACAAAGGAGAGAAGCTGCATAGCTCCATGCTATCATACAGGCAGAAAGTTGACTTCATAAACACAGTCATTGTGCCATCAGCAATATATGCCTTCCCTCTAGCCTACCTGACCAGGACAGACCTTGGAAAGCTGGACAAAGTGTATGCAAGGATCTGCAAACAGGCACTGGGGCTGCCAAGCTCCTGCCCAACAGCCATGGCTTTTGAAGACAGACATAAAGGTGGAGCTGGGATGCCATCCCTGCAAGTTGAATATAGCAAAATGGTTGCAGAGTCGCTGGTTGAGACCCTACTGGACACAGGCCGACTGGGCATGGTGACACAAGCCCTGATGCGTCCTTGCCCAGCCTCTCTGCTTGTGTGTACACTGCCGGACACCAAATGTGCTTGTCACGTAGGTTCTCTTGGACGTACGCTAATTGCTGAAGCCACAGCTGCATGCAAAGGATGGGAGAGTGCGAAGAGGTTCAAAGGCTGTTTGCCCTCTCAGCACAATACAATGGGCCTGACAGCCGCCGAGTAGCAGCTTCTGAGGATGTGGATGAAGAAAAAATACATGATGCTATACTCTCTAAAGAATACACATACAACAAACCAAGCACACGCAAGGGCGACAATACAAGGCTGAAGCGCTGGCAGGAATACTGCACAAAAAACAGGCTTTCCTGACTGTCACCCTTACCCTGCTCTCAGAGTATACACATATGTGAAGGCAGATTTTGTCAAAAATGATGATAGATGCAACAGAGGCATTGACAGGATTCAGCAATGTGCAAGACACATTGAACAGCTTGCGGAAGCTTGCCAAAAAACAAGGCTGTCTAGTATTCACTGATAAAGACAATAGCTTGATGGTTTGCTGTGACAAAGCCGGCTGAGCAGGCTGCATACTCAAAGGCAACACAGGCACCCAGGGACCATAGCAAGTCTGCTCAGAACAGGCAGACGCTCACCAGCAAGGCGTAAATTTTGTCTGTGGGCAAAGGCCTCGCCACATAGGTGCAAGAGCTCAGATTCTGTTTCAGTGTGAGCTACAAACAGGCCTCAGAGGCTGATGAGTGATGGCTCATGTCAAGTGGGTTGATATGCAAGTCCAGGAAGCCAATAAGCTCTGTCACATTGGGCCTGATGCTCTCAACGCAATGGCGATCTCTTCAAAAGCAGGGCCAGTGCAAGGAGATATCAGGATCTGGCTGGTGATGCACCATTTGGCACCATCAAGAGCCATCTGGTGCCCAGCGGGAGAGGACTGGAGTTTCTCAGCACAGCGAGTGCAAGAGACAACCTCAGGAAGAATAGAAACTTGCATGAAGCAACTGATCAGTTGACAAAGCATTGACCACAGAGGCAGCCACAGCACTGAATAAGAAGGTGGTCTGATGGTTTGGCAGCCTAAATAGCACTGCGCAACAAAATATCGCAGGTCAGGAGATGGCACAACACATAGTTGCACTCGTGCGGGTGCGGCGCACCCGGTGCGCGCACGTACGCACCCAGACTTGACATATGTCTAGTGTGGGGTGCGGCAGTCGGCAATGCATCTGTTAAATGACAGCACATAAAGTCTATGTCGAGGGCAATGTTGCTGCAGATCTTTGACAGTCTCAGTATTGGCTCTATGTGATCTGTT
>JAABUT010003143.1_pt1 | contig 14598 bp, 16 predicted proteins | sample 5559281 | NCBI WGS metagenome assembly JAABUT01 (sample SAMN10711880, study PRJNA513359) | rock metagenome | isolation source: Antarctica rocks | place: Antarctica: Victoria Land, Ricker Hills nord | collected 2016-01-04 | reverse complement strand
TGGCAACCCTGGAACGGACGCTGCGCCGGTTGGTCGAGGCCTCGGAGGCAACCGCGTCAGGTGGGTAGCGAACGGTCGGTGACGACCTGCTTCATCACCTGTGTTGAGTTCAGCCGTTGGATGCCGGACAGCGTGTCGTCCTCCAGCTGCTGATACCCGGCCAGATCAGCGGTGAGCACCCGCAGCAGGTAGTCGGGATCGCCGAACAACCGCTGGGCGTGCACCACATTGGGCACGGCCTGCAGCGCCGCCTCGAAGCCGAGCAGGGTGTCCCGGTCCTCCTGCTTCATGGTGACGAACACCAGCGCCTCGAACGTCAAGCCGACCGCCGCCGGATCCAGCAGCGCCCCGTAGCCACGGATCGCGCCGGAGCGTTCCAGGTCCCGCACCCGACGGTGGCAGGGCGAGACGCTGAGCTTCACCCGGGCAGCGAGATCGGTGACGGTCATCCGGCCGTCCTGCTGCAGCAGAGCAAGGATCTGCCGATCGATACGGTCCATCGGTCAGATCCTTCCACTGATCGGCCTCTCGAGTGGAAACAACGGCAACATCTTCGGCGCTCCGCTGCCTACGTTTGCTGCAGCAACCTATCGAGGAGGTCCGAAAGGTCGATGAATGCGAACCTTCTGGTCGCCTTCTGGGGAGTCGCCGTCCTGCTCATCGTGGTGCCCGGTCCGGACTGGGCCTTCGTCCTGGCATCCGGTCTGCGGGACCGCACCGTCATCCCCGCCGTCGGCGGACTGATGATCGGTTACACGCTGCTCACCGCGATCGTCGCCGCCGGTGTCGGCACACTGATTACCGAGCGGCCGATGGTCCTCACCATCATCAGCGGAGTCGGCGCCGGCTACCTGATCCTGCTCGGCGCCGGTCTGTTGGTCCGGCCGACCGCGATCCCCGACGGCCGGCCGCCGGAAGCTTCGGCGTCTCCCTGGGGTGTTCGGCTGGCCAAGGGCATCGGCGTCAGCGCGCTGAACCCGAAAGCCCTGCTGATGTTCCTGGCTCTGCTGCCGCAGTTCACCCGGCAAGGTGCCGGCTGGTCGTCGGCCTGGCAGATCGGCGCTTTCGGCCTGGTGTTCGTCCTCAGCTGCGGCGCCTTCTATGCGGTCCTCGGCAGCACTACCCGAGCGGTGTTCCAGGGCCGTCCCGGCGTCGCCCGAGTCCTGTCCCGGATCTCCGGGGTCGCCATGATCGGGATCGGTGTCGCGGTGGTCGTCGAGCGCATCGTCGGACTCAGTTGAACTCGGCCGGATAATGACCAGCCTGTCCGGCGTTTTCGAGGGAGACAACCAGCAGCGACGGCTAGATCCCGCTCGCTCGACGACCTGATGCCGAAACGCGAGGGCAGGCAAATGTCGACGAGACCGACGACCAAGGCCGGCACCGCTACACCGTCGCCCAGATCGCCGACGAGTTGGGCGTCACCCTACCCACGATCTACCACTACCTCGACGCCCAGGTGGCCAGCACATCGGCCACCCGCACCGAAATGGCCCGTCGGCCGCGCGACGCCGACGCCCTGGCCGGCATGATGGTCTGCTCGGAGGCGGAAATCAGCTTCTCGCAGTCCTCGCCGAGTGCCCTGGCGAGCACCCAGAAGATTTCAACCCGCAACGATCGATGACCGGCTTCATAGTTCGCCACGCGGCCTTGGACAGCAGACCGCCGGTTCGCTCAGCGAGCACCGCCTGGGTCAAACCCTGCTGTTTGATCGGGTTGGACGTAGACGTCGCCGGTGAAGGCGGTGTCGGGCGCTTTGGCGGTCTTTGCAGGCCGCTCACCAGCCGCCGCAGTTCGAGGTCGGCTCGGAGCCGCAGCGTCACCAGGAGCGTGTCACGGCGGCCGAACAATCCTGACGGTTATCGCCACACCGGGAGCCGGCAGCGCGCCCTCCACTACCGGCAACGACCCGGCAGGCGTTGGTCGATGCTGGTGACTGGCTGGAAGGAATTCGAAAGTCGGGGGATCAGTGGGGTTGGAGCGCGAACGAGGCGCTCCACAGTGCCTAGACCACTTCTGCGGTCGGGATCAGGGCGCCAGTACCTTGGCGGGTTCCACTCGCACTGGTTGGCCCCTCTTCACGGCATCGACGATCGCCAGGGCGATTAGTTGATCGACAATGCCGCGTCTCAACGGGTAGGGCGGTGGTCCGGCGTCGACCGCCCAATCGGCGGCGGCCCGTAACATCGTCGCGATCGCGATTTCTTCGTCCATCAGGCGCTGCCCGAGAAAGGAGTTGCGCCAGATCACGTCCGCGCCGAGGGTCAGGTGCTCGGTGTCGAACCCGTCGAGGTTCAGGTCGTAGCCGAGCTGGCTGCGGCAGATGTGTTCGCGCACAATCGTTCGGGGCGCGGACAGCCGCACGATGTCGTCGTTGCGGATCTCGCCGAGAGCGCCTCGAATCACGATGCTGCGCATCCGTAGCTGGTTGTGCCATTGGTTGTCGGTGAAGTCGTACAGGCCGGATCGGCCGTCGCCGAAATCGAGCACGCTGATCACGTCTTGTGCCGGCTGAGGTTCTTCTCCGCCGGTCCAGCCGGAACGGTCCAGCGGGTCCGCCAGCCGGCCGGTGACGGCTGTCGCCGAGACGGTGACTGGTGTTTCGTCATCGACAATGCCGAGGTAGCCGCGCATCAGCGACACAGCGTGGTAGCCATGTGTCGAGCAGACCTGCACGTGGGTGACGTCACCGATGTCGCCGCGTCGAGTCACTGCGAGTCGTGCGGCGTGCCCGGGCATCAGCAGGTACTGCTCGGCAACCTGGACCGAGTCCGCATCGGGGACCGACGACCACAGGTGCCGTAGACCCCTGACGGTCGGCGCGGGCGGTGTCTCGGCAAGGACTCGGGTCCCGGTCGCGACCAGCGCAGTGATCGTCGAAGCACTCGCCTGGGGCGGTACGGACACCACCACAAGTTCGGGCGCTGCCCCGGCCATCAGCTCATCGACCGTCTGGTACACCGGGATGGCGCCGGCGGGTCGTCCGGTCCGGCTGAGCACGCCGGTGACCTCGACGTCGTCGAGGGTCTCGGCGAGGCGGACGAAGAACCGACCGCGCCAGCCCGACGCACCAGCTACCGCGACCCGGATCGTCATGCGGTCAGCTCGCCGCCTCGACACCGACGTAGCGGTCGACGCCGAACGGTGCCAGCAGCGGATGGACCCGGTCGTCGAGGATCTGCCCCGCCAACAGTTCGCCGAGGATCAGCCCCAGTGTGGCGCCGCTGTGGGTGAAGACCACGTGCGCGCCGTCAACACCGGGCACCGCACCGACGATTGACTGTCCGTCCCCGCCCGGCACCGGCTTTAGTCCGACACCGACGCTCGCAGCGCGCAAGACGGGATGTCCTTCCAGGACGGCAGAGCCCTCGGCCAGCAGTCCACGCACGACATCGTCGGTGACCGATGCCGTCCCCTGCTCGTCGATCGTGACGGCCTCCTCGCTCCACGCCGAGTCCATCGCCAGCCGGCCTCCCGGCGCGGGCCGGATCGCTACTCGTGGCGTGTTCAACACCGCCCTCAGACGATGCTCGACCGGCCCGGTCATCACCAGCGCGGCCGCGGGTGTGGCATCGGGAACTGTCACCCCGAGCTGTGCGAGCATGCCGGGTCCGCTCGGGCCGGTGGCGATCACCACGACATCGGCGTCGTGACGATCACCGGCCGCAGTCTGCACACCGATCACTCGCCCCTGCGTGATGATCGGACGGCATCTGCCCCTGCCGGTGAGGATCTCGCCGCCGGCGGCTACCAACCGGTCGGCCAGCAGTCGGATCAGCCACGGCAGGTCCACCCAGCCCTCGCCCGGTGCCCAGGCGGCGCCATCCGGATTGATCGCGGCTGGGTCGACCCCGGGGGTGACAGTGGAAACCTGGTCGGGCGCAAGCCACTCGACCGCGTATCCAGTGTCGCGCAACTCTGGAAAATGTGCGCGGTGCCCGCGGTCTCCGACCGGCGCCCAGGTCAGGCCGCCATCGAACGCCAGATGATCGGCTGCGTCCTCGCGCCGAGCGGCCAACGAGCGGTAGCGATCGATGCCGAGGGTGCGGATTCGTTGATAGGCAGGTTCGATGGACCAGAAAGAGTTGAGCCACGCCAGCGACCGGCCGGAGGCACCATCACCGAGCCGGCCCGACGTGATCAGGGTGACCTCACCACCCGCTTCGGCCAACTGCGCTGCGATCGAGGTACCGATCACGCCACCACCCATCACGATCGGCTTCACTGTTCGTCGCTCCTTGTATGTGACAGTTCCGAATCCTGACCTGCTGTCTGCGGCTCGGCCGGCTGCTCGGCACCCATGAACACGTCGGTCGCCCCGTTGGGATCGCCGGTCCGGCCCCACCGATCGAAGGCGTCCCGCGCCGAGCGCTCGCACACCTCGATCCGCATACCGCCCACCTGGTGGTACGCGTACCGCAGCTGGCCGTCGGCCGCCAGCCCGCCGGCCTCGAACGGGAAGCCGGCTTCGGAGAGTCGCGCGCTGGCGGCCTCGACGTCCTCGACCCAGAAGCCGAGGTGGTGCACCGAGATCGGCTGTCCGTCGGAATGCCAGATCGGCGATCCGGGGACGTTCTGTCCGAGTTCGAGATAAGGGGGGCCCTGCCGGGACAGGGTGAACCGCCCTTCCGATTCCTCCAGCTCGTCCCGGCCGGCCATGCGCACCTGAACGGGCCATCCGCCCACCGGTTCGGCCCAGGAGATGCCGAGTGCTGCGGACAGCAGGTTGCAAGCCTGGCTTAGGTTCTCGGCCTGCAGTCCGATGTGGATGTCGTTCGGTTGCACGTGGGCAAACGAGGCGGGCAGGACACCAAGGTCCGGGGCGTTCACAGCACCTCCGCTAGGAACTTCTTGAGCCGCGGTGACCGCGGGTCATCGAATATCTGTTCTGGCGTACCGGATTCGATCGACTGCCCGTCGTCCATGAACACCACCTTGTTCGCCACCCGTCGGGCAAAGCCCATCTCGTGGGTAACGACGACCATGGTCATACCTCGATCGGCGAGGTCGGCCATCAGCGACAGCACTCCCTTGACCAGTTCGGGGTCTAGGGCGCTGGTCGCCTCATCGAAGAGCATCACTTCCGGTTGCATGACCAGTGCGCGCGCGATGGCAACACGTTGCTGCTGCCCACCGGACAGCTGGGCCGGCCGGTAGTCGGCCTTCTCCAGCAGACCGACCTGCCGTAGTCCCTCCTTGGCCAGGCTTGACGCCTCGGACCTGGGCAGCTTCTTCACCAACCTCAACGCCATCGCCATGTTGTCGATGACGGTGCGATGGGGAAAGAGGTTGAACTGCTGGAACACCATCCCCACCCGTTGCCGGAGCAGATCCACCGGCATCGACAGTGTGGACACACCGTCGAGCCTGACGTCTCCACCACCGGGCTCGGCCAGCCGGTTGATACACCGCAGTGCCGTCGACTTGCCCGAGCCGGAGGGGCCGATGATGCACACCGCTTCACCGGCTTTGACGTCGAAGCTGATACCCTTGAGAACCTTCAACGACCCGTATTGCATCTCGATCGAGTCGATCTCCAGTGCGCCTCCGGAGAAGGTCTGCAGATTCGCACCCAACTCACGGTTCGTCTTCTTCTGCTCGGTCATCCCCGTTCTCCTGCCGTCACAACGGAATCGAGTGCTTCTTCGACGTCAGGGGCGCCCGGATTGCGGCGTCCCTCCCGCAGTCGCTTGTCCAGATGGTTGATCAAATGGGTGAGCGGGATCGTCATGATGAGATAGGCGATGCCGGCCGCGACCAGGGGGGACAAGTTCGCGTTTGTGACGGCCGCGTCCTGCCCGATTCGGAAGATCTCTCGCTCGGTGGCGACCAACCCAAGGAAGTAGACCAAGGCGCTGTCCTTGATGTTGGCAATGAACTGGTTGACCAGGGCGGGAAGCACCCGGCGCAGGCCTTGCGGAATGATGACTCTCCGCAGCGCCTGACCGTGACTGAGCCCGAGTGCTCGGGCCCCCTCTATCTGGCCCTTCTCAACGCTTTGGATGCCGGAGCGCAGGATCTCTCCGGTGTATGCCGCACTGATCAGTCCGAGTGCGACGATGGCCAGTGGGTACGGCGACGGTCCGAATAGCTTCATTCCGATCGGGGCCAATCCTTGTCCGAGCAGCAGGATCGTCAGGATCGCCGGAAGACCGCGAAATACATCGGTGAAGATCCGGGACGGAAGACGCACCCACCAGCGGTTCGACAAGCCCATGACCGCAAGGAACATCGCGAGAACGAAACCAAGCAAGAACGACGCACCCGCGAGGATCAGCGTGTTGAGCAGCCCGTAGGTGAGCAGATCGGGAAGAACTGCCTTGATCTGATCCCAGTCGAAGAATTGGCTGATGAAGGTATCCACGAACTTACCCCTTGGGCAGCGGATACGGCGGCAGCTGCGCCGGCACTGGAATGCCAGGGAAATACTGCTTGTAGAGCTTCAGATAGTTGCCGCTCTTCACCTGCTTTTCAATACCGGCGTTCACTAGGTCTCTGAGGCCTTGATTGCTCTTGGCAATCGGGAACGCGGCCGGCAGATCGAACGCGGGGAAGCTCAACGGCTGGTGCAAACTGTTGTCCTGCGCGATGTACTGAGCGCCGACCACGTAGTCGAGGAAGTAGCCGTCGATCCGGCCGCTCCGCAGGGCGGCGACGCCGGAGTTGTTGTCGGGGAAGGTCACCACGGTCGCCTTCGGCATGTACTTCTTGGCGTAGCCCTCTTGGATCGAGCCCTGCAGCAGACCGATTCGTTTCCCGGCTGTCGATGCGGCATCCTTGGTGATCCCCGAGTCCTTCTTGGTCAGCACACCGAGGTAACCGATCAGGTATCCCTGGGAGAAGCCGACGATCTTCTGCCGCTCGACGGTCCCGGCGCTGGACGCCGCGCCGATGTCGAATCGGCCTGACTCGATCGCGGGGAACATCGCCGAGAAATCGATCGCCCGGATCTGCACCGTCAAACCTGCATCTTTGGCGATCGCGGTGATCAGGTCAACGTCGAAGCCCTTCCATTGCCCGTTGTCCAGATATGCGTTCGGCTTCGAGTCCGACATCGAGGCGACCATCAGCGTGCCCGGCGTGATCAGCTTCGGTTGCTGGCCGGACGAGCTCGCCGATGCACCGCTCGACGATGTCGACTCACCGGCCTCGCTGCCGGCCGAACCCGAACCGGCTGACGAGCCGGCAGATTCGGATCCGGCGTCACTGGTCGGTGTGGACAAGGCGATCGAGCCCAGCGACTCGGTCTCGATGCGGATCGTGTCCGGACCAGACGATCCGGACGCCGATGAGCTGCTGCACGCGACTACCGAGACGAGCAGAGCGCCCGCGAGCGCTCCGCTGAACAGTGTGCGGTGGAGTGATCTCATGGTTGGTTCTCCTCGGGAGGAAGGGACACGCCAACGACGTGCCGGTTCAATGGGGAGTGAAGCGCTTGGGGTCGACGAAGGACAGGTCGACGAGAGTTGGTTCACCAACGGCCATGCGTGCCAAGGTTTCTCCGATGGCCGGTCCGTGTTTGAAACCATGGCCATGGCACCCCCCGCCGACCAGCAGACGCGGGTCGTCGAACGGGCGGCCGACGACGAACTGGTGATCCGGTGTCCTGGTCACCACACACGGCGCGATGTTGAACGGAACGGGGTCAAGGCCAGGTAGCGACTGCGAAACCAACTCGGATACGTACGCCGAATCCGACGTGCTCACGGAACGATCGATCTCGTTGGGGCGCACCGGACGCGCCGCCAGGTCGTCCTCAGGGCCGATCTTGACGGCGTAGTCGGCGCCTGAACCGTGGCCCCAGGTTCGGCGACCATCGCCCAGGTCACGGATGAAACCCGGAAACCGATCACTGGCGAACTCGTCCGGGTTCGTCGCTGCCCGGAACCAGGTCATCGGCTGCCGGATCGGCTGCAACGGCAGGTCGGGCAGCATCTCTGCCAGCCATGCGCCGGTGGTGACGACGACCTGCTGGACCCGATAGCTACGTCCCGATGTGTGTACCGCAACGCCGTCATCCAGCAGGTCCCAGCCGGTGATCTCGGTACCGGTGACGAGCTGGGCACCCAGCTTCTGCGCCTGATCGACGGCGGCGAGAACCGCTGCCTCCGGTCGCCCGATGCCGGCTTCCGGGTCGTACAGCGCGACGGTGTCGTCCTGGATCCCGGCGTGCTGGGGGTATTCGGCTCGTAGCTCCTGAGCGGTCAGCCGCCGCACCTGGCGGTCGTGAGTGTCGGCCGCGAGCTGAACGTTGCGAATGATCTCGCTGTCGGCAGGCCCGATGTTCAGCAGGCCGAAGAGATCGACAATCTTGACCTGCTGCTCGGCCTCCAGTTCCCGGAACAGGTCGAGAGAGACGGTGCCGAAGGACACCAGGTTCGGGTGCTCAAGACACAACGTCCGGACGAGTCGGGTATGGCCGTGGGTCGACCCGAGTGCATGCCCCGGCCGAAACTGTTCGAAACCGATCACCTCGACACCTCGGGCTGCGAGCCGCCACAGCGCGTTGGCGCCCATCGCGCCGAGCCCGACGACGGCGAACTCGGCGTCGAAGCCCGTGCCCGTGTTGACGGTGGTCATCCGCTTCCCCTCTGTTCGTTCGACACCGTCCGGAGCATCGGAACTGGACGTTGTCGAGTTCGGCGCTGTCGCGAGCTCATGGTGGGGCGGAACTGGCCGGGTGCTCGCGTGTGCTGTGAAGTTGTCCGCTGCGTGATCTGATGGATCCGTTGTGGGACTGGACGATCGATGGCGGCCCGGAGAGCACCGGTGAGTGCCGTTATGCAGTTCTGATCTGTACCTGGAGACGGGGATCGGAACGGAATTCCGTCCGGTCGGTCATGCGGGTTTGAGCCTCGGGCGACGTCGTCTGCGGTGATGACGCCGGTGCTTGCAGGTCAGTTTTGAGATCGTTCTCAGTTCCGGTGGCAGCAAGTGTGTGCTTGACTCTCGTCTGTGTCAAGACCCCCACATGGAAATCGTTCGGAAGGGGCTGCAGTAGCAGGATCCTCACCAACTGTCCGCGATGTCGGTCGGCACGCCGGGGTGTCCCGGGCCACCGCGGCTCGGGCACTGAGTGGATCAGGCCCCGTGAGCCATCGAGCGCGATCCGCCGTGATGAAGGCGGCGGCGGAATTGGGGTACCGGGTCAATCACGTCGCGCGAAGCATCCGTACCGGCACTACCGCGACCTTGGGCGCTCTTGTCGCCGACCTGCGTAACCCGTTCTTCGCGTATGCCACTCGCGGCATTGCGGACCGCGCGAAAATGAGTGGCTACCAGGTGATCCTGGTGAACACCGACGAGGACACCGCCACCGAACGACGCGGTCTGGACGTATTGCTGGGTAAGCGGATGGATGGTTTGATCATCGCCTCGACGGCCCCGAAGGACGTGAGTTACCTGGCTGCCGCGCAATCGTCGGGCACGCCATTGGTGCTGCTGGACCGGAAGGTCCCCGGTATCAAAGCCGACTCGGTGGTCGGTGACAACCGGGCCGGCGCGCAGCAGGCCATGGATGCGTTTGTCGAATACGGGCACCACCGCATCGCGTTTGTCACTGCGGCCGCGCCGCCGCGCCGCGCCAACTCGAACCCGGACGGGATGGCGGGCCGCCTGATCTCCTCAGCGGCCGAACGCATTCAGGTCTATCGCCGCACGATGCGAACGCTCGGCGTGACCAACGATGAGTACCTGCGCTTTGCCGGTTATGCCGAGGGGTCAGTGCGGAATGCGATGGCGGAACTGCTGCGCCGCGACGATCGCCCGACAGCGGTGCTGGCCTCCGACAGCGTAGTGGCAATTGAGGTGATGTGGGCGATTCGTGACGCCGGCCTACGCATCCCCGATGACATCTCGGTCGTCATGTGCGACGACGTGCCGTGGGCAATGGCTACCACACCAGCGACTGCGGCTGTGGCCCAACCGCACTACTCGCTCGGCACCTGCGCGGTCGAAGTCCTGCTCCGCCGAATTGCCGAACCAAACGCACCCATCCGAAGTGTGCGCATGCCAACAGGCTTTCACCTGCGAGGCTCGGTCGGGCCAGTCCCACCCGCTGGCCGCCGGGTCCGGGTGGTCGGCGCTCTGGATGACCCCGCTGACTGGACGAGCTGACTCCGTCTGCTGGCTCCAGATCCGCCTGCTGGTTGGAGAGTAATGCCCTACGCCCGTCGTGTCGCGGCTCGCTCGCCCCTTCGGTGACGGTGTAGTCGCGGTGTGGCGGGCGCGCGCTTTCTCGTGTGGCTCCCCACGGTCTTCCGGCCAATCCTCGCCGACTATGCGGTCTAGTTGTGGGTAGAGGATGCCCGAGCGCATCCCGGATCGCTTGAGATGGCATAGCCCCCAGGCCCGGCCGTGTCGGCCAGGTCGTGCGCTGGCCGGCATGCCGAAGGACGACAGCGTCACGAGCGAACGCCACTATGGTGGGCAGTGCAAGTACGTCCCATTCGAACAACTGTGCCCCGTTCTCCGACATGCGTTCTGCCTTCGTCGGGTCACCGTGGCCGGCATGAAAAGGGATGCGGTCGGTTCCGACTGCACCGCAGCACTTTCACTCGGGCCAGGCGGTCCTGGGTGGACCTGGCAAGCCCGGTCAACATCGCCGCGCGGCGGGTGCTGACCCCGGCGGTCAGTGGCTGCCGGTGGGTGTCCTCAACGTTTGCGTTGCTGATCGGCGATGTCCGCGCTCTCGGAGATCTGCTCCAAGAGCGCACAGGGCCCCGTTGATCTCTGCCCTGACAGTGCACGCCTCACCAGTTGTGCTGAGGTCCCTATTTCGCAGCTTCACCGGTGACCTCATCTGCCGCTACCGCCAGCGCGCTGAGAGGGCAGTTCGACGAGCGTTACCGCTGATCCCGTCGTCCCGCAGCGTGCGGAGTAGGGATGGCACCGCCAAGTGCTCGGCCGGGTGTGGTGGCGTCTTCGATCATCGGGCAGATCCCTCCCGGGTCGTCACCCACGTCGCCGGCCCGGTCGGCATCGGTGCGGTGGTCGGCGACGTGCTGCGACCAGTGTTCGGCGTAGCTCCCGCAATTTGCGCAGTGTGTGGTCGATCTCGGCGATGCCTCACGGCTCAACACGACACGACGAGCAAGGGGTGGGGACTTCTATCTGGCCAAAACCGGGGACCTCAACTGGCCACCAGTGGGGACTTTCTCATGGCCACGGACACGCCTGGGCGAGATGGCCGATCAGCCCGGCTCGCTCGCGCCGGGCACGCACCAGCACCACCGCGGCGCCCGCCCACAGCGTCGCAGCGAGGGTGAGCAGCAGCGCGGGACTGAACGGCACATCGATGCCGAGCAGTGCCAAAGACAGCGAGCGGGCGTCGCCGGCGGGCCAGGTCAGCCCGGTCGCCCAGCACAGATGGATCAAGCCGTCGACGAACAGCACCGCCGCGATCGGGTGCGCCGGCGAGCGCTTCCGGCGCTTCGTCCTGACCTCAACAGCGGCTTCACGGATCGTCGTCATGACTGGAAGAGGGGCACAGCGCCCTAAAGGTTCCACGCCGTTTCCCTCAGATGCGGGCGTGGATGTCGTGCCTTCGATGGAGTTCGGCGCACTCGGCCCGGTACCCGCATGGCCCGAAGGAGTTGGATGACAGCATGATCGGCGTGCCGGAGCGAGCCTGCTGGCTCCATCCTCAACTCGAGGTACGGCCCTCTCCCATCCACGGCCTGGGCCTGTTCGCGCGTTCGGCAATACCGGGTGGGACGGTGGTGTCCCGGCTCGGCGGCGATGTCGTGACGACCGACGACCTTCGAACGCTGCTGGCGCTGGCTGCCCACGGTGACCGCGGGTACGTCGACACGATCGCTGTCGGGCCGGACCGGCACCTGGTGCTGCCCGCAGGCGCGCCGAACGGGCGCGGCAACCACAGTTGCGACCCGAACACGTGGTGGATCGACGGCTACACATTGGCCGCACGGCGGGCGATCGCCGCGGAGGGCGAGGTGACGAACGACTATGCGACCAGCACCGTCGACCCGTCGTTCGCGATGACCTGCTCCTGCACCTCTCCACTGTGCCGCGGCGTGGTCTCCGGCACAGACTGGCGGCGCACCGAACTGCGCCGCCGGTACGGCGATCACTGGGTGCCAGCCGTCCTGGCCTTCTTCGGAGCCGCGGATCGGTGAGGATGCTGGGTGTCACTGGCCCGAATCGGCCGGCCCCCCGACGTGTGGGGCGGGCGTTCACAGCCGATCGGCCGGGACCGACTCGAACCCCAGACACCGAACAGGTCGCCCGATCACGAGAGGATCATCTGAAGGTAGTGATCGACCCATCTGTCCATGGTGGGATCGTCGTGCCAGGCGTCGACTGTCCACCAGATGCAGCGCAGTCCGGTGTACTGCGCAGCGACCTTGTAGGCCGAGGTGAACACGTCGGCGTCGATGGTCAACCCCCGTCGGCCGAGCGCCAATCGGTAGTCCTCCGCCTGTTCCCGAGTCGACAGGTGGTGTGGCAGGTCGATGAACAGCGGTCCCTGATGGGCGGTGCCCCAGTCGATGATGTACGGCAGGTCACCGACGATGAGGACGTTCGACGGATTGATGTCGGTATGGACGAGCGTTCGCCACTGGGGAACCGCACTCAGGGTGGTCATCTCATCGACCGTGCGCGAGTTAGCGTCTTCGACCCGATCGACCCAGGATCCGAAGCGGGACAAAAACTTCGGGTCGGCGAGCGCTGTGCGCCAAGCAGGACGAAAGAACTGCTCCTCGATGGTCCAGGTGTAGTAGGCGCGGCTGGTGACCGGTAGCCATCCCAGGTCCGGTGACTGCAGATTGTCGAAGTGGATGTCGGCCAGCGCCTCGGCTTCCCGTTCCTGCAGCTGCGATGGTATTTCGGACAGGCTGTCCGGCCGGTAATCAGCGCCCAAGTCCTGCATGCAGACCAGCGTTGGGGCTTTCTCGTTCTTCTCCAACGGCAAGGCGAAGGGAACATGGCGTTGGCCGGCCCGCTGAAGGCGTTGCAAGACAGCAGTTCGGTGTCTGAGCAGTACTTCAGAATCAGACGGATGCGCGACCTCTCGGACTGAAACGATGTGTAGGAGACCTCTACCCGGAAGATCCGATCGCTGGACGCACCGCCCTCGATGGGCAGCTTCTCGACCGAGGAAATCACGACGCCTCGGGCAGCGAAGCGGTCGATGGTGTCCGTCAGCAGCTGTCTGACGACCGGGCTCGCCAGATCGGGTGGGCGCGCTTCGCGACCGTTCTGCACCGAACAAGTTTACGAACCCACGCACCGTCGGGAGGAATAGTCAAGGCCTGTGGATCGGCGTGTCACGCGACTTGCTGATCACCACCCTCTGATTCGTCGGGTCGTTCGATGAGCTTGCCGTTCTTGAATACCGCGCCGGCACGGACCAGCGCGACGAGGTGGGGTGCGTTGACGGCCCGCCACCGGGTCTGTGCTGATTCGATGAGCTTGAACGCCATCGCGACACCGGCGGCCCGGGAGCCGGGGCCCTTGGTGACTCGCTGGCGAAGCCTGACGGTGGCGAGGAAGTTCCACGACAACGCCGTGAGGTCCCTCCCGGAGAAGCGCGCGGCCGAGATCGCGGCCCCGAACGCTCGCCCTTCCTGACGCTTAGAGCGTCGAGGATCTCACCGCGCTGCTGACCTCGGCGGGGGAGCGCTGAGGTCGAGACAGTTACCGCTCCCGGACTGCGTAGGACAGGTGGGTCACCCGCTGCGTCGGCTCCGCGCGGACCGGCTCCAGGGCCACGCGGCCCGCGTCCACGCCCTCGAACAGGCGGATTCCGGAGCCGAACAGCACGGGTGAGAGCGCGATCGAGAACTCGTCGATCAGGCCGGCGTTCACGTACTCCAGGATCGTTGCGCCGCCGCCCGCGATGCGGACGTCTCGGTCGCCGGCGGCCTCGCGGGCCTGGTCGAGCGCGGTCTCGATGCCGTCGTTGACGAAGTGGAAGGTCGTCCCACCCGGCCGCTCCCAGGGGTCACGCTTCTCGTGCGTCACGACGAAGACCGGCGTGTGGAACGGCGCCTCCTCCGGCCACGCCTGCTCGCCGAGGTCGAACATGCGCTTGCCCATCACGCTCGCGCCGGTGCGCTCGAACGTCTCCCGCGCGATGTCGTTGTCGCGTCCTTCCTCGCCGCCCTCGCCGAGCTTCAGGTTCTCCCGGAAGAACCGCTGCGGGAATATCCACTGCTGCAGTTCCATCCACTGCGCCATCCAGCGCTGCACATCCGGGTCGTCCATGCGCTCCTCGGGCGCGATGAACCCGTCCAGCGACATCGTCACGCTGAAGAACACCTTTCCGGCCATCAGTCCTCAACTCCCTTCCGAACGATCTCGGTGACGTAGGCAGCCAGGTTGCTCAGGGTCTGCTGGGCGCCCTCGATCGCGTGGTACTTCTCGACCGCCTCGTCGCGCAGCTCCTTGGTGGGGAACACCGTGCGCATCTCGATCCGGGTCGCCGCGCCGTCGGGCGCGAACGTGAGGACCGACTCGAAGGCGTTCGGGTCGCCGCGGGACTCACCGTGCAGCAGCGCGATCCGCTCCGGCGGGGCGATCTCGGTCCAGGAGATCCACTCCTGGTAGTCCGTCCCGTCCGGTCCGTGCATCACG
>JAABUT010003142.1_pt1 | contig 14599 bp, 13 predicted proteins | sample 5559281 | NCBI WGS metagenome assembly JAABUT01 (sample SAMN10711880, study PRJNA513359) | rock metagenome | isolation source: Antarctica rocks | place: Antarctica: Victoria Land, Ricker Hills nord | collected 2016-01-04 | reverse complement strand
TCGACCAGGCGCAGCGCCTCGGCCACCCCGGCCGGATTGCCCCCACCGCCCTGGGCCAGCTCGTCGGTGCCGCCGCCCTTGCCGTCCAGCGCCGGCCCGACGCCGCGCACGATCTCCTGGGCCGACAGCCGCCACTCGCGGGCCGGGGCGTTGACCGCCACCACGATCGACGCCCGCCCGTTGCCGGCGCCGGCCACCGCCACCACGGCCGGCCGGGACCCCTCGATCCGGGCCCGAACGTCCAGCGCCAGCTTGCGCAGATCGCCGCCGCTGGTGCCGGCCGGCGCCTCGGTGGTCACCACCGCCACGCCGAAGACGTCGCGGGCGGCCGAGGCCAACTGCGCGGCGCCGGCCAGCACCGCGTCGGCCCGCAGCCTTTCCAGCTCCTTCTCGGCATCGCGCAGCCGGGCGATCACGCCGTGCACCCGCTCCCCCACGTCGGCCGCCGGCACCTTGAACGTGTCGGCGAGCTGGGCCACCAGCAGGTGCTCGCGGGCCAGGAAGCGGAATGCATCGAGGCCGACCAGCGCGTCCACCCTCCTGATGCCGGCGCCGATCGAGGCCTCCGACAGCAGCTTGACCATCCCGAGCTGGCCCGAGCGGGCCGCGTGCGTGCCACCGCACAGCTCGCTGGCGTAGTCGCCGACCTCGACCACGCGCACCCGGTCGCCGTACTTCTCGCCGAACAGCGCCATCGCCCCGATCCGCCGGGCCTCGTCCTGGGAGGTGACAAAGGCGCGGACCGGCAGGTCGTCGACGAGGATCGCGTTGACCTCGTCCTCGACGTCGGCGAGCACCGTCGCCGGCACCGCGCCCGGGGTGTTGAAGTCGAAGCGCAGCCGGCCCGGCGCGTTCAGCGAGCCGGCCTGGGTCGCGGTCTCCCCCAGCGCGCCGCGCATGGCCCGGTGCACCAGGTGGGTCGCCGTATGCGAGCGCGAGATGGAGCGCCGGCGCTCGATGTCCACCAGCGCGTGAACGGTCTCCCCGGCTCGTATCTCGCCGCTCACTATGCGGACCCGGTGCACGATCAGGCCGGGCATCGGCGACTGGACGTCGAGCACCTCGCACTCGCCGCCACCGACGGTGATCCGGCCGAGGTCGGCCAGCTGGCCGCCGGCCTCGGCGTAGAAGGGCGTGCGGTTGAGGATCACCTCGACCTGATCGCCCCCGCCGGCGCCGGCGAGCGCACCGTCCGGGCCCACCAGCCCGACCACCGTCGACTCGCGCGCCACCTCGTCGTAGCCGGTGAACGTCGACGGGCCGGCCGCGGCGAGCACCTCGCGGTAGGCCGACACGTCGGTGCCGCCGGTCTTGCGTACCCGCGAATCCACCTGCGCCCGGGTCCGCTGCTCTCCCATCAGCCGGGTGAACTCCCCCTCGTCGACGCTCAACCCCTGCTCCCGGGCCATTTCCAGCGTCAGGTCGTACGGAAAGCCGTAGGTGTCGTGCAGCGCGAACACCCGGTCACCGGGCAGCGTCGACCCGCCGGCGCTGCGCACCTGCGCCGCGGCCGTGTCGAAGATCGTGGTGCCCGCCCGCAGCGTGGCCCGGAAGGCCTCCTCCTCGGCGTAGGCGTAGGAGGAGATCCGCTCGTAGTCGGTGCCCACCTGCGGATAGGAAGGGCTCATCGCGTCGCGGGAGACGGGCAGCAGCGCCGGCATCACCGGGTCGTCGTAGCCGAGCAGCCGCATCGCGCGGACCGCCCGGCGCAGGATCCGCCGGAGCACATAGCCGCGGCCCTCATTGGACGGCGTCACCCCGTCGGCGATCAGCATCAGGCAGGTGCGTACGTGGTCGGCCACCACCCGCAGCCGAACATCGTCGTCGTGGCCGGCGCCGTACCGCTTGCCCGACAGCTCCGCCGCCCGCGTCAGCACCGGCGCGACCTCGTCGATCTCGTACAGGCTTTCGACCCCTTGCAGCTGGGTGGCGACCCGCTCCAGGCCCATCCCGGTGTCGATGTTCTTCGCCGGCAGGTCGCGCAGGATCGGGTAGTCCTTGCCGGCGCCGGCGCCCCGCTCGTACTGCATGAAGACCAGATTCCACAGCTCGACGTAGCGGTCGCCCCCGACCGCCGGGCCGCCGTCCGGGCCGTACTGCGCGCCCCGGTCGATGAAGATCTCGGAGTCCGGGCCGCACGGTCCGGGCACGCCCATGTCCCAGTAGTTGTCCTCCTTGCCGAGGCGCTGTACGCGGTCGGCGGGGACCCCGATCTGCTTGGTCCACACGTCGTAGGCCTCGTCGTCGTCGAGGTAGACGGTGGTCCACAGCCGCTCGGCCTCGAAGCCGTAGCCACCGTCGGGCGGCGCGGAGGTGAGCAGCGCCCAGGCGTTGCGGATGGCGCCTTCTTTGAAATAGTCGCCGAAGGAGAAATTGCCGCACATCTGGAAGAAAGAGCCGTAGCGGCTGTACTTGCCGACGTCCTCGATGTCGACGGTGCGCACGCATTTCTGGACACTGACGGCGCGCGGGTACGGCGGTGTCTGCTCGCCCAGCAGGTACGGCTTGAACGGCACCATGCCGGCGTTGACCAGCAGCAGGGTCGGGTCGTCGGCGATCAGGCTGGCGCTCGGGACCTCGGTGTGTTCCTTGGCGATGAAATGGTCGAGAAAGCGCCGCCGGATATCGGCCGTATTCATCGCTGCTGGTCAGGCGGAAGGGCGCCCAGCTCGGTGCCGTCGTCGGCCAGGGCGGCCATCAATTCCTTTTCGCGCTCGGACATCGCAACGCGCACCTCGGCACTGAAATCGCGGATCGCGTCGGCGATGTCGGCCGCGCTCCGGGTCACCGTCTCGGCCAGCCCCGCCGGCGTCAGCGACCTGGCGGTACGGGAAAGCTTGCGGACGACGAGGATGCCGGCGGTGGCGCCGAGCGCCACCCAGAACAGGCGTCGCATCTAGCTTCTCCCCTTGCCGCGGCCGCGATGTGCCCGGCGGTCGGCTTTCATGTCCTCGGTGATCCGGCGGCCGGATTCCTTGCGCTGGCGGCCGGTGGCAGCCTTGCGTACGCCGTAGGTGAAGGCGGCGACCTTGACCACCGGAGTCCCCAGCGTGGCCGCGAACAGCGAGGTCAGCGCGGCGACGTTGGTCGTCACCGCCTGGGCGTTGGTGGTGATGCCGTCGACCCGCTCGAGCTGGCCGTTGACCTGGCGGACGGTGCCGTCGAGGTTGGTCAGCATCGGCCCGGTGCGCTCGTTGAGGGTGCTGACCAGTCGGGTGGCCTCGTCGACGGTCCGGCCGAGCTTGAGGATCGGCACCGCCAGCACCAGGACAAGGACGACGAACCCGCCGGCCGCGATGAGCCCAGCTATCTCGCCACCGGACATGCGGTCACTCTCCTTGGCTGGCTGCGGCGATCCCGGTCGCGGACGACCTTACCGGTGACGGCCGGCGTAGCCCCCTTTCATTACGCCTGCTGTCGCGCTCGCCGGCGACCGTGGCTCCGAACACCGCGACCGTCGGCCGCCGAGCCCAGGGCGAGCCGTCATGGCCCGCACACGGCACACGTGTGGTCTACTCCGCCGACGGGCCGGCTAACGACGCGACCGGGGGCGACGTCGGCGCGGAGGAGCTGCTGGCCAGCGGGCCGGACCGCGCCTTCGGTGACGAGGCGGTGCAAATGCCGCACGGGCCCAGCTGACCGGGCGGGATTCCGTCAGCCGCCGGCCATCGCCCCCACGATGAGGAAAGGCTCCGTCCCGGCCGCCACGGCATCGGGCAGCGGCGCGTCCGGGGAGTCGTGGGACAGATCCTCCTGGCAGGCGAAGAAACGAACGAAGGCCCGTCGCTGGTGGGTGGCCTGGTCGCGGATCGTCCCGCGGAGCATCGGGAAGCCGGCCTCGAGGGCATCGAGGACCGAGCGCTGCGTCACCGGGCCGGCGACCTCGAGCTCGACCTTGCCGTCCACGTGCGCGAGCGTCCGCAGATGCGCGGGCAGGACGACCCGGATCACGGCAGGGTCTGGACTTCGACGCTCAAGACGGCCGGGAGGTCCCGTACGATCGGCGTCCAGTTGTCGCCGGCATCGGCAGACGCGTAGACCTGCCCGCCGGTCGTGCCGAAATACACGCCGCATTCATCGAGTGAGTCGACGGCCATCGCGTCGCGCAGCACGTTGACGTAGCAGTCGCTCTGTGGCAGCCCGCGGGTCAGCGGCTCCCACTCGTTGCCGCCGGTCCGGCTGCGGAATACGCGCAGCTTGCCGTCGAGCGGGTAGTGCTCGGAGTCGCTCTTGATCGGCACGACGTAGACGGTGTCCGGCTCATGGGCGTGTACGTCGATCGCGAAACCGAAGTCGGTCGGCAGGTTGCCGCTGATCTCGCGCCAGGAAGCACCGGCGTCGTCGGTGCGCATCACGTCCCAGTGCTTCTGCATGAACAGCACGTCCGGACGCGACGGGTGCATGGCCAGGCGGTGCACGCAGTGCCCGACCTCGGCGTCCGGGTCCGGGATGCCCTCGGACTTCAGCCCTTGATTGATCGGGCGCCACGACTGGCCGGCGTCGTCACTGCGGAACGCGCCGGCCGCCGAGATGGCCACGAACATCCGTGCCGGGTTGCTGGGGTCCAGCATGATGGTGTGCAGGCACATCCCACCGGCGCCGGGCTGCCACGACGGAGCGGAGTGGTGGTTGCGCAGAGCCGCCAACTCCTGCCATTCCTGGCCGCCGTCGGTGGAGCGGAACAGGCCGGCATCCTCTACCCCGGCGTAGACGGTGTCGGGGTCGGTCAGCGACGGCTCGAGGTGCCACACCCGGGCGAACTCCCAGGGGTGCGGAGTCCCGTCGTACCACTGGTGGGTGCCGGGCACGCCGTCGTAGGCGAACTGGTTGCCCACCGGCGCCCACGTCGCGCCACCGTCGTCGGAGCGCTGGATCAGCTGACCGAACCAGCCGCTGGACTGCGATGCGTACAGCCGGGACGGCTCGGCCGGCGAGCCCGTGACGTGGTAGGTCTCCCAGCCGGCGAAGTGGGGACCGGCGACGTCCCACTGCTCCCGCTTCCCGTCCGACGTCAGGACGAACGCGCCTTTGCGCGTGCCGACCAGTACCCGTACTCCGCTCACTACGACCTCCGGCTGCTCTCGACGACACCGCTCGCGGCCACCCTACGAGATCGCAGCAGGCCGGCAAAAGGCCTTAAGGTGCTTCAGCCGCGCACCCGGGCCCGCAGGCGCTCGAGCCGGTCGGCCAGCTCGCGTTCGGCACCGTGGCCGCGGGGGGTGAAGTAGTCGCGACCCACCAGGTCGTCGGGCGGGTATTGCTGGGCGACGACCCCGACCGGGTCGGCGTGGCTGTAGCCATACCCCGCGCCATGCTCCAGGCGTCCGGCGCCGGCATAGTGGGCGTCGCGCAGGTGGGCCGGCACCGGGCCGCCGCGGCCGGCCTGGACGTCGCCGATCGCTGCATCGACACCCCGGATCACCGCATTGGACTTGGGCGCCAGGGCCAGATGTACGACGACCTGGGCGAGGTTGAGTCGCGCCTCGGGCATCCCGATGAGTTGCACGGCGCCGGCGGCCGCCATGGCCAGCGGCAGCGCGGTCGGGTCGGCCATCCCGACGTCCTCGCTGGCCAGGATGACCAGCCGGCGGGCGATGAACCGCGGGTCCTCGCCGGCCACCACCATCCGGGCCAGGTAGTGCAGCGCGGCATCGACGTCGGACCCGCGGATCGACTTGATGAACGCGCTGGTCACGTCGTAGTGCTGGTCGCCCTCGCGGTCGTAGCGGACGGCGGCCTGCTGCACCGCCTCCTCCAGGGTGGCCAGGTCAACCGCGTCACTTCCCCGGGCCTGGGCAGCGGCGGCGGCTGCCTCGAGCGAGGTGAGCGCGCGGCGGGCATCGCCGTCGGCGAGGCGGACCAGGTGATCGCGGGCGTCGGCGGCCAGGCGCAACGCGCCGGCCAGCCCGCGCTCGTCGCTCAGCGCCCGGTCGACCAGCGTACGTACGTCGTCGGCGGTCAGCGGCTCCAGCGTGAGCAGCAGCGAGCGGGACAGCAGCGGCGAGACCACCGAGAAGAAGGGATTCTCCGTGGTCGCAGCGACCAGGGTGACGGTGCGATCCTCGACCGCGCCGAGCAGGGAGTCCTGCTGGGTCTTGGAGAACCGGTGCACCTCGTCGATGAACAGCACCGTCTGGGCGCCGGAGAAGCCCAGCTCGCGGCGGGCCTCCTCGATGACCGCCCGCACCTCCTTGACGCCGGCCGACAGTGCTGACAGGGCGACGAATCGGCGCCGGGTGGCCAGCGACACGACGTGGGCGATGGTGGTCTTGCCGGTGCCCGGCGGCCCCCACAGGATCAGCGGGATCGGGGCCGCGCCGGCCGGCGCCTCCACCAGCCGGCGCAGCGGCGAGCCCTGACCCAGCAGGTGCCGCTGGCCGACCACCTCGTCAAGCGTGCGGGGGCGCATCCGGACGGCCAGCGGCGCGGCCGCCTCGGCCGCGGCTCGTCCCGCCTCGGCGAACAGGTCCGTCACGCGCCCGATCGTAGGGGCCGGTCAGCCCACCGCCACATCGCTTGCCTTGACGTACGCCATCCGGTAGCCGAAGTAGATCAGGTAGTACTCGTCGTCGCCGCGCACCACCCGGCGGTCGCCGGGGGCGGTCGCGTGGATGGTGGTGGAGTTGTAGTAGGTGGAGCGGACCCGATCGGCGATCACGTAGTGCTGGCCGGCGCCGATCGTGTACTGCAGCGGTACGACCGCCTGCGGGGTGATCGGCGTGCCGGCGTATGCCGCAGCCTCGGGGTAGGCGCGGCCGTAGATAGATGCCGACATCCGGCCCGGCTTGACGGTGACGGTCCGGGCCCGGCTAGCCACGGTCGCGTTCGTGTCGTGCAGCCACGCCTTTCGACCGCCGTACCAGATGGCGGTCCAGCCGCGGTGCCGCCCGGCCACAGCGAATTCCTGTCCGGTCGAGGCCTTGTCGCCGGTGTCGCAGATCTGGGTGGTGCCGGGCGAGCCGTCCGGGTGCAGTGCGATGTCGGACAGCAGCGGTGCTGAGGAGCTCGGGGCGGTACGCAGGTACACGAAGCTGACCGGCTCCTTCGGCCCGGGCGGTGCGGTGTCGCCGGCACACGCCTGGACCGGCTGCACGTTGGTGGAGAAGCGGGGCGCGATCGTCACGACCGTACGGCCGGCGCCGGCCTGCAGCGGGGCACCCAGCAGCCTCATATAGTGCGACCAGTCCCAGAACGGTCCCGGATCCCAGTGCATCGCGGCCACGTGGTCGGGGTCGATCCCGGGGACGTTGTCGTGGCCGATGATGTGTGCCCGGTCGAGCGGAATACCGAACCGCTGGGCGAGATAGCGGACCAGCCGGGCCGACGAGCGATACAGCGCCTCGGTGTACCAGGTCGCCCCCTGCGCGGCGAAACCTTCGTGCTCGATGCCGATGGAATGCGTGTTGATGTACCAGTTGCCGGCCTGGAAGGCGACGTTCTTGGTGCGCACCATCTGGGTGACCTGGCCGTCGGAGGACCGGATCACATAGTGGGCGCTGACGTAGGACTGCGAGTCCTGAAACAGCGCGATCGTCGGGTTGTAGCGAACCTCGGTGTCGTGGATGACGACGTAGGAGATCTTGAGGTTGCCGGGGCGCTTGGCGATGTCGTAGTTGCCGTAGTCACTCGGGTCGCCCGGGGTGTTCTGGGCGTACGTGGCCGGGATGTAGCGGCAGTCCAGGCCGGTCGGGCATTCGGCCGCCCGGACCGCCGGCGCGGCCAGCAGGTGCAGGCGGGCCAGTCCACTCTTGTCGGCCCGAATCCCCGGCTGCGCCGCCAGGTGCATCGACTGGCGGTCGGAGGTGGTGGCCGAGGCCCCCGAGCGGATCGTCGCATAGACGTCGTCGGCGAACTGCTGGGCGCCCAGCGTGTCACTCGATCCGCTGTAGCGGGCGACGGCGGGATACCAGCCGCCCAGGGTCGACGGCAGCCGGCCGCCTCCCAGCCGGCGGGCATCGTCGGCGATCAGCGCAGCACCGGCCCGGATGTTGCCCTGACGGTTGCTGCGCACCGTCGCGTCGGCGACACCGGCCAACCCGGCCCCGCGGTGCAGCGGGGACGCAGCCAGCCGTGGCGGCCGGCTCGCGTCACCGCGCGCATCGCCGGCGCCGGCCAGGTCGACCAGATGCATCGGACCGTAGCCGCCGGCGGTGCTGACCTGGCCCCCGTGCGACTCCCAGCCGGTCAGTGCGTACGACACCGCCAGCAGCAGTGACTCGGGCACCCGGAAGTCCGAAGCCGCGCGGCCGAAGGCGGCCTGCTCCTGCGCTTGCGGCGCCGACCGGACACCGGCCGTGGCATGGGCATTGGCATTCGCATTGGCATTCGCGCTGGCGAGCGGCACGACGAGCACGGTGGCCAGCGCCCCGACGGCGACACCTCTACCTAGGGACCGATGCATGCTGGGGACCTTCCGGAAGGGGGCAACAGCGATCACCCTCCCCCTTCGCCCGCCGCCAGGTCAAGGGTTTCCACCAGGTGCCGCGCGCCGCTGGTAGACCGACTTTCCCTCCTGCCGTTGGAGTGGAGCACCCAACCGACTGTCCGCTTGTGAGCGCGGGCTATTCAGCCGAAGTTGATGGTGGCGCGGACTACCAGGAGGAGACCGGTGACGACGCAGGCGAGAGCGACTGCCTGCCGCAGGCGCGCCGGGTCCAGGCGGCGGGCGAGGAGGGCACCGGCGACCACGCCGGCGCTGGCTGCCACACCGAGCAGGCTGCCCAGCCGGATGTCGGTCAGTCCGGCTTGCAGGTACCCGATGGAGGCGGCGCTCACCACCGGGAGCTGGGCGGCCTGGCTCACCGCGACGGCGGTGAGCGGGGCGACCCCGAGGGTCAACAGGAGCGGGACGAGCAGCACCGGACCCCCAGTCCCGGTTACGGCGGAGCCGAACCCGACGACCACGCCGATGGCAACGAGCCGCGCCGCGCTGAGCTGGGCACCGGTGGGCCGCCCAGGTCGAGCTATCAGTTGCTGCGCCCCGACACCCATGGTGAGAACTGCGAGCAGCAACAGGACGGCATCTCCGCTCAGCAGCGCGTTGGTCCGGGCACCTACGAACGCGGCAGGTATGAGGCCCACCGCGAGCCGGAGCAGCATCGACCAGGCAATGGTGCGGCTCCGCGCGTAGACGACCGTCCCGACCACGCCGGTAAACAAGAACGCCCACGAACTCGTCGCCGCAGCCCCGTTGGGCGAGGCTCCGCCCAGCAGCACCAGCGCCGGGCCGAGGAGGACGCCCCCCACCCCGACCCCACCGATGAACGCCCCGACAAGCCCGGCGACGCCGAGCAGGGCCAGCGTCACGGTCGATCCGCTATCCGAGCAGGCGAACGCGGACGGGTAGGTCGAGCTCCACCCAGGCGCGATCGGCGGTCAGCACCTCGGTAGGAACGCTGCGGACGGCGAGCGCAAGACAGCATCGATCACCCACCGAAAGCGTGCGGCCTCCGGGTAGCGATCGGATGGCGCCAGCCAGCTCCGCGTCCTGCTCGAGCAGGGGCTCGATGGTGACGCCGGCGGCCAGCAGCTGGCGCACCCGCCGGACGTCGATGCCAGCGCCAGGCTCGTCGTGGACGAGGGCCAGGACGGCCGAAGCGTCGAGGACGGTCACTCCGTAGCTGCAGCAGCGCGACGCTCCACCAGCAGCTCGTCGACGAGCGAGCGAGTGGTGGGGAACGGCGCGGCCAGGCCGCGCAGCTCAGCCGCCGCATCGTGAGGTCGTTCGAGCACCAGCCGGCCACGGGCGGCGGTCTCCTCCATCGTGATCCTGTCGCCGACGTGCAGATAACCGCCGACCGTGACGGTGGCGCGCAGGCCACCGTGCCCTTGCAGGGCTGCTTGCGCAGGCTGGCCGGTCACCCGGTCGAGGTAGCGGCACGGCGCGCACGGCCGCTCACCGATCAGCCCTACTTCACCGACCCAAAAGCGCTGGCCCACCAACGCGTCGAGGTCCACGCCGTACGTCTCAACATTGCGGCGGGACAGACCACCACCGAGCTGCACGCCGTGCTGCGCGGCAGCCAAGGCCAGCGCCTCCACCGCGATCAACGTCACGTCGTCGTACAACCGCGGGTCGTAAGACCACTCCCCGGTTCGGGTCCGGTACCTGTCGCCCAGCAGCCCCTGCCCGGCCGCCGCCTCGACCGCACTGACCGGGCGCATCGGCGCAGCGCCGGCCTCGGCCACGAAGAGGCCTACGACGTGTCCCACCCCGAGGACGCTACCCGCCGAACTTCACCTGCTCGGCGTCCGACCATGAGGCTCAGTCGGCAGATCTCAGTGAGCAGACGCTTCTGCCACGGCGACCTTGATGTCGCTTCCGATCGGCAGCTCGCGCTGGTTGGTCTGGGTGAGTGACAACCAGCTCGATCATGCGGACCTCGATGCTGTTGGGGTGGTGAATCACCCGGTGCAGGTAGAGGGTGCCCAGCCCGGAGATCCTCACTTGGATGTTAGCGGTGACCTTGGCGCCGATCCGCGGGTGACCGCTGACCGACATCGAGCCGAAGCGAGATCCGGCGTCACCCAAGGAGAAGGTGCCGTCGGCGTTCTTGGCCGCGTGGGCGTCGGCCTTGATGAGGGCGGCTGAGACCAGCCCACGTCGCTCAGGCGGCCTACGCGATAGCCGATCAATGCATGTAACTGCATGCATGGTTGCCTTACAGATCCGTGACGTCCCCGATGACATCCGCCAGACGCTGGCCGACCGGGCCGCGGCCCGTGGCCAGTCGTTGCAGTCGTTCCTGTTGCGTCTGGTCACCGATGAGGCGCGCCGCTCCACCAACCTGGCCATGCTGGAGCGCTTCGGCGGTCGCCAAGACGGCTCGCAACTGTCCACGACGCAGGTGACTGAAGCGCTCGACCAGGCTCGAGCCGACCGCGAGGCCGTTCTCAGCGAGGTCGCGAGCGACGCCCCGTGATCGTGGTCGACGCCTCGGTGCTGGCCAACGCATTCACCGACGACGGACCGGTCGGCGCACACGGGCGCGCCGAGCTCAGCCGCGATCCACAGTGGGCCGCCCCAGAACACCTCCTCGTGGAAGTGTTCTGTGCGGTCCGCGGCCGATGGCTCGGGCACAAGATCAGCGAGCAACGCGCCGTCGACGCGCTCACGGCAATGGCGGCCGCCACCATCGACCTCGTGGCCGCGACACCGCTGCTGGGCCGCATGTGGGAACTGCGTCACAACGTCACCGGCTACGACTTCGCCTACCTCGCCGTCGCCGAGACGTTCGGCTGCGCCCTCGTGACGGCCGACGCCCGCCTCAGCCAAGTACCCGGCCTCCGATGCGAGGTCCGGCTCGCCCTGCCGCCCCGATGACGCCATCCGCCGAACCCAAGCGCGTCGGTAGCGGATCCATGTGCGGCGTCGAGGCCGGTCGACCCGCAGCTGGCCAGGACGCAGGCTGGCACGGGTAGTGCCGGCCAGTTGGTGGACCGGGTGCGCCGGCTCGGTTCCGGCCCGGACACCAGTCGAAGTGATCAGGTAACCGCCGGTTGTGTTCGCGCGCGGCAGGCGGCAGGCTGTCCTTCTGACACCCTTGAACCCGGCAGATTCCCCATCACGAAGGATGTCACCGTGTTCGCTCGCCTCGGCCGGACGTGCTACGACCACCGCCGGAGCGTGCTGGCAGCCTGGGTACTCCTGCTTGTCGTCGGCTTCGTCATCGGCGGTCAGGTCTTCGGCCGGCTCGGCACCGATCAGGGCGCCGGCGGCAGCGAGTCGGTGACCGGCTACCACCGGCTCGGCAGCACCAACCCGTTCGGCGCTGAGCTGCTCGCGGTCGTCGACGGTGTGCGGGTCGACGACCCGGCCGTACGCACCGCCGTCACCGCGGCCACTGCCGACATCCGTCGCCAGCCGGAAGTGGCCCGGGTCCTGGACCCGTACGCGAGTGCGCTGCCCGACCTGCGGGCCCGCGACGGCCGGGCCGGGCTGATCCGGGTGGACTTCGTCAAGGAGCTCAGTGACGGGCAGGCCGACCGGGCGCTGGATCAAGCGGCGCAGCGCCTCTCGGCAATCTCCCCTGGCCGGATCTTGCTCGGCGGCCCGCATCTGCTCAACCGGGAGGTCAACAAGCAGGTGGAGACCGACACGAAGGTCGGTGAGTTCGTGGCGCTGCCGCTGACCCTGCTCGTGATGGTGTTCATCTTCGGCGGGCTCGCCGCCGCCGGCATCCCCTTCCTCGGTGCCATCTTCTCGATCGCCGGAGGGTTGCTGTCGCTGTTCGGGTTCTCGCAGGTGATCAACCTCGATCCCAGCGTGGTCTCGGTGGTGACCGTGCTGGCCCTCGGCCTGTCCATCGACTATTCGCTGCTCATCGTCAGCCGCTACCGCGAGGAACGCGGCCTCGGCCGGCCGAGTGCGCTGGCGGTGGAACGCGCGGCTGCGACGGCCGGCCGCACGATCGCCTATTCGGCGCTGACCGTCGCCACCTCACTGGCCGGGTTGCTCGTCTTCTCGGCTCCCATCTTCCGCGCGATCGGCGCGGCCGGCGTGAGCGTGGTCGTCGTCGCCCTCGTCGCCGCGCTGACCCTGGTGCCGGCGCTGCTCGGCTTCTTCGGCGGCCGGATCAAGGCACCCACGGCGCCGGTGTCCGACGACGGCTTCTTCGCCCGCCTGGCCCGCGCCACCCAGCGCCGCGCCGTCCTGATCACCGCGGGTCTGGCGGTGGTGCTGCTCGCCGCCGGCATCCCCTTCCTGCACGCGAACTTCCAGAACAGCAGCTCCGCACTGCTCCCCCCGTCATTCGCCAGCCGCCAGGTCGCCGACATCCTCGTCGCCGGCTTCCCCGGCGGTAGCCGCGAGCCGATCCTGGTGGTGACGGAGGCCGGCGCCGGCGGGCTCGGCGCCTACACCGCCAGCCTGCGCGGCCTGCCGGGCATCGCCGAGGTCTCGCCGGCCGCCCCGCGCGGGGCCGGCCTGTCGGTCATCGAGGTGCTGCCGCAGGGAGAAGGCCAGGGCGCGACCGCGCAAGATGTGGTCCGCACACTGCGCGGGCACCGGCCGCCGGGGCGGAGCTGGGTCACCGGTGAGGCGGCGTTCCTGGTCGACTTCAAGCACGATGTGGCCTCGCGGATGCCGATCGCGCTCGGGCTGATCGCGCTGGCGACGTTCGTCCTGCTGTTCCTGATGACCGGCTCGGTGCTGGTGCCGATCAAGGCCCTGGTGATGAACGTGCTGTCCCTGGGCGCATCGTTCGGCGCGCTGGTGCTGGTCTTCCAGGACGGTCATCTGTCCGGCCTGCTCGGCTTCACCTCCAGCGGCGGCCTGGAGACCTGGGTGCCGGTGATCGTCTTCGCCTTTGCGTTCGGTCTGTCGATGGACTACGAGGTGTTCCTCATCTCCCGGATCAAGGAGCTGTACGACGCGGGGCTGCCCAACAACAAGGCGGTCGAGCTCGGCCTGCAGCGCAGCGGCCGGATCATCACCTCGGCCGCGCTGCTCATCGTCATCGTCTTCGCCGGCTTCGGCGCCGGCAAGATGCTGGGCATCAAGGAGATGGGGCTTGCGCTCGCACTGGCCCTGGTCGTCGACGCGACCCTCGTCCGCTGCCTGCTGGTGCCGGCCACCATGACCCTGCTTGGCGACGCCAACTGGTGGGCACCCCGTCCCCTGCGCCGGCTGCACGACCGCTTCGGGCTGCGCGAGGCGGTGCCGGACCCGGCCGACGGACCCAGCCCGGTGCCCGGTCCCCGCAGCGAAGCCGCCGACGTGCTGGCCCCCTGACCGGGTGCGATCGCTGCAAACCCGGACGGCTATGAGGGCGGCTGCACTGTAGGAGTGTCCGGCGGCGCGGGCTCCGCGGGTTTCGCGTCCACGCCGGCCTCCTTGCGCTGAGCGGCGGTGATCGGAGTAGGCGCGCCGGTGAGCGGGTCACCACCGGAGGCGGTCTTCGGGAACGCGATCACGTCGCGGATCGACTCCGCGCCGGCCAGGAGGGCACACAGCCGGTCCCAGCCGAAGGCGATCCCGCCGTGCGGCGGCGGGCCGTAGTTGAACGCCTCGAGCAGGAACCCGAACTGCGCCTGCGCCTCCTCCGACGACAGCCCGATCACGTCGAAGACGCGTTCCTGCATCTCCCGCCGGTGGATACGGATCGACCCGCCGCCGATCTCGTTGCCGTTGAGGACCAGGTCGTAGGCGTAGGCCAGCGCGTGCTCCGGGTCGTCGGCAAACGATCCGGCCCACTCGGCATTGGGCGAGGTGAACGGATGGTGCACCGCGGTCCAGCCACCCGTGGAGGAAGCCTCGAACATCGGCGCGTCCATCACCCAGACGAACGACCACTGCGAGGCGGCGATCAGCCCGCAGCGCCGGCCGACTTCGAGGCGGGCCGCGCCGAGCAGGGCCAGGGCGTCGGCGGCCGGGCCGGCGCCGAAGAAGATGCAGTCGCCGGGCGAGGCGCCGGTCGCCGCCGGCAACCCGGCCAGGTGCGACGCCGACAGGTTCTTGGCCACTCCCCCGCGCAGCTCGCCGCTGTCGTCCACCAGCACGTACGCCAGCCCGCGCGCCCCCCGTGACCGGGCCCAGTCCTGCCAGGCGTCGAGGGTCTTGCGGGGCTGCGAGGCGCCGCCCGGCATGACCACGGCACCC
>JAABUT010003141.1_pt1 | contig 14608 bp, 12 predicted proteins | sample 5559281 | NCBI WGS metagenome assembly JAABUT01 (sample SAMN10711880, study PRJNA513359) | rock metagenome | isolation source: Antarctica rocks | place: Antarctica: Victoria Land, Ricker Hills nord | collected 2016-01-04 | reverse complement strand
CCTTGATGCTCTCCTTGTTGGCGTCGATTTGCTCGACCGAGAGGATTTGGCGCGACTCGTCCTTGCCGGACGGGTCGCCCACCCGGGTCGTACCGCCCCCCATCAGCACGATCGGCCGGCCAGCGCCCATCACTTGCAGCCAGTGCAGCATCATGATGGAAACGAGGCTGCCGACGTGGAGCGACGGTGCCGTGCAGTCGTAGCCCACGTAGGTGTGGAGTTCGCCACGCTGCGCCAGGGCATCCACGCCGGCCTCGTCCGACACCTGGTGAATATAGCCCCGCTCGCGCAGCACCTTGACGAAGTCGGCGGCGGCGATCGGCTCGGCGATGGCGGACATGGAATCACTCGTGGGCTGGGTGGGCACACGGCGAGGTCGGGGTGCGCGGGACATCGCCCGAACCGGGACAGGGGCCGTGGGCCGCTCGTCTAGGGCGTCTTGCGGGGTGATGCAACATGGGCGACCCTGCCGTCCTCGCGGGTCGATCGGGACGGCGTCGATGGTGGCTTTGGGCTTGATGAGCGGCACGTCGATGGACGGCATCGACCTGGCCGTCCTGGAGACGGACGGACGCGACGACATCCGGTTGGGCCCGGCGGGCTTTGCGCCCTATGCCGACGAGGATCGCGCGCTCCTTCGACGGGCCATCGGCGTGGCCGCCGGGTTGACCGACCGCCACGCCCGGCCCGCTCCGCTCGCCGAAGCCGAAGCCCGGCTGACCGCCCTCCATGCCGCGGCCGTGCGGGCCTTCATGGCGCAGCATCCCGACGAGACCGGCCGGCTCGAGCTCCTGGGTTTCCACGGCCAGACGGTGCTGCACCGGCCCGAGCGCGCTCTCACCGTGCAGATCGGTGACGGCGCGGCGCTGGCACGCGGTTGCGGGATCGATGTGGTGGCGGATCTGCGGGCCGCCGACGTAGCGTCGGGTGGGCAGGGTGCCCCGCTCGTGCCGGTGTTCCATCGCGCCCTCGCGCAAGCGTCCGGCATGGCCGCGCCTGCCGCGTTGCTCAACGTCGGCGGGGTCGCCAACATCACCTTCTTGCCGGGCGGGGGCGGGGACCCGATCGCTTTCGATACCGGGCCAGGAAACGCCCTGATCGACGACCTGATGCTGGAGCGCACCGGCGAGCCCTTCGATCGCGATGGCGCGGCGGCGGCGGGCGGCCGCATCGACGCAGTCCGCGTCGACGCCATGCTGCGGCACCCCTATTTCGAGGTGCCCCCGCCGAAGTCGCTCGATCGCAACGACTGGTCGCGACAGGCCGTTGCGTCGCTCTCGACCGAGGATGCGGCCGCGACCCTGACGGATTTCACGGCCGCCACCGTGGCCCGCGCCTTCGATCTGCTGCCGACGGTGCCCAAGCTGATCGTGGTCTGCGGCGGTGGTGCCCGCAATCCGACCCTCATGGCCCGCCTGCGAGACCGGCTGCCATGTCGGGTCGAGGGCGCGGCCGCCCTCGGCTGGAACGGAGACGCCATCGAGGCCCAGGCTTTCGCCTATCTGGCGGTACGCTCCCGCCTGGGCCTGCCAATCACGTTTCCCGGCACCACGGGCGTGGCGGCCCCGATGACCGGTGGCGTGTTCCATCCGGGGCGGTGACGGGCAGCGCCCCGGATGGAACGGTCGTGCGGTGCTCGGGTGGTCGAAATCTGGTCCTTGGTGCACAAGGCCCATGGCCGGATCCGACCCTGAGCGGTCTCAATTGATCCCGCGCTACGCGGAAGTTGGTGGACGAAGATCACCCGTGTTCCACCACGCCAGTCGCGCAGGGGGCTGTTCGTGGATGACGGCGATTGCGGCCTTGCAGCGAAGCGCCGTCCTGAAGCGGGAGGCATTGCGCGCGCCCCACACGCCAATGAAGCACTCGCCCGTCTCGTCGTTGCGGTAGAAAGCGTTGCCGCCGAATGCACGCCGCACGCCTTCCTGTTCCCCGTGGCCGCCGCCGCCATAGGTCGCCACGACGAGATCAACGGGTGCCGCGCAGATCACCGTTTCACTGCCATTCGCGACGCCCTCGGATCGGAACAGGTAGATTCGTGTCGGCTCGTTCATCATTGCTGCATCCGAGGACTGCTTCCCGCCCCTACCAGCCAACCGTTCGATCTGGCACGCGCTCGATGACGATCCGCGCGATGTTGGCGCAGATCGTGCCGTACGCGCCGAAGCAAGGTTCGAGTTCGATCGACCACTCGCCCGGCTGGCATCCAACGCCAAGTTCCCACGGCTGCACCTCGCGACCCTCGGCACGTCGCAGCTTCAAACCGCCGATGACGTTCTGATGGCTGAAGCCGCGCACGTCCGCGTCGATCCAACCGGCCAGTTCAAACGCGAAGATCGCGCTCTTGCCATGCCGGTTGAGCGCGATGCGAAGCGCGCTCGGGCCTGGGCGATTCAGGATCAGACTGACGATTTCGGCGTCCCCGAATTCGGGCTCGCCCTTGAACCAGTCGATGAGATCACGGCCACCAGGGATGTCGGAGAGCGACACAGCAAGCTCTTGTCGCGCCTGCGCCTGCTTCCGAAGAGCTTCACTCATCGACGGTATCATTGCCGGCATATTGGCATGACCGTCCTCGTGGTGTCGAGGAACAGCAGCTTCCCACCCAGAACCGACTTGGGAAGCGGGTACCAGGCGTCGGATCTGACGACAAAGCCCGATCACGACGCATGGCCGAGGCGGCGTCCGCCCGTCCGCTGGCCTACCCGCCGCTGCGGGCCGGGATCGCGGTGCGGACCGGGTTGTTGAGGCGCCTGTCGAGATAGGCGCTGACCTCGACCACGAGAGTGTCGACGCAATTCTCGAAGAAATGGTTGGCCTCCGGAATCACGGCGTGCTCGATCAGGATGCCCTTCTGAGTCTTCAGCTTCTCGATCAGCATCTGCACCTCCTTCAAGGGCGCGACCCGGTCCTTGTCGCCGTGGACGAACAGCCCCGACGAGGGGCAGGGCGCCAGGAACGAGAAATCATACAATGTCGCGGGTGGGGCGATCGAGATGAACCCCTCGATCTCCGGACGGCGCATCAGGAGCTGCATACCGATCCAGGCGCCGAACGAGAAGCCGGCAATCCAGCAGGCGCGGGCATCGGGGCTGACGGTCTGGGCCCAATCGAGCGCCGCGGCCGCATCCGAGAGCTCGCCCGCACCATGGTCGAAACTGCCCTGGGAGCGGCCGACACCGCGGAAGTTGAACCGCAGCACCGAGAAGCCGCGCTCGGCGAACGCGTAATAGAGGTTGTAGACGATCTGGTTGTTCATCGTCCCGCCGAACTGCGGATGCGGATGCAGGATGATGGCGATCGGTGCGCCGCGCTTCTTGGCCGGGTGGAAGCGCCCTTCGAGGCGTCCGGCAGGTCCGGCGAAGATGACTTCAGGCATGGGAACTCCGAAAAAATCCGGGACCGCCCCGAGACCCCGCGTGAGCCGATACGACTCCGCCGGGACCGTCGTCCGACAGGGCCGCGACGCGACGGCACGGTCTCTCGACGGCTAGGCTCGCTCGCTTGACTCCGCTCGCGTGAGACCGTAATTCTGTTAGAATAATTCTAACAGAATTACGGTCTCGGCGTCCCGGCATCCAGCGAAGGCTTGCCTGTGGGCAAGCGGCCTCTTAACACGCCTGCCCCTTGCAATTGCAAGACATTTGAGGGCCATCCTTGACTGCAGCGACCCTTAGCCCACGCGTCTACCTCGACTACAACGCTACGGCACCGTTGCGGCCGGAAGCCAGGTCGGCCGCCTTGGCGGTGCTGGAGATGGCCGCCAACCCGTCTGCCGTGCACACCGAGGGACGGCGCGCCCGGGCGCTGGTCGAGGACGCTCGCGCCCATGTGGCGGCCCTGGTCGGGGCGCAGGGGGATCGCGTCATCTTCACGTCAGGAGCCAGCGAAGCAGCCAGCCTGGCGCTCGCGCCCGACCTCATCCATGGTGGACGCCGCGGTTTCGATCGTCTCGTCCTGGCGGCGACCGAGCACGCCGCCGTGCTGCACGGCCATCGTTTCCCGGCCGAGGCCGTGTCGGTCGTCCCGGTGCTGTCGAGCGGCGTCATCAATCTCACGGCCCTGGCGCGGGCGCTGGCCGGCGGAGGACGCGCCGTGGTTGCGGTTCAGGCCGCCAACAACGAGACGGGCGTAATGCAGCCACTCGATGCCGTGGCGCATATCACGCATTCCCACGGCGCGATCCTGATCTCGGATGTCGTGCAGGCCGCGGGCCGTGTCGCATGCGACGCCATGCCGGCCGACATGGTCTTCTTGTCGGGCCACAAGCTCGGCGGGCTCGCCGGCGCTGGTGCCCTGGTGTTGCGCTCCGACGACCTCGCGCTGGGGACGCCGATGCTGCGCGGCGGCGGGCAGGAGCGGGGACTGCGGGCCGGGACCGAGAATGTGGCCGCCATCGCGGCCTTCGGAGCGGCGGCGGCTTGCGGCTACGCCGACAGCGGGCGGATCGGGGCGATGCGCGATCGTTTCGAGGCCGCGCTGCTGCGCTTGGCCCCGGACGCCGTGTTGTTCGGACGGGATGCCGAACGCCTGTCCAACACCAGCGCCTTCGCGGTCCCGGGGATCACGGCCGAACGGCTGCTCATGGCGCTCGACCTCGCCGGCATCGCGGTATCGTCGGGCTCCGCCTGCGCGTCCGGCAAGGTCGGGCGGTCGCATGTCCTTGAAGCCATGGGTGTGGCGCCCGATCTCAGGATGGGGGCCATCCGCGTGAGTTTCGGGTGGAATTCGGCGGATTCCGACGTCCAGCGGGTCGCCGATGTGCTGGGCACGTCGGTTGACCACATGAGGCGCAGGCGGCTCCAAGCCGCCGCATGAAGTCTTCGAGACGACCTCGGCGCGAGCCGATGGGTGACAGGGGATCGGAACGCGGGAGCGGCCGGTCGGGAGAATCGAAATGGCGGCTGTCCAGGATACCGTCGATCGCGTCAAGGCGATCGACGTCAGCGAATACAAGTACGGTTTCGTCACCGAGATCGAGTCCGACAAGGCCCCGAAAGGCCTCGACCAGGGCACCGTGCGGTTCATCTCGGCCAAGAAGGGCGAGCCCGTGTGGCTGACCGAGTGGCGCCTCGAAGCCTATCGGCGCTGGCAGACCATGGAGGCCCCCGACTGGTCCCGGGTCAGGCACCCGCCGATCGACTACCAGGACCTCTATTATTACTCGGCGCCCAAGAACTCTCCCGGGCCGAAGTCGCTCGACGAGGTCGATCCCGAACTGCTGCGCACCTACGAGAAGCTCGGAATTCCCCTGCGCGAGCAGGAGATCCTGGCGGGCGTCGAGCCGTCATCGCGCGTCGCCGTCGACGCCGTCTTCGATTCCGTGTCGGTCGCCACCACCTTCAAGGCCGAACTCGCCAAGTCGGGCGTCATCTTCTGCCCGATCTCCGAGGCGGTGCACTCGCATCCCGACCTCGTGAAGAAGTACCTCGGCTCGGTCGTGCCCGTCACCGACAACTACTATGCCACGCTGAACTCGGCCGTGTTCTCGGACGGTTCCTTCGTCTATATCCCACCGGGCGTGCGCTGCCCGATGGAGCTGTCGACCTATTTCCGCATCAACGAGAAGAACACCGGGCAGTTCGAGCGCACGCTGATCATCGCCGACAAGGGCTCCTACGTCAGCTATCTCGAAGGCTGCACGGCACCCATGCGCGACGAGAACCAGCTGCATGCGGCCGTGGTCGAACTCGTGGCGCTGGAAGACGCCGAGATCAAATATTCCACCGTCCAGAATTGGTATCCGGGCGACGCCGAGGGCAAGGGCGGCATCTACAACTTCGTGACCAAGCGCGGCGACTGCCGCGAGGCGCGGGCCAAGATCTCCTGGACCCAGGTCGAGACCGGTTCCGCCATCACTTGGAAATACCCGTCCTGCATCCTGCGGGGCGACAATTCCCGCGGCGAGTTCTACTCGATCGCCATTTCCAACGGCATGCAGCAGGTCGACAGCGGCACCAAGATGATCCATCTCGGCCGCGACACGACGAGCCGCATCATCTCCAAGGGCATCGCGGCCGGCAAGTCGGACAACACCTACCGCGGCCTCGTCTCGGCCCACCGCAAGGCCAGGAACGCCCGAAATTTCACGAACTGCGATTCCTTGCTGATCGGCGAGCAGTGCGGTGCCCATACGGTGCCGTATATCGAGGCCAAGACGGCGTCGGCCGTGTTCGAGCACGAGGCCACGACCTCGAAGATCTCCGAGGACCAGCTCTTCTACTGCCGTCAGCGCGGGCTCTCGGCCGAGGAGGCCACCGCGCTGATCGTCAACGGTTTCGTCCGGGACGTGCTCCAGCAACTACCGATGGAATTCGCGGTCGAGGCCCAGAAGCTGATCGCCATCTCGCTCGAAGGCAGCGTGGGCTGATCCGATCACTGCAAGGATCGAAGCGCTCCCAGGCTTTGGGGTGCTTTCGCTGATCACCGACAGGGTAACGGAATGCTTGAAGTCAGGAACCTCCACGTCGAAGTGGATGGACAGAAGATCCTCAACGGGCTCGATCTCACGGTGCGGCCGGGTGAGGTCGCGGCCATCATGGGACCGAACGGCTCCGGCAAGTCGACACTGTCCTACGTCATCGCGGGCCGCTCGGATTACGACGTGACGGCGGGCGAAGTGCTGCTCGATGGCGAAAACGTGCTGGAGATGGACCCGGAGGAGCGCGCCGCCAAAGGCTTGTTCCTGGCGTTCCAGTATCCCGTCGAGATCCCTGGGGTCGCCACCATGACGTTCCTCAAGGCATCCGTGAATGCCCAGCGCAAAGCGCGCGGCGAGAAGGAGATGACGACTCCCGATTTCATGCGCCATGTCCGCGAGGGGGCGGCCAAGCTTGAGGTCGACCCCGACATGCTCAAGCGGCCGCTCAACGTCGGCTTCTCGGGCGGCGAGAAGAAGCGCATGGAGATCCTGCAGATGGCGCTGCTGGAGCCGCGCTACGGCCTGCTCGACGAGACCGATTCCGGGCTCGACATCGATGCGCTCCGCATCGTGTCGAAGGGCGTGAATGCGCTCCGCGCCGCCAACCGCGGTTTCGTGGTCATCACGCACTACCAGCGGCTGCTCGACTATATCAAGCCCGACGTGGTCCACATCATGTCCAAGGGCCGCATCATCAAGAGCGGCGACGCTTCGCTGGCGCTGGAACTCGAGAAGAACGGCTACCGCGACTACGTCGCCGATGCGGCCTGAGGTCGGCGCCATGGCCATGATCGTCAGAATGCCGAACGGAGCCGAGCAGGCGCTTCAAGAGCAGTTCCGCGCCGTCGCGCCGGGGGGCGTCCTCGCGACCGATCGAAACGACGCTTTCAAGCGTTTCGCCGCGGCCGGCCTTCCTCATCGCCGGATCGAGAGCTGGCATTACACCGATCTCCGGACCCTGCTGCGCGAGGCTCCGCCGCCGGCGCCAGCACCGGACGCCGGCACGATCGCTGCGGCGCGCGAGCGGCTGCAGGCCCATGCGGTCCCGAACGCGGCCCGCATCGTCGTGGTCGACGGGTGCTTCTGCCCCGAGCTGTCGGACATCGCGGTGCTCGGTCCCCGTGTCCGCGTCACCCCGGTGCTGGAGGCACTCTCGACGCGCGACCTCGACGCCGACCTCGTGACCGCGCAGGCGCTCGGCGTCGAGGAGTCGATGCTGGCCCTCAATGCCGCGTTCCTGCAAGGCGGCGTGATGGTGGAGATAGAACCCGGCACGACCCTCGAGACGCCGATCGAGATGGTCTCGGTGCTCTCGGGCCGGGTGCCGGCCGCCACCTATGAACGGAGCTATCTGCAGCTCGGCGCGCATGCCTCGGCGACCGTGATCGAGCGCCATGAAGCGCTCGGCGCGGTGCGGTCGTTGGCCAATGCGGTGCTCGTCGTCGCGGTCGGCGACGGCGGCTCGTTCGAGCACCTCGCCCGCATCGACGGGCTCGGCGCCGAGGCCCTGCATCTCGGCACGATGCTGGTCCGGCTCGGAGCCGATGCCAGGTTCAACGGCACGACGCTGATCGCCACGGCCGGCATCACCCGCCGCCAGGCCTATCTGGAATTCGCCGGCCCGCATTCGACGGCGCACTTCTACGGCGTGTCACTGCTCGACGGGCGCTGCCACGCCGACACCACGCTGATCGTGACCCATACCGCGCCCCATTGCGAAAGCCGCGAACTCTACAAACATATCCTGGATGACGAATCGACCGGGATCTACCAGGGCAAGGTGGTGGTGGCGCCCGGCGCGCAGAAGACCGACGGCAAGATGCTGTCCAAGGCGATCTTCCTCGGCGAAGGCGCCAGCATGTACAACAAGCCGGAGTTGGAGATCTTTGCCGACGACGTGGTGTGCGGCCATGGCGCGACGGCGGGCTCCCTCGATGACGATCAGCTCTTCTATCTCCGCGCCCGCGGGATCCCGCTGCGCGAGGCCCAGGCTCTGCTGCTCGAAGCCTTCGCGTCGGAAGCGATCGAGGCGGTGTCGGTGGAGGCGGTGAGGGACGAGATGCGAGGCCGCGTCGGGCAATGGCTTCGTCAGCACGGAAAGTGAACGAGATGCTCGACAAGCCCCATGCCGGCGTGCCGGCCTACGACATCGCCCGCATCCGCCAGGACTTCCCGGCCCTGTCTCTCACGCCCTATGGCAAGTCCCTCGTCTATCTCGACAATGCGGCTTCTGCCCAGAAGCCCCGGGCCGTGATCGAACGTATGACGCTCGCCTACGAGACCGAATACGCCAACGTGCATCGCGGTCTCCACTATCTGGCCAATGCCGCCACCGATGCTTTCGAGATGGCGCGCGAGACGGTCCGGGCTTTCCTCAATGCCGAGTCGGTCGACGAGATCGTGTTCACAAGGTCGGCCACCGAGGCCGTCAACCTCGTGGCCTCATCGTTCGGGTTGAACAACATCGGCGAGGGTGACGAGATTGTGCTCTCCATCATGGAGCACCACTCCAACATCGTGCCCTGGCATTTCCTGCGCGAGCGCAAGGGCGCGGTGCTGAAATGGGTCGGGGTCGACGACGATGGCAACCTGTCGGTCGAGGAGTTCGAGCGGGCGCTGACGCCGCGTACCAAGATCGTCGCCATGACCCACATGTCGAACGTGCTGGGCACGATCACGCCCATCAAGGAGATGATCCGCGTCGCCCATGCGCGCGGCATCCCGGTGATGGTCGACGGTTCGCAGGGCGCCGTGCACCTCGACGTCGACGTGCGCGACCTCGATGCCGATTTCTACCTCTTCACGGGCCACAAGGTCTACGGCCCCACCGGCATCGGCGTGCTCTACGGCAAGAAGGAGATGCTGGCGAGCCTGGCGCCGTTCAACGGCGGCGGCGAGATGATCGACGTCGTCACGACCGAGTCCGTCACCTACAATGCGCCGCCGCACCGCTTCGAAGCCGGCACGCCGCCGATCGTGCAGGCCATCGGCCTCGGTGCCGCGCTCGACTATATGCGCGACATCGGCCGCGACCGCATCCGGGCGCACGAGCAGGGCTTGATCGCCTACGCCCACGAGCGGCTCGGCCGCATCAACTCGCTTCGCATCTTCGGCAAGGCGAAGCACAAGGGTGCGATCCTGAGCTTCGCGATGGAAAATGCCCATCCGCACGACGTCGCTACCGTGATCGACCGATACGGCGTGGCAGTGCGGGCCGGCACGCATTGCGCCATGCCGCTGTTGCAGCGCTTCGGCGTGACCGCGACCTGCCGGGCGTCGTTCGGCCTTTACAACACGCGCGAAGAGGTCGATGCCCTGGCCGACGCCTTGCTCAAGGCCGAAGCGCTCTTCGCTTGAACGGGACCGACATGTCAGATTCAGCCGTCAAGGCGCCTCCCGCCGCAGAGCCGAACCGGCCCGAGATCGAGCCGGCTTCCGCGATCCCGCCGGCCGAACTCGACCAGCTCACCGACGGGCTCGTGGCGGCCCTGAAGACCGTCTACGATCCCGAGATCCCGGTCGACATCTACGAACTCGGCCTGATCTACAAGATCGATATCGACGATTCGAAGTTCGTGTCGATCGACATGACCTTGACTGCGCCGGCCTGCCCGGTGGCGGGCGAGATGCCGGGCTGGGTCGAGACGGCAGCTTCCGCGGTGCCGGGTGTCGCCGGCGCCAAGGTCACCATGGTGTTCGACCCGCCGTGGGACCAGAGCCGCATGTCCGACGAGGCCCGCGTGGCGCTCGACATGTGGTGAGGCCGTCGGTCCCGCGATCGGGATCGGACCAGCTCGGGTTCACGGCACCGGCAGGCGCTCCAGTTCGTCGATCAGCGCTTCGATGACGCCGAGCCCGATGCTCCAGAAATCGGGATCGTGGGCGTCGAGGCCGAAGGGTTCGAGCAACTCGCTGTGATGCTTGGTGCCGCCGGCCTCCAACAGCGCGAAATAGCGCTCGGCGAAGCCCTCCGGTGACGTGCGGTACACGCCGTAGAGCGAGTTCACCAGGCAGTCACCGAACGCGTAGGCGTAGACGTAGAAGGGCGAGTGCACGAAATGCGGCACGTAGGCCCAGAACACGTCGTAGCCCGGTGCGAGCCGGATGGCCGGCCCGAGGCTGTCGGCCTGCACCGACATCCAGAGTTCGCCGATCCTGTCGGCCGTCAACTCGCCGTGGCGCCGCTCCTCGTGAAGCTTGCGCTCGAAGCTGTAGAACGCGACCTGCCTGACCACCGTGTTGAGCATGTCCTCCACCTTGGCGGCCAGCAGGCCGAAGCGCGCTTCCGGCGTCGCGGCGTGCGCCACCATGGATTGGAACGTCAGCATCTCGCCGAACACGGAGGCCGTCTCGGCCAGGGTGAGCGGCGTCGGCGCCATCAGCGCGCCCTGCGGGGCCGCGAGCGTCTGGTGCACGCCATGGCCGAGTTCGTGTGCCAGCACCATCACGTCGCGGGGCCGGCCCTGGTAGTTCATCAGCACGTAGGGATGCACGCCCGGCACGGTGGGATGCGAGAAGGCGCCGGGTGCCTTGCCGGGCCGCACAGCGGCATCGATCCAGCGCTCGTCGAAGAAGCGCTTGGCGAGGCCGGCGAGCTTCGGCGAGAAGCTGTCGTAGGCGTCGAGCACCGTGTCGCGGGCCTCGGCCCAAGGCACGTTCGCGAGCGGCGCCTGGGGCAGGGGCGCGTTGCGGTCCCAATGGTTCAGCCGGTCGAGGCCGAACCATCGGGCCTTGAGCCTGTAGTAGCGGTGCGAGAGCCTCGGATGGGCGGCCCGGACGGCCGTGACGAGCGCGTCCACGACGTCGCGCTCGACCCGGTTCGACAGGTGGCGCGAGTCCGCCACGTCGGCGAAGCCCCGCCAGCGATCCGAGATCTCAAGGTCTTTGCTTAACGTGTTGGTGATGAGCGCGAAAATGCGGCGGTGCGCCGCCAGCGTCTCGGCGAGCGCGCCCGCGGCCTTCTCCCGCTTGTCGCCCCGCTGATCCTGCAGGAGGTTCAACGTCGGCTCCAGCGACAGCGCCTCGCCGTCGACCTCGAAGCGCAGAGACGTGATGGTCTCGTCGAACAGCCGCGTCCAGGCCGAGCGCCCCGTCACCGACTTCTCGTGGAAGAGCTGCTCGAGCTTGGTGTCGAGCTGGTGCGGGCGATCCTTGCGGATGTCGTCCAACCAGGGCCTGTAGCGCGAGAGCGGCCCGGATGCGGCCAAGCCGTCGATAACGGCATCGCCGATGCCGTTCAGCTCGAGCACGAAGAACAGCAGGTTCGACGACACGGACGTGACCCGGTCCTGCGCGTCGGACAGGAACTTGGCCCGCGCCGAATCGGACGTGTCCTCGGCATAAAGCAGTTGGGCGAAGGAGGCGGCGCGGCCCAGCACGTCTTCCAGAGCCTCGAAGGACGTGACGGCTTCAGCCAGTCGGGCGCCGCCCTGGTCGCCGCCGGCGATGGACGCCAGTCGACCGAGGTAGCGCTCGGCAAAGCGCTCGGCGTCGCGCTCGGCCTGCGCAAGATCAGCCGCGAATTGCGGCGCGTCCATCCCGGCGTAGAGGTCGGAGAGGTTCCAGGTCGGGACGGCACCCAGGGATTCCGACGCCGAAGCGGCGTGGGCCTGGTGAAAGGCGGGACGGCGACGGAAGAAGGTCATCGAACTGGCTGGTCCTCGATGTTCGGGGAGCCGCGGACGGGTCCGCGCCTCCCATAGGCTCATCCGACCGTGGCGTCACCGGGGCGAGGGCGGCGCCAGCGCTCGGCCTAGACGTCCCGCCCGGGGTGCTGCGGGCGGTGCCGTTAAGGGGCGATTTACCCTGCTGGGCCAGGGTGGAACTGCGAGCGGCACGGAGCCCGCCGGTCCGGGAACGCATGACAGCCACCATTCTCATCGTCGACGACGACCCCGTCCAGCGCCGGTTGCTCGAAGCCATGGTGCGCCGATTCGGCTACGACGCCGAGGTGCTCGGCGGCGGCGCCGCGGCCCTGACGCGCCTCGAGGCACCCGATCTCAAACCCGTCGACCTCCTGATCTGCGACCTCGTCATGCCGGAACTCGATGGCATGGCGGTGCTGGCGCGCTTGCGCGAGCGGAAGATCGCCGTGCCGGCCATCGTGCAGACGGCGCACGGGACGATCGACACCGTGATCTCGGCCATGCGGGCCGGGGCGATCGACTTCGTGGTCAAGCCGGTCGGGGCCGAGCGCCTCGCGGTCTCGATCAAGAATGCGCTCCGCTTCGACGCGCTGGAGGACGAGGTCCGCCGCATGACGCGCCGGGCCTCCGGCGCGCTGACGTTCCGCGACATCGTCACGAAGAGCGACGACATGGGCCGGGCCATCCGGCTCGGCGAGCGTGCCGCGCGATCCAACATCCCGGTGCTGATCGAAGGCGAATCCGGTGTCGGCAAGGAACTGATGGCCAGGGCCATACAAGGATCCTCGGAGCGCAAGGGGAAGCCCTTCGTTCCGGTGAACTGCGGCGCCCTGCCCGAGAACCTCATCGAGTCGATCCTGTTCGGCCACGAGAAGGGTGCCTTCACGGGCGCGACCGAGAAGCACCTCGGCAAGTTCGTCGAGGCCAACGGCGGGACGCTGTTCCTCGACGAGATCGGCGAGCTGCCGCTCGAAGCGCAAGTCAAGCTGCTGCGCGCCTTGCAGGAGGGTGAGGTCGACCCTGTCGGCGCCAAGCGCTCCACCAAGGTCGACATCCGGCTCATCTCGGCCACCAACCAGAACCTGATCGAATTGGTGAAACGGGGACGGTTTCGCGAGGACCTGTTCTACCGGCTCAACGTCTTCCCGATCACGATCCCGCCCGTGCGGGCGCGGCGCGCCGACGTTCCCGACCTCGCGCGGCGCTTCGCGGCCCGGTTCGCCGCCGAAGAGGGCAAGAAGATCACCGGCATCGGGGCCGAGGCCCTGGCGCTGCTGTCCCGCTACGACTGGCCCGGCAACGTGCGCCAGCTCGAGAACGTGATGTTCCGAGCCGTGGTGCTGGCCGACGGTGGCGAACTCGGCATCGCGGAATTTCCGCAGATCGCGGCCCAGGTCGAAGGCTTCGACGTCAGGATCCCCCCGGTGCCGCCCGTCGCTCCAATTACGGTCGAGCGCGAAATCGTGCAGGTCGAGATCCACGACCCCAACGTACTGCGCGTGCTCGATGACTGCGGCGATGTGCGGCGCATGGAGGACATGGAGGCGGACCTGATCCGCTTCGCGCTCGGTCATTACCGGGGCCAGATGTCCGAGATGGCACGCAAGCTCGGCATCGGCCGATCCACCCTTTATCGCAAGATGAGAGACTTCGGCCTCGGCGACGATCACGCCGAGGACGAGGCCGCGGCCTGATCGGTCATTGCGGCGCAACGGCGCCGAAAATACTCGCGTTTCGTTCTGCTTCACCCGGGCCGCTCCATTGCGGTCAGGGCGCTGCGCCGCTCACCTCCGGCAGGAGCGATGGGTGGCCAGCCTTTTGCCAGCGTCGTCGACGATTCCGTGTCTTGAGAAGGGTTGCAGCCGGGATGATTGCGCAGCGCGGCCGTGCCACCCTCATGACGTCGACCGCCCTCCTGCTCGGCCTGACGGTGTTGCCGGCCGCGGCCGGGCAAGTCGCTCGCAAGCTCCACTCCCCGGCGGAGGTGCAGGATCCCGACCTGTTCGCCCCGGGCGGCGACGCCAGGGCTGCGCTGGCCCGCCTCGTCGCTGAGCCCGGTGCCGTGCTGAACGCTTATGCGCCGACTGCGGACAGCGCAGTGACGAAGGATGTGCCCCTGCCGTCGCTGGGCCCGCCGCTGCGGACGAAATCGGCCGCTACGGCGTCCGTCATGGCGTCGGCAAACCGCAGTGACGCCGTTTCTCCGACCGGCCCGGTCGCGCCACGGTGGGTCGGGGCGACCGGAACCGCGCCATCGACGGATCTCGCGCCACCGCACACCGAAGCCCCCTCATCGGCCGATGCGGGGACGTCCGACCCGATGGCGTTCGCGCCCGTATCGGCCGACACGCCGATCCTCGACGCGGCGACACTGCAGAAGGCGCTGGCGGACTGGCTCGGCCCCGAGCCGGCCGCCGGTCGGAAGGTTCCGACGGTCGAGGCGCGCCAGCGCGCGGAACGCCTCGCCATCCAGAGCTTCTACGCCGATCGCGGCTTCGCTCCGCTCTGGGTCGAGGACGGACGTTTCGACGTGCGTGGCCGC
>JAABUT010003140.1_pt1 | contig 14611 bp, 13 predicted proteins | sample 5559281 | NCBI WGS metagenome assembly JAABUT01 (sample SAMN10711880, study PRJNA513359) | rock metagenome | isolation source: Antarctica rocks | place: Antarctica: Victoria Land, Ricker Hills nord | collected 2016-01-04 | reverse complement strand
AATGGATGCGGCGGTTCCATGGCGTCGCCACCGTAAACCTCCCGAATTACCTAAGCTGGCGGAGAACGATCGAAGCCCTCGGAGCCGCGTCCAATCCACCGGCGTGGCTTATGGGAGCAGCCGGACTCGGGCCATATCAACAGGCTTCGCAATAAGAGCGTTGTATTAACTATCAGATCTGGAAGTCTCAGGTGCCCGAGAGAGGTACCTAGGAGCAGCGTGTCGCAGAGCCGGAATGCTGAATGTGGTCAATAGTTTACCGGCTCATCGCCAATCGAGCTGCATCAAAAGTGCGGAAGAGCCAAGGTTGGGAGCCGGTCCACAGCCCAAGCCTATTCGCATGGCTCGTGAGGCGGTGATCGCCCGTGAACAGAGGCGGCACCGCGACATACACGTTTAGCCCGCGACCTCGGCGCTGACCCGACCCCGCACGACTTGCGCGAGGCTTGACCGCAAGGGTGGCAGTCAAGCTGCCAAAGCCCCGAAAGTCGGCCGGTCAGGCCGAGATTAGCCCGGTTCTACCCTGCGAAAGTAGTTCCTACTAACCCCAGGCATAAACCATCAGGTTTATAGCTTCGGCACGAACCTTTGCCATATCAGAACATGTCACTCTCTAAAATAAACGACATTTCGGATAAAGGGCACATTCGTGGCAGTCTCAAATTTGTATGCGACGGCTTTCCCGCCGCGAACCAGCCAGACTTTCGTGACGAGGAAGAACGGGCCGTATAGTGGCCAGACAGCCCGCTCCGAGCCATCATGGAGACGGTGGCTGGTCGCGAGTGCGGTGGCAGGCGCACTACAGCTTAGTCCGGCATCAGCAGAAAACCTGGGCCAGTGGGGTGGGGTTATTCCGTTTCCCAACATCCCGGTCTCCGCTGCGGTGCTGCCGACCGGCAAGCTGCTCACATGGTCGTCGTACCAACCCTTCTTTTTCGAAGGCGACATCGGAACCGCCGCCAGCCAGACCTATACCTCGATCTACGATCCAGCGACCGGGGCGATCACGCCCGGCATAGAAAACAGCATGATGGCGGACATGTTCTGCTCCGGCCTCGCCTACCTGACCGATGGCCGGATCATGGTGAACGGCGGCAGCAGCAGCATGCACACCGCCATCTATAATCCGGCCACCAACACCTGGATCTCGGCTGCGATGATGAACATCGCCCGTGGCTACAACGGCACCGTCACCCTCTCGACCGGCGAGGCGTTTACCATCGGGGGCTCCTGGTCCGGTAATGGATCGCCAAAGGACGGCGAAGTTTGGTCAGCGGCCGGCTGGCGTCAGACCAGCATTTCAGAGAACAACATCCTAGCATACGATCCGATCGACGAGGCCCAGGGCTTCATCTCCGAGGGCGACAATCATCCCTGGCTGTTTGCCGCACCAAACGGCCGCGTGTTCCATGCTGGTCCAAGCCCGCTGATGAACTGGATCGATACCACGGGCGATGGATCGATCACTCCGGCCGGGAACCGTGCCGATGATCCCCACAGCATCAACGGCATCGCGGTGATGTACGAGCCGGGCAAGATCCTGAAGACCGGCGGCCAGCCGAGCTACTCCGACGCGGACGCCACGACCAATACCTACATCATCGATATTACCGACAGCCTCACCGACCCGGCAGCGGGGGTGCCCGTCCGTCCGTTGCCGCCCATGGCGTACCCCCGCGCCTTCGCCAACGGCGTGGTGCTGCCCGGCGGGCAGGTTCTCGTCATCGGTGGGGAAACCCATGGGATCACCTTCAACGACGACACGTCCGTGCTGACACCGGAACTCTGGGACCCGGCGACGGAACAGTTCACCCAGTTGGCCCCGATGCAGACGCCGCGCAACTATCACAGCGTCGCGCTCCTGCTACCCGATGCGCGGGTGTTTTCGGGTGGCGGCGGGCTTTGTGGTGAGGGTTGTGAGGCCAATCACCAGGACGGTGCGATCTTCTCGCCACCGTATCTGTTCGGGGCCGATGGCGTGACGCCGGTCGCCCGCCCCGCTCTCGTGTCGGCCCCCGGTACCGTCGCACTCGGATCGGCGCTCTCCGTCAGCACGAGCGGGCCAGTCAAGTCGTTCGAGTTGATCCGGCTCTCCGCCACGACGCACGCCGTCAACACCGATCAGCGCCGGGTGCCGCTGAACGCCACCTTGGCGGGGAGCAATGCCTATAGGCTGGCAGTGCCGTCCGATCCGGGCATCGTGGTTCCTGGCTATTGGATGCTGTTCGCAATGGACGCGAACGGCACCCCCAGCGTCGCGAAGGTCATTCTGATCAAGTCGTAGCACCTCGAACGCGGGCGTCCACCTGTGTCGACGATGACCTCCGACCACCACGGCGACGCCAGGCGAGATGTTGGACATCTCGCCTGGCCACTTCTTGGGCTGGTCGCCGCCACGCTCATGGGAACGGTCGTCCTGGAAGTGATGGACCGAGACGATCCTATGCTCGTGGTTGAACAAAGCACGGCCTCTGTGGCAGCCCCTCCACTTCTGGCGGTCGGGGCCTTACATGGCCCAGACGATAGGCCGCGACGGGTGGAAAGGATGCTTGCTCGGCCGTTATTCAGTCAAAACCGGCGACCGCCGACTGACACTCCTGTTCTAACCGCCGGCCTGCCGAAGCTGCCTCGGCTGACCGGCGTGGTAGTGAGCCCAGCCGGCGGTTTCGCCATCTTCGCCAGCATCGAGGGCGGCAAGCCAATCATTGCTCGGCAGGGTGATCCGGTTGGCGCTGCCGTCATTGAGGCTGTCGCCGCCGGGCAGGTCACCCTCCGCGGACCGGAGGGCATTCTTGTACTGCATCCCAGTTTTGGCGAGAGGGTCTTGCAGGCGAGCAGACCCAATCCGGCGATCCCCGCAAGGCCGGGGTATCGGCCGCGCCAGGGCGGTCACGATGCGGCTATCCTGAACCGCATGCGCGTGCCCGCCACCTAGCCTGGATAATTCTTGATGATTGGCGGGCATAGTACAACCCTTGATCCAGCGTAGAATGGTCTCTGCTCAACCCGGGTAGGAGGCGGCCTGCCCGCGTAGGTGTAGACGCTCGCAATCATCCGCGCTCGTGCTCGCAAACGGAGCGGATTCCTGCTCAGATTAGGTGACAATGGGGCGGCGGGTCTGCTCACATTATCTGCCACTGTGCTCGCCATCATCACGTCGTGCTCGCCAACGGAGGTTTGTGCTCACAATCGCTGCCAATGGTGGTTGGAAGCTGTTTAGCCCTACCGATGCGCTCACATAAATCAGGGCTTGGGATCCCCTTCAGGGTGAAACAGCTTCTGCCCTCCGACCTGGTAGCTGGCGATCGCCGTCTGTCCTGCTGGCGAGGCCAGCCAGTCAGCAAACTGCTGTGCCGGTTGGCGCCCCTCCGGCGCATGCTCATCTGGATTGAGCGTGATCACGTCGTAGCGGTTCAGCAGGTCGCGCCCGCCCTCCACGACGATGCGCAGGTCGCGCTTGTTGCCGAAGCTTAGCCAGGTTCCTCGATCCGACAGCGTATAAGCGTCCATGGCCGCCGCGGTGTTCAGTGCCGCGCCCATGCCGCCGCCAATATCACGATACCAGGCCCCGCCCGGAGTGATTCCCGCACTTTGCCAGAGGCGCTTCTCCTTCGCGTTTGTGCCGCTCTTGTCGCCGCGCGAGACGAATGGCGCTTGGGCTTGTGCGATCGCTCGCAGGGCGGCACCGGCATCTTGTCCACCGGCGATGTGCGCTGGATTGCTGGCCGGTCCGACTAGGATGAAGTCGTTCCAGGCGATCTCGCGCCGGCTCAGCCCATGGTGCTCCGCCATGAACCGGTCCTCGGCATCGGGGTCATGCACCAGCACGAGATCCGCGTTGCCCTTGGCCGCCGTCGCCAGGGCCTGGCCGGTGCCTTGGGCGACGACGTGCACCTCGATCCCTGTGTCGCGGGTGAAGATCGGCAGGATGTAGGCCAGGAGGCCACTATTCTCGACCGAGGTGGTCGAAGCGAGCACGACCGTCGGGTGCTGCTGCGCTGGCTGCGCCGATGCGATCGGCGCGGCCGCCGTGGAAAGCGTGCTTGCCAGCAGGAGGTGCGTAAGTCGGGAGCTGTTCATCGGCCTGCCTGTTTGCGGGTGTGGGACAGCATGAACGCCGCACCGCTCACGGCCACGCTGATCACGATCAGCACGAGTCCGAGCGCGAGCGAGGTCGCCAAGTTGCCTTGGCTAGTTTCGAGCGTGATGGCGGTGGTCATGGTGCGGGTGTAGCCGGCGATGTTGCCGCCCACGATCAGGATTGCACCCACCTCGGACACCGAACGGCCGAAACCAGCCAGGATGGCGGTCAGCACGTCGGCCCGGCCAATGGCCAGGAGATGGTGCAGGACCTGGTGGCGCTTCAGACCGAGCGCCAGGAAGTCCCCGCCATACTGGGCCCAGACCGCGGCCATCGCCCGATGGATGATGGCGGTGACGATGGGCAGCGCCAGCAGGCTTTGCGCGAGCACCATGGCGCCGGGGGTGAACAACATTCCCAGGCGCCCAAGCGGCCCAGAACGCGACAGCAGCACGTAGAGGACCACACCGACGACGACGGGTGGTAAGCCCAGCAGGGCGTTGGCGAGTAGGACCAGGGCGTCGCGGCCGGGCACGCGATAGACCGCGAGCGCGGCGCCGAGCGGCAACCCGATCCCCGCCGCAATGAACGTGGCGGAAAGGCTGACAGACATCGAGAGGCCCACGATGCGGAGCAGCCCGGAGTTGAAGCCGGCGAGCAAGCTCCAAGCATGATCGGCGGCAGCCAGAATATCAGACACCCACCTACACGGGGACGCCTGCAACACGCAGCTGCTCGGTAAACTCGCGGGTGCGGTCACCGGGGAGCGTTCCGGCCAGGAAGTCTCGCACTTCGGCGGGCTTGGCATTGAGCAGCACGGTCAGCGCGGGCGCGTCGTAGCCGTTGCGGGTCAGCGTCGGCTCGAGTTCGTCGATGGCACGTGACAGCACCTGCTCGACGACCTCGGCGGATACGCGGCTCTCGCCGAGGCGGAATGCGTGCTCAAAGGCGAGGGTCATGTGCATCTCGATCTGCAGCGCCGTGCGCAGCCGGTCGGCGAGCAGCTCGATCGCGTCTGCGTCCATCAGGTCGGCCGGTTTCACGCCGTCCTGGGCGCAGGCCTTCAGCAGCCAGCCGATGAACTCGCGGCGGCTGCCGGACACGCCCTCGAACTCGAATGTGGTGGTGCGGTAGCCGATCTGCTCCATTTGCGGTCGGCGAAGGTCGTTGCGCAGCTTGGGATGTCCGATCAGCAGCACCGACAGCACTACGCCAGCGCCGGCCGCCAGCTCCATCAGCCGTTTGAAGCCGATCAGCGTCTGGTGGTGCAGGTCATGGGCCTCGTCCACGATCAACACGACCGGGTGCTTGCTCTTGCGCATGAGGTCGCGCAGTTCGCGCTCGCGTCGTTCGGATTGCTTGGGGATCTTAATCTTGCTGCGGTCGCCGGGCGTCAGGTCGTAGAACATGGCCTCGATCAGCGAGGTCAGCGATGTGCGGCGCTTGTCGATCGCCAAAGATTTCGCGACCGCGATCCTGTTGGATCCTGCGAGTTCCTCCTCGATGCGGGTCAGCAGATGCGTCTTGCCCGAGCCGACCAGGCCGGAGACGACGACCAGCCGGCCAGTTTGCACGACTGCGCAGACCTCACGGACCAGCGCGCGCTGGTGCTCGGTCTCGAAGTTGCCGACCCGGTGAAAGGGACCGCCCAGTCCGAAATGCGCCTGCACATCGGCGAGCATCAGCCTCTCCTTGCTGTCTTAAAGTGTTCGCCCACGCGCGTGGCGACGATGTCCCGGTCGAGCGTCTCCGCCAACAGCGCATCGATGAAGCCGCGGTCGGGCTCGGGTAGGCTGCCAAGTGGTCGTGAGAGCTGGACGGAAATCGCGAGCTTGGCTGCTAGCGGCGTCGGAAACGTCGCAGCCTCGGCAGCCGGCTCCGGAAACGGCGTGTGCCGGACCCGGATGGATGCCGCACCGGGCGGCAGGGACGGCAAAGGCCTATCTCCGCCGGTCACGGCAGCGCGCGGCAGCCCGAGCTGGTCGGCGAGCCGGACGACCTTGTCGAGCCGCTCCTCGGCCCGGCTCTTCTGGTATTTCCGATAGCGGTAAAGCGGGACGGCGCCACGCGACGGCTGGTAGGGACCGAAACGCTTGCCCTCAAACTCGACATACAGTTCCTGGTCGAACAACCCCCACCAGAGCGTCACCGTTTCGCCGGCGAGCTCAGGCTCGACCTCGTAGGATGCGCCCTCGACCGAGACGGTCGCGTCGCCAGCGACGTCGCGGCGCTCCGGCTCACGTGCGAAGGCGCAGAAGCGTTCCCAGGAGCACATCGCGCGCACGCCGTTGGCCGGCAGGTGCTTCAACCAGTCCTCGATCCGGCTGTGAGGCTCGCTGCGATGGTCACCGTTGTTGTAGGTGACGAGCGCGCGGCGCATCCAAAGATTGGCCTCTGCCTCGTCCTTCGGCTTGTGGAAGTGATAGAGCGTCTCGTGCACCTCCTTGATGGTGCGGAACGGCCGCTCAACCTTGCCCTTCGAGCGCGCAGGCGTGCGGCGCTCGGCCTGCGACGGGGGCATGTGGGTCAGCACCCGCACGCCGAGGCTGCCCATCACCGATTGGAACACCTTCGAGCGACTGACCGGGCCGTTGTCCATGTAGATCGTGGCCGGGATGCCCTGGAACGGCAGCTCGGCCTCGGGCTTGGGCGCCATGGCATTGAACAAGAAGCGCAGCGCGGCCTCGGCCTCCTCACCGTAGACGCAGCGGTATTCGTCGTAGACGACGCCGGAGCGATCATCGACCACCGAGAACAGCATCAAGGTCGGCTTACCGCGGCCTTGCTCGATCCAGAGCGGGGCTTCGACCTGCTTGAGGTCGGACGGGCTCATGTCAAACTGCCAGAGCTCGTTGGACCGCTTGGCCTGAAAGCGCACCGCTGCGACGGGGCGGGTTACGCGCGCATGGTCCAGGCCCGAAGCACGCAGCACGCGGTCGACCGTTGGGCGCTTGAGCAGGCCCGCAGGCGCCCGCACCAATCCGTCTGGCGTTTCGACGCCGTCCTCCTCGAGCAGACGGATCGCGCGCGCCGTCGAGAGGTGGCGCCCCTTCTTGTTCAAGGTCCTGATCTTGAGCGCGGCGATGATCTCGGCGTAGCGCTCCATCGTGGCTGCGGGTGCCGCACCGGTCGAGCCGTGGTCGGAGCGCCGCACCGATTTCGGCCGGGTCAGCTCCCGCAGCGCGCGATAAATCGTCCAGACCGACACCCCATACGCCTCAGCCGCGCGCGCGATCACCTCGGACCGGGCGGGGTCGCGCGGCGACAGGAGCGCCAGGCGCCGGCGCAGATCGACCAGCGCCTCGCCGGGCGGCCGCTTTGAGCGGTCAGCCATGGGCCGCGATAGCGTCCGCTGCCTCGTCCCCGGTGCCGCGCTTACCCACATGGCGATAGAGGGTGGCGACCGACACGCCCATGCGCTTGGCCACGTCGCGCACCGGCAGCTTGCCCTCCTTCATCAGGGCGCGCGCCGCGGTAACGTCTCCGGCCTTGAAGGCTGGGGGACGCCCGCCTTTGCGGCCGCGGCGGCGGGCCTCGGCAAGGCCGGCGGCGGTGCGCTCGCGGATCAGCGCGCGCTCGAACTGCGCGATCGCCCCGAATACGTGGAACACCAGCACGCCTCCGGGGGTTGTCGTGTCGATGCTTTCGGTCAGCGACACCAGGCCGATGCCTCTCTCCTCGAGATCCTCGGCTGTCGTGATAAGCTTCTTCAGCGATCGGGCGAGCCGGTCGAGTTTCCACACGACCAGCACGTCGCCGCGGCGCAGCACGTCATGAAGAACGCGCGCGAGTTCGAGCCGGTCCGCCTTCGCGCCGGACGCCTTCTCGGTGAACGTCTTCTCGCAGCCGGCATGTCGAAGCGCGTCGAGCTGCAGCTCGGGAGACTGGTCGGTCGTGCTCACCCTGGCGTAGCCGACCCGCATTCCTGCCTCGTGTTCTCAAAAGCCGTTAAACCCGTAGCCTTTTCGGAACGAGCAATCAAGAACAGTTTTGAGAAGAAGAATGTGCCTTTACGGGTGTTCGGGGCAGCCGGCGCCAGGGCTGGTCAAAAACGTTGGTTTCTGAACACTATGCGCGTCGAGGCACCTGTCCCCGTACGCAGCTGCAGCCAAGCACTAATGAACGTGCCCGATTGGCTCGGTCATCCGGAACGACAGCAACTCTTCACGGCCATCAGCCCGGATCCGTAGGCTGGCGTCGAACTCGTGTGGTTCAGCAGGAGCGTCGCTGCTGACCAGGCGAAGGGCATCGCCTGCCTCCGGCGCCAGTCGCAGCATCTCGGCAACGCCGCCCGGACGCTCGATGACCGCCACGGTCTCGGCGCCAGGCGCCAGCCGCGTCGCCGTGAAGCGGAACCGTTCGCCGGCCGGGGTATCGATGATCTCCATGACGCCTTCGGCCAACTCGCCTCGCACCGGGACCGCATCGGGCGCGTGATGGTGGCCCACATGGGCTTGCCCGGCCCTGGCACCTTCCTCGGGACGCACCCGTATATGAGCGGTCGCCAGCGCCGGGACGTGATCGGCCAGCACAGCTTCCACCTCGGCCGCGATCGTCTCGGCCTCCTGGACGGTCGTGCTGCCGGCCACAGCAACATCCAGCTCGGTCGTCAAGCGGTGGCCTAGCCAGCGCGCGCGGACGCGCAGCACCTTGCGGACGGCACCGACATGCTCGGCGGCGTGGGCGATCTCCGCGACGACACCCGGCTCGACGCCGTCCAACAGCCGCGTGAACACGGCCTTGCTCGACTGCCAAACGATCCCGAAGATGGCGATGGTAATGATGAGGCCGATAATCGGGTCGGCGAGGGGGAAACCCGCCCATACCCCGGCAGCGCCCAGGACCACAGCCAGGCTAGTAAGGCCGTCGGTGCGGGCGTGATAGCCGTCGGCAATGAGCGCCGCGCTGTCGATTTCGCGGCCGACCCGGATGCGGAACACCGCGACCGCTTCGTTGCCGATGAACCCGATTACGCCGGCCGCGGCGACGGCCCAGAGCAGGGTGATCGGCTGCGGGTGGACCAGCCGGCTGATCGCCTCGTAGCCGGCGAAGAGCGCGCTGAACAGGATGATGCCGACGATGGCGATGCCGGCCAGGTCTTCCACACGCCCGAGGCCATAGGTGAAGCGCTGCGTCGGCGGACGGCGCACCAGGCGGAACGCGATCCAGAGCGGGATGGCGGTCACGGCGTCGCCGATATTGTGGATGGTGTCGGCTAGCAGCGCCACGCTGCCTGTCGCGAACACGACCGCAAGCTGCAGCGCGGAGGTGATCGCCAGGATGACGAACGACCACTTGATGGCCCAGATGCCCTTGGTCGTGGTGGCGATCGTCGGATCGACGACGCCGTGCGTATGGCCATGCTTCCCGCCCTGTCCGTGGTCATGCCCATGGCCGCCTGCATGGGCCAGGGCGCCTTCGGGTTGGGCAAAACCGAGCCAGATCAGGGCTGAACGGAGCATGGCGCCTCTCAAAGGTATTTCGTGATGGACTTGAACTCATCGACAACCCCCCGCTGCTCGCGCGGCAGCGGTCCCATGGCGGCTTCAAGGCAGTGGTCGATGTGATCCTGGATGAACGCCTTCTTGGCCTGGCAGACGGCTTTCTCGACCGCCTGAAGTTGCTGCGCGACATCGACGCAGGGCCGGCCGGCCTCGACCATCTCGATGATGCTGCGGATGTGACCCTCGGCTCGTTTCAGCCGTTTGACGATCTCAGGATGCGTCCCGTGGCGGAGGTGCTCGGACATGACAAAATCCTATCCCCCTGGTAGGGATCTGGTCAATGACGCAAGTCGCCCAACGCTGGACCGGAAACCCTTGGGCTTGCCCCACCCCTGCAACCTCACCCCCTCGAACAGGACGAAATGGCTTCCCACGGGTCCAAGACGGTCATCTACGCGGCCCTCGCCGGCAACCTGCTGATCGCCGTCTCGAAGTTCGCAGCAGCCTGGTTCACCGGGAGCTCCGCCATGTTCAGCGAGGCCATCCACTCGCTCGTCGACACCGGCAACCAAGGCCTGCTGCTGCATGGGATGCGGCAAGCCGCCAAGCCCGCCTCCCCGGAGCACCCCTTCGGGCATGGGCTCCAACTCTATTTCTGGACGTTCATCGTTGCGATCCTGATCTTCGGGCTCGGGGCCGGCGTGGCCCTGGTGCAGGGCGTCGACAAGATCATCAGCCCCCACCCGCTCGAAAACCCGCTCGTGAACTATGTCGTCCTAGGACTGAGCGTCGTGTTCGAGGGCTTCACGTGGCTTTTGGCGCTGCGAGCCTTTCGTGCCGGCAAGGGCCGGCGCCGCTGGCTTGACGCGATCAGGTCGAGCAAAGACCCGACCATCTTCACCGTGCTGTTCGAGGACACGGCGGCGCTGGCCGGCCTGCTGATCGCCGCTGCCGGCATTGCAGCCGGGCAGATGTTCGACCTTCCTGCCATGGATGGCGTGGCGTCGGTCGTGATCGGCCTGTTGCTGGCGGTCACCGCGGCGCTGCTGGCTTATGAGAGCCAAAGTCTGCTGACCGGCGAAGGCGTGCAGCCGGAGGTCCGGGCCAGCCTGCGGCGCCTCGCGGAGGCCGAGCCGGGCGTCGTCCGCCTCAACAAGCTGCTGACCATGCATTTCGGTCCGCAGGACGTGCTGGTGGCGCTCAGCCTGGATTTCGAGGACGGCCAGCCGGCCTCCTCCGTCGAAAGCACCGTCAGCCGTCTGGAGAGGCGCATCAAGAAGGCGCATCCCGAGGTGACGCGCGTGTTCATTGAGGCGCAGAGCTTCGAGGCAAGCCGGCGGGCGGCCGCTGATCTGTCTCCCGGCGGCGTGCCCTGAACGACATGCTCGTCACGCACTGCCCAGCGCGGCCCCGCCATGGCAAACACGCCCCGTATCCGGAAGACAGCATCGCGGTCGTCGTACCCAGGCAGGCAACCAGCCGAGCCTCAATCGAACTCTCGGCGCCGCTGCCAGTGGAGCACCGACGCCAAATCCCCATTGGCAGGGATTGTGAGCACAAACCTCCGTTGGCGAGCACGACGTGATGATGGCGAGCACAGTGGCAGATAATGTGAGCAGACCCGCCGCCCCATTGTCACCTAATCTGGGGTTTTGGCAGCTTTTGGTGATTGGCCCGTTGGCGTTACCATACTGAGTAGGTGAACCTTCTTTCTTGCTTGTTGCCGGATCCGGCTTCGGTCCGGCTCGAAACTTGGAGCCTTGAGCCCGCTCCTGCCTTGATCACCGTCACCCTCCGCTCGCGGCACCCTCAGACGCGGTGTCCGCTTTGCGGAAGACGGTCCAAACGAACCCATAGTCGCTACGAACGAACCCTGACTGACCTGCCCTGGGGCGAGCACGCCATCACCATCAAGCTCGGGGTGCGCCGCATGTTCTGCGACAACGCTTTGTGCAAGCGTCATATCTTCACCGAACGCCTGCCCGGCGTTGCAGCGCCTTGGGCGCGCAGGACGACGCGGCTCGCTGACCGGCTCACGGCTGTCGGCTTGGCGCTGGGCGGCTCAGCCGGCGTGCGTCTCGGTCGCAAGTTTGGGCTTGTGGCTTGCCGCAACACGCTGCTGAACGTCATACGGCAGGCGCCCATGCCAGCCGTCATGACCCCGTCCGTGCTCGGCGTCGATGATTGGGCTTTGCGCAAGCGCGACACCTACGGCACCGTGCTGGTGGACCTCGAACGGCACCGCCCGGTGGCGCTGCTGCCCGGCCGCGAGGCGGACACGCTGGCAGCATGGCTGCGCGAGCACCCCGGTGTCGAGGTGATCTCGCGCGACCGGTCGGGCGCCTTTTCCAAGGGCGCACGCCATGGCGCGCCCGGGGCGGTGCAGGTCGCGGACCGGTTCCGTGCGACCTGAGGGTTGTCGGGGTTCACACCACCCCGCCAGCCCGCAAGGTTCAATGATGGAGTATCCCGTGAGGGAGCCTTGTCCACCCAAGTGCTGCTACCCGGACGTGCGGAGGAGCAATCTGACGTGCGAAGCTCTGGGAACAACGGCCACAATCTGGAAGCACCGATCCGGAGGCGGCCTAGCAGAGGATGGCAGGCTGAACGCAAGTGAACGTCCGTGGTTAAGGTCCGTCATCCGCAACCGGCCAAAGGTGCTGTCAGGCCGGTGCCAAAACGGCACGCGGGTCGGCTCGTCGAGTGGAACCCTCGACGACGGTGGCAACACGACCCGCCGGACTATAGGACGCAGCCGCCCCATTCGCATCTCTACATTGGACAACAGGGTAAGCCCCACCCGCCCCGCCGCGTCGAACCAAGAGGTTCGCCGGACGAGGCGGTATCCCGACCGCAAGGAAGGGCATGGCGGAGGGGGTAGAGGAACGGCGGATCAAGCGAAGGCCGCCCTGTAATGGGGCGGATAGGGCCTCGGCGACGAGGGGATACCCGGCCCGAAAGGGCGCAGACTTCCGTCATGGTCTCACCGGTTGGGAAGCCTTGGATCGTTTGGGATTGCTGGAGACGTTAGACGGTGCAAACCGAACAGACCAGCGGGCAAGGGCAGACGGCATGGTCCGAGATCGATTGGGCCGCGGCGGAGGCTGTTGTGAAACGACTACAGGGTCGGATCTACCGGGCTGCGGGCGGATGCCAGGCAGCGGAGGCTTGAGCCGGATGACGAGCAATTGTCATGTCCGGTTCTGAGGGGGCCGGGTCTCGGCAACGAGGCCCGGCTACCCGACATCTTTCCATGCGCGTGCACCATGTCGAGCAGGTCATGCGCGGCCTGTGTGCCCTCGAGCTGCCGCCCCTTGCCCCGCTCGATTGTGCTCAGATCGACGTGGAACGATTGCGGCATCTGCTCTGGAACGGCCACCACGACATGGCGTGCGAGGGTCTGGGCCGGATCGTGAGCTGGGCCAAGGACGCCATCGTGCTGAACGAACCCGGGGTCGAAGCGAAGGCCAGCCGCTTGGTCGCGCGTTGCACGGAGCTGCGCAGCTATATCGAAAGCAACGAGGGCGCATTGATCGACTACGGCCAGCGCTACCGCGCCGGCAAGCCGATCTCGACCTCACGGGCCGAGGGCACCGTCAACCAGCTGGTGAGTGCACGCATGAAGAACAAGCGCAGGCAGATGCGCTGGTCGCCCCGAGGTGCCCATCGCGTGCTTCAGGTCAGGGCCGCGGTGCTGGACGGACGCTTTGGCCAACACGCCATCCTACTCGCGGCGTAGCGCCCCAGGTTTTTGACACTCCCCTTGCTGTCTTGAAGTGTTCGCGCACGCGCGTGGCGACGATGTCCCGGTCGAGCGTCTCCGCCAACAGCGCATCGATGAAGCCGCGGTCAGGCTCGGGTAGGCCGCCAAGTGGTCGTGAGAGCTGGACGGAAATCGCGAGCTTGGCTGCGAGCAGCGTCGGAAACGTCGCAGCCTCGGCAGCCGGCTCCGGAAACGGCGTGTGCCGGACCTGTATGGATGCCGCACCGGGCGGCAGGGACGGCAAGGGCCTGTCTCCGCCGGTCACGGCAGCGCGCGGCAGCCCGAGCTGGTCGGCGAGCCGCACCACCTTGTCGAGCCGCTCCTCGGCCCGGCTCTTCTGGTATTTACGGTAGCGATAGAGGGGGACGGCGCCCCGCGACGGCTGGTAGGGCCCGAAACGCTTGCCCTCGAACTCGACATACAGCTCCTGATCGAACAACCCCCACCAGAGCGTCACCGTTTCGCCGGCGAGCTCAGGCTCGACCTCGTAGGATGCGCCCTCGACCGAGACGGTCGCGTCGCCAGCGACGCCGCGGCGCTCCGGCTCACGTGCGAAGGCGCAGAAGCGTTCCCAGGAGCACATCGCGCGCACGCCGTTGGCCGGCAGGTGCTTCAACCAGTCCTCAATCCGGCTGTGCGGCTCGCTGCGATGGTCGCCGTTGTTGTAGGTGACGAGTGCGCGCCGCATCCAGAGGTTGGCTTCCGCCTCGTCCGCCGGCTTGTGGAAGTGATACAGCGTTTCGTGCACCTCCTTAATGGTGCGGAACGGCCGCTCAACCTTGCCCTTGGACCGCGCGGGCGTCCGGCGCTCGGCCTGCGACGGCGGCATGTGGGTGAGCACCCGCACGCCGAGGCTGCCCATCACCGATTGGAACACCTTCGAGCGGCTGACCGGGCCGTTGTCCATGTAGATCGTGGCCGGGATGCCCTGGAACGGCAGCTCGGCCTCGGGTTTGGGCGCCATGGCGTTGAACAGAAAGCGCAGCGCGGCCTCGGCCTCCTCGCCGTAGACGCAGCGGTATTCGTCGTAGACGACGCCGGAGCGGTCATCGACCGCCGAGAACAGCATCAAAGTCGGCTTACCGCGGCCTTGCTCGATCCAAAGCGGGGCTTCGACCTGCTTGAGGTCGGACGGGCTCATGTCAAACTGCCAGAGCTCGTTGGACCGCTTGGCCTGAAAGCGCACCGCGGCGACCGGGCGGGTTACGCGCGCATGGTCCAGGCCCGAAGCACGCAGCACGCGGTCGACCGTTGGGCGCTTGAGCAGGCCCGCAGGCGCCCGCACCAATCCGTCTGGCGTTTCGACGCCGTCCTCCTCGAGCA
>JAABUT010003139.1_pt1 | contig 14612 bp, 14 predicted proteins | sample 5559281 | NCBI WGS metagenome assembly JAABUT01 (sample SAMN10711880, study PRJNA513359) | rock metagenome | isolation source: Antarctica rocks | place: Antarctica: Victoria Land, Ricker Hills nord | collected 2016-01-04 | reverse complement strand
TTCCCGCCTGGCCGCGCCGTCGAGGTCGCCGTCTCCGGCGGGCAGACCAAGCCGACCGGCGGTGCGCCGACCACGGCGATCGTCGCCGCCGATGGCACCTTCGCGCTCGACCTCGTGCCCTGCACCGGCGCGTCGCCCGGTGCCGACCCGGACGGCGCGCAGTACGCCGTCGCGGCCAGCGCGCCGAACGCCGATCCCTTCGCCCCGCCGGACGCCTTCGCGCGGGCGGTCTTCACCGTCGGCCCGGTCGCCCAGCGCCCGCTCCCGACGCTGACGCTCGCGCCGGAGTCGGGTGCCTGCAACGGCCCGGCGGTCATCAGCGGGACCAACTGGTCCCCCGGCGACACCCTTGCGCTGTCCGCCTTCCCGCTCGGCGGGCACCAGGGGGTGGAGTTCGCGGGGGTCACGGTCGGGGCGGACGGCACCTTCGCCCTGCCCTTCGAGCTGCACCGGGCGACCGGCTGCTCCGCGCAGTTCGCGCCGCCGCTCGGCGCGCGCTATCGCATCGGCGCCGGTCCGCAGCTGAAACAGGGTTCGCGGGGCTTCGATTTCGCCAGCGTGACCTATACGATCGCGCGGGAGCGCCTGACCGAGCGCTGCTTCGCCGAGACGGGCCACTGCGTGCGCGGGGCGTTCCACGACCGCTGGGAGCGGCACGGCCTGGCGGGGGATGGCTATCCCCTCGGCGACGAGTTCGAGCAGGTATTGGAGGACGGTAAGAGCTACACGGTCCAGTATTTCGAGCGCGTCCGCATGGAGTACCACCCGGAGAACCCCGCGCCCCACGACATCCTGCTCGGGCAGTTCGGGCGGCGCATCGTCGCCACGGTCCCCGACGCGCCGCTCGCGCCCGCCGCCCCCCTGACGGGGAGCGACTATTTCACCGCGACCGGACATAACGTGGACGCGCGCTTCATGGCCTATTGGCTGTTCAACGGCGGGTTGGAGCAATTCGGTTTCCCGCTGACGGAACTCTTCGAGCAGCGCCTGGAGGATGGCGAGGTCTACCAGGTCCAATACTTCGAGCGCGCTCGCTTCGAGTTGCACCCCGAGAACGCCGCCCCATATGACGTGCTGCTCGGCCAGTTCGGGCGGCGGATCCTCAGCGAATCCACGTCGCGCACTCTCGCGCTAGCCCCGACCGATGGCCCCTGCCCCGCCGCGCGCACCGTGGTCGTCGCGCGCGGCGGCGGCTTCACGCCCGGCGTGGTCACCCGCCTCACAGTCCGGCGCGACCGCGATGGCGAGAGCACCGGCGGCAACTCGCTGGCAGGCGGACGTCCGGCGAACGCCGACGGCACCTACGGGAGCACGCTGCCCCTCAGCGGGTGCGGCCCCGACGAGCCGATCGGCTCGACCTTCATGATCACCGTCGCCGAGTATTACCCGGAGCGCACGCCGACCGAGGGGCCGAGCGCGAGCGCCACCTTCACCGTGACGGCGGCGGCGAACGGGGTCGCGCCGGGCACACCGCCCTCTCTCGCTCGCTGACGGCGCGCGGCGGGACGAGCGCGCCTCGCCCGTGGGGCCACCGGCAGATTGCGCCCGCACGGCGCGCGGGGTAGCATCGCGCACGCGGTCGTCGCGACCGCGCACCGCGATGGGCGGCGTAGCAGGGGACGGATCGGGCCGGACGAGCCCGCGTGAGGGAAAGGACGACGATGAGCAGCAGCGCCACGCACCACGCGCTCGCCGAGGGGCAAGGGCCGATTCCGGTGGCGATCGTGACGGTCAGCGACACCCGCACGCCGGAGACCGACGTGAACGCCGCCTATCTGCGCGAGCAGTTGGCCGCAAGCGGCCACCGCCTGACCGATTATCGGCTGATCAAGGATGAGCCGGATCAGGTCGCGGGCGTCCTCGACGAGCTCGCCGCCGGGGAGGCCCGCCTGATCCTCTTCAACGGCGGCACCGGCATCGCCCGGCGCGACACCACCTTCGATGCCCTCAGCGCCAAGCTGGAAAAAGTCCTCCCCGGCTTCGGCGAGCTCTTCCGCATGCTCAGCTACGAGCAGGTCGGCGCTGCCGCCATGCTCTCCCGCGCTGTCGCCGGGGTCTACCGCGACCGGGTCGTCATCTCCACACCCGGCTCTCCCGCCGCCGTCCAACTCGCCTGGGAGAAGCTGATCGCCCCGGAGATGCAGCATCTCGTGTGGGAACTGACGAGATAAGAGTTGTGGGTCGTGGGTCGTGAGAAAGCTTGTTAGCGGCGCAGTGCCGAATCAGGAAAGCAGTGCATCGGCCCCTATCCCACTCACGACCCACGACCCACGACTCGGTTGACGCCCCCCACGCCCCTCCGCTACGATGGGCAATACAGCGTGTGAGGAGGGGTGTGTCGACAAACCCTTTGGACGAGACGATCCGGGCCTATCGCCGGGTGCGCGGCCTTTCGAACCGCGCCCTCGCGGCGGCGGCTGGTCTCGCCCCACAAACGGTCTGGTTCATCGAGAATGGCGTCACGCGCCAGCCACTTAAGCAGAATCTGGAGGCGATCGCGCGCGCCCTCGGTATCCCGCCGATGCGGCTCCAGGCGCTCGCCACCGGACTCGCCACCGACCACGGGCGTCACGCCGGGGCCGGGGCCGGGGCGGGGCATCTCGATTCGTTCACATACGATACAGGAGGGGCAAGCGATGAAATGGGTGACTCGTTCCGGCGTGCGGATGGATCGCGCGGCGATGATCTGGCTGATCCGCACGCGGCTCGATCCCGAGGCGGAGATCACGATCCTCCCCGAAGCGGAGGTGCTGGAATACGCCCAGGAGACCGGTGCGACCCCCTTCCACCACCCCAAGGCGGATATCCGCAACACCGGCGTCCGCACCGGTTTCGATGCCCTGCGGACCCACTACGAACTGCAAGACCCGGCGCTCGGCCTGATGTCGCTGATCATCCGGGGCGCGGAGACGAATGACAAGAACCTGACCCAGTGGTCGCCCGGCTTCTCGGCGATCGGCAACGGCCTCCGCAACCTGACGGGCGACGACGATGTCTTCGTCGCCAATATGGCGCTGATCCTGGATGGCCTCTATCGCTTCTGCCAGGACCAGCTGGCCCCGGTCGCCAAGCCGAACGCGCCGCGCGGCGAGTAAGCACGCCGCAGCACAGTCCCGAAGGAGCGCTTGGCGAGGGCGGACTGACGGTCATCCTCGCCCCTTGCCTTACACCGCCGACTTGCCAGCTTGGACACAAGGAGCAGCGATGACCCCGCAAAACCTCGGCACCGCGCAGCTGATCCTGACGATCTTCACCGTGCTCCTCTGCGTCGCGCTGTTGGTCGTCGTGGTCGTCGCGCGCGTGCGCGGCATCCGCCTGCCGCGTTGGGCCGAGGCGAGCACCGGGCAGCGACGGATGGCCTGGGCGATCAGCGGGATCTTCATCGGGGTCGGCATTGCCTCGGTCCTGCTCGGGGCGATGCGCCTCTCGACCGAACGTACTTTCACCCCGTTCGTCAACATCATCCTCGGCTCGTTCATCGCCTTTAAGACGATCGAGACGATGCGCTCGACGACGAAAGGAGAAGCGGAGACGCCGCAAAAAAGCGTGCAGATCGCCTCGCGCCCCATCGCGGCGACCACGGCGCGGCGCGGCGGCAAGCGCGGCAAGAAGCGCTGAGGCTGAACTCGTGCAACCGAGCTATCGGCAGGGCGACTCGTGCTCCCCGCTTACCCCTCGTCATCGGCCAGGATCGCATCCAACGCGAATAGCACATCGGGCAGCATTGTCGAGGCGAGGGTTTCGCCATCGCGCGCCCTACTCATCTGGCGGTAGCGGACAGCCTACGGGTCGGTATGGCGTTCCAGCACACCGGCGAACACGTCGAAGAGCCAGGCTTCGGGGATTCCGGCGGTGGCATAGCGCGGGAACTTCCGGTTGCGATCGTACTCCAGCGAGCGATCCGCGACCTCGACCACGAGCGGGATCTCCCCCGGTGTAGGATAGGTGGTTTGCTTGCGACGGCTGTAGGCGACAAGATCGGGCCCGGTTCGCTCGCGTCGTCGAGGAGGATCGGCACCTGGACGTTGACGCGATACTCATCCGGCACCTGACGCTTGAGCAAATAGTCGAGAGTATTCAGGCAAGTAGCATGGACAAGGCCCATCGCGGCCATCTCGATGATTTCCCCCCGAGCAGTTCGACCCGCCCACGCTCCGCGAAGGCCCCGGCGGCGACCATTCGCTCGTACTCAGGCGTCGTGAAACGACGCAATTGCCGGGCGGCGGTACTCATGGCGGCCCTCCCTGCGCGACGCGATAGCCAGTAGCGCAGCGACGAGCGGTTGACCAGCGGGTTCTTCGCCTCGCTTTTTGCCTGGTTTCCGAAGATCGCCGGTGCCACAGGGCGCGGTCAGGCGGTCTCGCTAATGCGGGTGAGGCGATAGCCGACGCTTGGGATGGCGCGGATCTCGCCGAGGTCGTCCAGCGGCAGTCCCAGCTTTTTCCGCAGATGGCTGACGTGCGTCTTCAGCAGCGAGACATCGCCCCCATCGTAGCCCCAGCCGTACTCCACGAGACGCGCGGTGCTGACCACCCTCCCGGTGTTCGCGGCGAGGATGAAGAGGAGCCGGAACTCGATCGGCGTCAGGTGGATCGGCTGCGCGGCGAGCAGCACTTCGTGCGATTCGGCGTCGAGGACGAGCGGACCGAGGCAGAGCTCGCGCGCAGGTTCCGGCTCGCCATTGGCGCTCCGCCGCCAGATCGCGCGCAGGCGCATCGCCAGTTGCCGCGGGCTGAAGGGTTTGGTCACGTAATCGTCCGCGCCCGCCTCGAAGCCACGGACGATCTCCTCCTCCTGATTGAGCGCCGTGAGGAGGAGGACCGGCGTCGCCCCGGCATCGCGGATCTGGCGACAGACGGCGAAGCCATCGGGTTGCGGCATGTTGACATCGAGGACCACGATGTCGGGGCGATCCTGCTGCCAGCGCCGCAACGCCTGCGCCCCGTCGTGCGCGGCGATCACGGCGAAGCCCTCGCGGCGCAGGGCGTAGGCGGTCACATCGAGCAGATCGGCATCGTCGTCAGCCAGTAAAATCTTCATCGCCCTCGCCAGAGTGTCCCGTCAGGAGCGGCAGGGTGAACCAGAAGGTCGCGCCCCGCCCATAGGTGCCATCGACGCCGACCGCGCCGCCGTGCGCCTCCGTGATACCCCGCACCACATCGAGCCCCAGGCCGTGCCCGCGCGTGCCCGATCGCAACGCCGCCCGCCCGCGCGTGCGTCGCCAGAAGATCCGCTGGCGCTCCTCGGGGCGCACCCCATCGCCATGATCGGTGACACTCACGCGCACCAAGGCGGCGTCGACGGCCACCGTCACCAGAAGCCGATCGCCCCAGACGCTGTACTTCCCGGCGTTGATCAGCAGATTGATCAGCGCCTGACCGAGCCGTACCGGATCGCCATCGACCCAGGGTGCGGGCGTCGGACAGTCGAGGAACGTCCCCTGATCGCGCCGGTCGAGGAGCGGCTGCACGAGCACCAGGGCCGGCAGCAGCCAGTCGCTGACCGAACCGGGCTCGCGCCGCAACGTCAGCGCATCGACCTCCGCCGCCGACCAAGCGGCCAGATTGTCGGTGAGGCTTTCGAGCCAGAGGGTGCCGCGCTCGACCCGCGCGAGGAGTTCATCGACCTCAGCGGGGGGGAGTTCGCGCCAATCGGTCAGCAGTTCGAGGCTCACGCGGAGGGTCGTGAGCGGCGTCCGCAACTCGTGCGCGATCGTGCTCAGCGACTCCGCGAGCGGCGAGGCGTCCGTTCGACGGCGTGCGGGGTGGACCCGGCGCTCGATGCCGCCCGGCCCTTCATCCTCGCCAGCGTTCCCATCGCGCGCCGCCACAGCCCTCCCCATCGCGATCGTCTCCCCCAAGTATGACCGCATCCTGCTCATTGCGGTATAGGAATGAACGCCTGGGAGTATCAGACCAAAAATGTATCTCCATCCGGCGAAATGTCTGGCGATCGGCGGTGTAATTGTCCCGAATATGGGCCTCATAGATGTACCCTCGGGGCCTCCCACCTTTTTCCTATCGCGATGGTGGTAGCCAGACCTTACGATGGGCAGGGAATAGTGCATACACTACAGGAGGGAATGGATGGCTTTCGTACGGTTCCATATGGGTGAATATTACACCAATCGGGATATCGTTGACACGCTCCACTGCGACGAGCGCGCCTTTCTCCGCAGCGCCAAAGATCGGGGGATCGTGGCGATCTGCCTGAACACGGCCGAAAACCCGGACGTGCCAGCGGAGATCTGGGTTGGCGACGGTCCGGGGCGTGCGCGCCTCGCCAGCGCGCTCCTCAGCGAGTGTCGCCATCAGACCCACAAGGCGGTCCCGCTCTTTGTGAAGGATACCGCCGGAGAAGTTGCCGGGGCCAACCCTTGGCGCTATCTCGGCGCATTCCGGGCGATCGGCGAGGAGCGCGGCACCGCCGCGCTCGCCACACGGCAACGTGCGACCGAACCGGTTGTCCGCGTCCTCTATCTGGCGCGGGTGCGCGATTGACCGCTGCTCAAGGTCCACGCCGCCGACTCTGCGACCCCCCCTACGTCGTCGGCCACTCCGGCGTCAGGAGCGGCCGCTTCAGCAACAGCAGATCGATCAGCCGCGCGATGTCGGTGGCATCTTTGCCCGCGTCGGTGACGCGGTACTGCGCGGGATCGCGGTTCGCCCACGCCTCCGCGATGCGATAGCCCGCGCCCACCGGGACGAGGCGGACGAGGAAGATACACGCGCCGGTCCAACTGCGGTGCAGGGCGAGTGTGTCCCCATCGAGGTAGATGAACCAGCGATCGTCCATGTCGCGCGGGATGAAGCCCCGCGCGATCTGCGCGTACTCCGCCGCCGTGTACTCCCGTGCGAGCGGGATCGTCGCACACGCCGCAGGGGGGAACGGCAGTGTCTTCCAGCTTGTACGTGTCGCCCGCGCGGCGCTCACCGGCTCGTTCGCCGCGTTGTTCTCATCGCGCCCCTCTTTCATTCCTTCACTGTTTCCCATTGATCTGGCCTGACCCCGAACTGATACTCCGCCTGCGCTTTGGCATCGCGCAGTGTTTCGTGCCAGGTGTCTCCTTGAAAACCGTTATCGTAGTGCGCGTACAAAGAGAACGATGTATAAGGAGCACCTTGCCATGCCCCGTCAACCTGATCAATTTCTAACATCGTGTTCCAGCAGGGTTCGTCGGATGATCGCCACCGTATGCTCCCAGGTCGCCCACAGGGGATATGTCGTACCTGACGTGGCGGGCGTGGCTGCTCGGAGGGATACGACCCGTGCCGTTTCTGTGGCACGGGTCGCATTCGCGCCATAGGTCTGTCGCGCCGCTCAGGCCGCGCCGAGCACCCGCCGCAAGCGGTCGAGCGCTTCCAGCAGGACGGGGGTCGGTTGCAGGAGCGAGAAGCGCAGGTAATGCTTCCAGTTCTCGCCGAACGCGGTGCCCGGGAAGACCAGCACCCGCCCTTCCAATAACAGGCGGCGGGACAACTCGAACGCGGGCAGGCCGGTGGTGGTGGTGTTCGCGAAGATGTAGAACGCCCCGCTCGGATAGCCATAGGTGAAGCCGCAATCGTCCAGCGCCGCCATCAGCGCCCGCCGCCGCTCGTCGTAGCTCCGCCGGAAGCGATCGATGCAGTCCTGCGGCCCCTCCATCGCCGCCACCCCCGCCCACTGCGAGGGCACCGGCGCGCAGACGCTGACCATCCCCTTCAGCCCGCGGATCGCCCGCGTCAGCGCCGGGGGCGCGACGACGTAGCCGAGCCGCCAGCCGGTCATTGCATACGTCTTGGAGAAGCCGTTGAGGGTGATCGTCCGCCCGCGCATCCCCGGCAGCGAGGCGAGGCTGAGATGCCGCGCGCCATCGTAGACGAACTTCTCGTAGATCTCATCGGCGATCACCAGCAGATCGTGGCGGATCGCCACCGCCGCGATCGCCCGCAACCGCTCCGGCGCGAGAACGGCGGCGGTCGGGTTCCCCGGCGTGATCAGCAGGATCGCTTTCGTGCGCGGCGTGATCTTCGATTCCACCATGGCAGGGTTGAGGTCGAAGCCGTCTTCCTCGCGCCCTGGCATCAGGATCGGCACCCCGCCCGCCCGCTTGATCGCCTCGTCATACGAGCTGTAGCGCGGGTCCTGCACCAGAATCTCGTCGCCCGGATCGAGCAGGCACTGGATCAGCAGATAGAGCCCCTCCTGCCCGCCGGTGGTGACGGTGATCTCCGTCTCGGGGTCGGCCTCGAAGCCGTTGTCGCGCCGCAGCTTGGCGGCGATCGCGCGGCGCAACTCCGGCAGCCCGGCGGGGTCGGTGTAGCCGTCGCAGCGCCCGTCGCGCAGCGCCGCCTGCGCCGCCGCCACGATGTGCGCCGGGGTGGCGTGATCGGGGTCGCCGAGGCCGAGGGAGATCACCCCGTCGAGCCCGGACGCGATCGACATCAGATGATCGCGCTCGTCGAGAAATGCCGGTGTCGCAACAACCATGTCAGCGCCCCTCCCCCTGTCCCGCGTGCAATTCTCGGCGCAGTCGCGTCACGAGCGGCGTCAGCTCCCCGATCGCCTCGCGCAGCGTCTCGGCGGGCGCGTCGAGCGTCAACCGCACATGCCACATCCCCGCCGCGCCGTAGGTGTCCCCCGGCATCAGCCGCACGCCCGCCTCGCGCAGCGCCAGATCGGCGAAGGCCCGCCCGGCGATCCCCAGGGCGCGCACGTCGATGAAGAGGTAGGGCGAACCTGCCCCCACGCCGGACAGGCCGAGCAGCGCCAGCGCCCGTCGCGCCGCCGCCCGCCGCGTCGCCACCTCGTGGACCGCCGCGTCGGCCTCCCCCTGCGGTCCCTCCAACGCGGCCAGCGCGGCCCACTGCGAGGGTGCCGGGGAGCAGATCGTCAGCGCCTGCTTCATCATCGTGATCGGGCGCACCAGCGCCGTCGGCCCGACCACGTAGCCCGCGCGCCAGCCCGACATCGCGTAGCGCGCGGAGAGCGAGCCGACGATCACGGTCCGCTCGCGCATCCCCGGCAACGCCGCGATGTTCGCCTGTGCGCTGTTGCCGAAGACGTAGTCGCGATAGGTCTCGTCCCAGATGATCACGAGATCGTGCGCCCGCGCCAGCTTCGCCAGATCGACCAGATCGCCGCCGGTCGTCACGCCCCCCGCGGGGACCGAGGGCGAGGCGAAGATCAGGGCGCGCGTGCGCGGGGTGAGCCGCTCGCGCACCACGTCGGCCTTCAGCGCGAAGCGATCCTCCGCGTAGGTGGGGACCGGGATCGGCACGCCGCCCGCGAGCCGCACCCCCTCCGCGAACGCCGGGGGCGCGGGTTCGACGATCAACACCTCGTCGCCCGGCCCTACGATCATCTGCGTGGCGACGAACAACGCCTCGTGCCCGCCCCCCGCGATCAGAATCTCGCCGCTCGGGTCGTAGAGGATATCGTCCTGCTCGGCGAAGCGCGCCGCGACCGCCGCCCGCAGCGGCGCGATGCCGGTGCGATCGGTATAGTGCGTCGCCCCGCGGTCGAGCGCGTCGATCGTCGCCTGGACGATGTGCTGCGCCGCCGGGCGTGCGAGGTCGTCGCGCGCCAGATCGATGCTGGGGGCGCTGGCGGCGATGGCGGCGGCGGCCCAGGCGGTCGCCCGATGCGCCACGAAGCGTTCCCCGGTATCGGTCTGCGCCATCTCGGTCACCATCGCCGTCCCCCTGGTCGAAGTACGAAGTACGAAGTTGGAAGTACGAAGTTAGAACCGGCGCAGCCTTTTTCCGTTCGTACTTCCAACTTCGTACTTAAAACAAAAAACCCTCCGTCCCCAAACCGGGACGAAAGGTTCTCCTTCCGTGGTACCACCCGAATTCGGAACCGCGCCGCAACGAGCGCAGATTCCCTCATTCGCGCCGTTAACGGTGGCTACCGGGGCTCCCTACTCGGCGCATCTGGCGCTGTTGGGGGGCGGGCTCACAGGGGGCGTTCGGTCGTTCGCTGGCTCGGGGGGCTCTCAGCCGGTGGCCCCGCGTTGCTGTCTGCCGCGCTCCGACGTACTCGTCCTGCTCATTGCCGACTTCCACTGTGGAGTATAGCAGGCGGTGTCAAGGGGCGAGGGTGGGTCGTGGGTCGTGAGTCGTGAGAAGGAGGTAGCAGTCCGTGGTCCGTCCGTGGTCCATCCGTGGCCCGTAGAAGGTTCGTTGATGACTATTGCCCATCATATGGCGCCGTGCCATCACTCACGACCCACGGCTCACGACCCACGACTACACAAACAGCTCGCGCACCGGCATCCGCCAGCCCGGCACGACCTCGCCGCCATCGAGCGTGTCGTCCTCGGTCAGGATCGCGATGTCGTGCAGACTGCGGTAGACGGTGGCGCGATGCTGGCGTGGGTTGACCACGATCACCATGCGTGTTCCCGCCGCGAGCCACGCGCCGACCTTTTCCTCGATCTCGGTGTAGAGATCGTGGCGCGAGACGATCTCCACCGCCAGATCGGGCGCACCCGGCCAGTAGCCGGTACTATCGCCGATCGCCTCCACGCGCTCGCGTCGTACAAATGCGGCATCTGGGGCGAGGACCGTATCGGGATTCCTGGCAACAAGAAATCCTGTCTCCGCCGCAAGAACCATCCCCAATTTCTGCTGTCGCACATAGTGATCGAGTGGCGAGGCGATGTTCATCGCCAATCGACCGTGTTGATAACTCGCAGGCGACATGCGGCGCAACTCTCCATCTACAAGCGCATACCGGAAGCCATCGTCCGGGCGGCGCAATAGCTCATCCGCAGTCATCAGTTGCTCAGTGGTGGTCATGGCACACTCCCTACGGATACGGGCAGCTTTGGTGCGACTAAGTATACCGAATCGGGCAAAACTCCTCGCGACTCAATACATCGCGATGCACCGAGCGACGACATGCGCCATGTCGCGACCCTGACCGGGCTCGGCATCCCGACGTTCGCCCCGACCCCAACCTCCTCGCCACCGCCATCGCCAAGCGCGACTTCGGCCTCTGGGCGTCGCAGCACCACATCGTCGTAGCGCGCGGAGTGAGCGAACGAGCGGCGCGCGATCAGAGCCGCAGCCGATAGAAGAGGCTGCCGGTGTCCTCGTAGCCGCGCCGCGCGTAGAAGCGCACCGAGTCGGTCAGCGAGGCGGAGACATCGAGATCGAGGCGCGTCCAGCCACGTTCGCGCGCCCACGCCGCAAGGTGATCGAGGAGCAGCGTGCCGATCTGCCGACCACGCCACGCGGCGGTCACGCAGAAGTCCTCGATGTAGCCGTACGGCGCGGCGTCCCAGGTGCTGAACCGCTCGTTGACTTGCAGCATCCCGACGATTCGCCCCTCGACCTCCGCAACGAAGTACCGGGCGGTCGGCGCGCGCAGTACTGTGGCGATGGTCGCCGCCGCCCGCTCGGGAAGCAGCAGCACCACCCCGTGATGCGCCATCAACTCTGCGAGCAGCGTGGCGAGCATCGGAATATCGGCGTCGCGCCCCTCGCGTATCATCGGCGTCATCTATGCGTCCTCACGTTCGCCTATTGCGCGCTTATCTACGCTCACGGAGGGCTATGCCGATAGCCCAAACGAAGGGAATCGTACCAGATACAACCTCTCACCCATCCGCCTCATTCCAGCCGCACTTCGGTGATTGACGGGACTGGGGACCGTCGTCTAGCGGGCCATATTTGCACCCCGCTCGTCAGGGCGACGCTCAGGAAGATGATCACCGCGCCGAGCGCCATGCCCGGACGCAGAGGTTCGCGGAGGAGCAGCGCACCCCAGAGGATACCGAAGACTGGCGTGAGATAGGTGACCAATGACGTCCGCATCGGCCCGATGTTGACAATGAGGTGGAAGAAAAGCAGATAGGCGAGCGCGGTCGAGAGGAGCGCAAGCCCTAGTACCGCGAGCCCCACCGTTATCGATACCGGCGGGAGGGGGCCACTAAGCGCCGTGATCGGGACGGCGAGCGGCAGGAGCAAGACGAGCGCGCCAAGCTGCTGCCCGATCGCCAGCTGAAGGGGGGCGAGGCCGATGGATGTGCGCTTGATGTAGGCATTCACGACACCATAGGAGCAACAGGCGGCGAGAGCGGCGACGATCGATGCGAGCAAGAGGGGACTACGCGGTAACGGACTCCAACCAACAAGCACCGCCACCCCCACAAAACCGCAACATAACCCGATCACCTCGCGCGCACCCAACCGTTCGCGCAGCCACAACGCGGCGATCAGCGCCGTGAATAGTGGCGTCGTCGCATTCAGCACGGAGGCGATGGACGCGGTTAGATACAGCTCGGCGGCGGCGAAGAGCGTATACGGTAGCGCACCGTTGAATGCATCGAGCACAAGAAACAGGCGGCGATGTCCGCGCAACACCGGCAAACGACCGGAGAGTAAGGCATAGGCCAGCAATGCGGCGCTCGCGATACCGACACGCGCTGTTATGAGGAGCACCGGACCAATAACGGGTGCCACCACCCGCATGAAGAGGAATGACCCACCCCATAGGGCCGCCAGGAGGAGCAGCGCTCCGAAGTCTTTGGCTCGCATCGGCGTATCCTCTTTACCGCAAGAATCGTCCGCCACACTGCGATCACTTCCGGGTAGTATCTTCGCTGTATCGTGTCTACCCTACCGGGGAACGCGACATGTCGTTGCTAGGCCGCCCGCTCCAGACGCTGCCAAAAATGGAAAGTCGCCAGGCTGCGATAGGGGCTGAACGAGGCCATCAATGTGCTCGTCTGACGCTTGCCGGGCCGGGCGGCAAGATCGAAGAAGTGTTGCAGGCTTGTGGTAAGGCCGGTGTCACCGAGCGGCACACAATCAAGGAAGCCGTAGTGGCGCATCAGCACATAGTGCGCGGACCAGGGGCCGATACCATGCATGTCACGCAAGCTGCGCTCGATGTGGGGTACCGACTTCCCCATCGTCGCCGCCAGAGGCAGCTTCCCGCCGACGATCGCCCGCGCCGCCCCGATAAGATAGTCTGCCTTCGCTCGTCCGAGGCCGAGGGTCACAAGTTCGGCAGGGTCCAACGCCGCGATCGGTCCGGGCAGCGGACAGGCGTAGAGCGCTCCTACACGTCCCACACCGCTCCGCATGATCAGCCGTTGCCGGAAAGTAGCGGCGAGGGTACGTGTCACCTGTTGCCCGACGATCGACCATACCACCGCGTCGAAAAGTTCCGCGATCAGTAGTACACGCAGACCGTATTGTCCATCGAGCAACGGCGCAAACGTCGCACGTGCCGCGATCTGCGCCTCGAACCGGGTGGGATCATACGTTAGGCCCAATGTCCGCATGATCCGCTCGTGCAGGCGCTCCAAGGCCAGCGGACCGAGCGGCATCGGCACCTCGATGGTACACCGGGCGTGTCCCGGTGCGAACTCTACGCACACCACAGCCAAACACCCCGTATCTTCATCCTCGCCACAGTGGAAAAGGGTGGTGTAAGTCTGCCCGATGACTCGCTCGGTGAGGCGGTGCCGATCACGACCCAAGGAGCGCAGCATTCGTGCGATAGGATAGTTCGCCGGGAGCGCCAGCACGAACACGGATTGGTCGCGCATACGACGGTACTCCAACGGGCTCAGGGCGCTATATTTGCGAAAGTTTTCGTTGAACGAAGAGAGACTGGCGAAGCCAACCGCGAAAGCGATCTCCGCCACTTGTCGCCGCCCGGCCAAAAGTGCGCGCCGTGCCGCGTAGACACGCGCACGGGCCAGCAGATCGCCAGGGGTGGTGTGATAATAAGTTCTTACGAGCGCATGAAGTTTACTGACACTCATGCCCGCGCACGCGGCCAATTGGCCGACGCCATGATAGGCACCCGGATCACGCACCACGCCTGCGACAAGACTCTCGATCAAACTCTCTTCCGCATGATGCCCGGCATAGAAATCGTCAGGGTGACACAGTTTGCACGCGCGATACCCCGCGCCACGCGCCTCCTCGGGCGTGGCGTAAAAAACGACATTCTCCGGCTTGGGCTTGCGTGCCGGGCGACACGACGGCAAGCAATAGATGCCGGTGGTCTTCACAGCGACGATGAATTGACCGTCGGTATCGTGGTCATTGGCGAGCATCCGCTCGACCATCTCATCTCTACTCAGCACCGCAATCCTCCTCAGCATCTCTCACACCGACGCTATCGATGATAGCCGTCTGGGAATGGAGGGGCTACCGGATTCATCCACTCTGATTCTCCGGCAGCGTCGCGGTTCACACATTCGTGCCTGTTGTCGCGCCACCGACCGTGCATACCATAGCGACCGGTCGGTGCTCCCTCGTACGACCAGCACCCTGGATTCCACATTGGCCCGGCCTGAACGTACATAGCCCGATCGGGCCAGGCGGTAAACCACTCAGGACCGCCGGACGTATCTATTAATAGGGGTTGGCCCTTGTGGCGAGCGTGCCCGCCCCCTATCCTTCGCGGCGGTCGGTGTGGTTGGCACCGACCGCCGTTTTCCATTTGCGCGGATGCCTGCGGGCATACATCGTGCATCGAAACGCCCCGAAAGGGAAGGTGGGCGATGCAAGGCTGGAATGACCTGCGCACGGGCGAGCAGGATCTGACGGTGCGGTTCCTGGCCCAGGGCGCGCAGACGGCGCGCGAGGTGGCGGCGTTGCTGACCG
>JAABUT010003138.1_pt1 | contig 14614 bp, 10 predicted proteins | sample 5559281 | NCBI WGS metagenome assembly JAABUT01 (sample SAMN10711880, study PRJNA513359) | rock metagenome | isolation source: Antarctica rocks | place: Antarctica: Victoria Land, Ricker Hills nord | collected 2016-01-04 | reverse complement strand
TCTGGCCGGGGAGTGGTTCGCGCCACATGCGGCGGGGCTGGTGACGATCGGCTGGTCGCTGACCGAGCTGATCGCCGAGCCGCGTCCCGACTGGGCGCGCACGATCCTCGAGGCCCCGGCATTGCGCGGCATCGCGACGTGCCTCACCCTGCACCTGGAACCGGTCGGCACCCCCGCGCCGGTCTCGCTCGAGTTGCACCGCCGCCTCGCCGAGATCGACGCGGAGATCGCGACGCGGCGTGCTGATATCCCGCACAGCGATGAGGAGGGGGACGGGGCGGAGGATCTGCTGGCGGAACGACATGAACTCCTCGCGGCACTCGCCGCGTCTGGCACAGGCACCGAGCGCCCACGCCCCGCGCAATTGTTGCTCGCCTGTTCGGTCGAGCCGCAGGGCGCGCGGGCGCTGCGCGGCGAGATCGAGGCCGTCCTGCACCGGGTCGGCTTGCAGGCGATCTCGCTCGGTCCTGGTCGCAGCGACGATACGCTCCTTTCCTGCTCGCCGCTCGGCATCGCGCTCGTCGGGCGCGAACTGACCCTGACCACACGCGGTGCGTCGTTGCTGGCCCCGATCGTCCCGGCGATGGATGGGCTCGGCGCGATGGGCGGTGACGAGCGCCCGCACGGCCTGCCGCTCGGCTTGCGGCGCGATGGCGCGGCGGCGACGGTGCCGCCCGGGAGCGATCTCGTGGCGGTAGGTGAGTCGACAGCGGGGCCGACCTCAGCGATCCAGACCTGGACGCTCGGTCAACTCGGGAGCGGGGTCGAAGTGCTGGTGGTCGATACGCACGGCGGCTGGCGCTCGGCCACGTTGGCGGCGGGCGGCGACCGGGTGCCGGTCGCCCTCGGCCTCGGCGGATTGCTCGGCGGCCTCGGCGTGGAGATGTTGCGGGACGATGGCCCTTCGTCGCGGCAGATCGCGCGCTGGGCGGATACGGTCGCCCGGACGCTGGTCGATCTCTGCCCCGATCTCGATGACGATGAACTCGGTGATCTCACCGGGCAGTTGCTGGCCCTGGCGGAGGGCGACCTGGCCTGGGGCGAGCCGGTGCAGTTGGGGCCGATCGTCGCGCGCCTGCGCGAGAGCGAGCGTGAACCGGCGCGGCATCTCGCGGCGATGCTGACCGCGACCGGCGCGTCGAAACCCCTCCCCCCGCACGAGTGGCATGGCGGGTTGACGGTCTTCGAAGCGACCCCCGATCACGGCGGACAGCGGATCGCCGCGCCCGCCGGATGCGCGGCGGTGGCGCTGGGCGCGATCCGCGACGCACTCGGCGCTGCCGTGGCCGATAGGCGACGCGCCCGCCTGGTCGTGCTCGACGATCTGGCGACCCTGCTCGAAGCCTCCGCAGGCCCGCCCCTCCTGCGTGCGATCCTGACGGCGGCGGGTCGGGCGGGGGTGCCGGTCTGGTGCGCTGCGTCGTCGCTCGCGGCCTGCCCGCGCTCGGCATTGGAGGCGTTGCGCGCGCTGAGCCCGCTGACGGTTCTCTTCCCCGCTCAGGCGGACAGCCTGCGGGCCACCGCGCGCGCGCTCGACCTGCCACCGGGCCTCTTCGAGGGGCGCGCAGGGCTCGGCGCTGGCGAGGCGTTGGTGATCCACGGCGAGGACGCCACGCCGATCCAGCTTTTGCCGCTGGCGCTGCCACCCTACACGCTACGCTGAACGGCACCGCTGAACGATCAGGCCACGCTACGCGGAGCGCTGTTTGCCGGATGTTCGCTCAACCATCCAGCGTGTCGAGTGGCCGACCCACGACTGTGGTGTGGCCGCTCGGCAAGGTGCGATCGAGCGCCGCCGTTGCGATCGCCGCGCCCATCTCCGTGGTGGTCGGCAGGTCGCGCGGCGCGGCGGCGGCGAGACCTTGCGCGGCGGCGGCGCGGGCGAGGAGCTTGGGAGTGATCGTCCCCTCGGTCAGATCGCCGGTCACGATGAGCAGGCGGATGCCGCGCGCCGCCAATTCTTCCTGTCGCGCGCGGAGGGCGACCTCCCCGGCGTGCTTCGACGCGGCGACCGCCTCATATGCCGGGAGTTGCGCGACCCGACCGTAGCGGTGCGCCCAATGGCTGGTGACGAAGACGATCGTGCCGCCTCGGCGCAGGAGGGGCAGCGCCGCGTCCACGGTGGCGATCTGCGCGTCGCGGTTGAGGCGGGTCGGGTAGTCCGGATCCCCGGCGAGGAGATCGCGCTCCAGCCCGCCCGAGGCGTTGAGGATCAGCAGATCGAGGCCGTCCGCCCACGCCGCCGCCCGCGCGAAGAGCGCCGCGACATCGTCGGCCTTGGTCATGTCCGTCGCCAGCGCGAGGCCACGCCGCCCGTGCGCCACGACCTCCGCGACGACGCCCTCCGCGCGCGTCGCCTTGTTGCGATAGGTGATGATGCTGTCGCAGCCGCGCTCCGCCAGCGCCACGGCGGTCGCTGCGCCAATGCCGCGCGATCCGCCGGTGATCAGCGCGGTCGGCGTCCTCTCTCTCGTCATCGTTCCCGTTGTCCCCCTCCTGAGCCGGGGTCAGTCCCCGGCGCGGGGAGAAGTATCGCCCAGACGCCCGTATCGCTGCATGATCGCGCGAAGGCGGTCGTGGGGCAGGGCGTGGGCGGTATAGCCGTCGCGCCCGATCATCGTCTCGGCGGCGACGAGCGCGTTGAGGATCGCCTCGGTGGTGGCATCGACGGTGGCGGCGAAGATCGGGTCGAGCAGGCCATCGTAGAGGCGCGGTGTGACCAGCAGCGGATCGACCTCACCCGCCTCGTCCTCCGGCGCGCGGCGCGGCACGCGGACCTCCGGCGCATTCGAGAAGGCGAGGAGCAGATCGCCCGAACTGTTCCCGGCGATCCCGCCAGTGCGGGCGATGCCGAGCATCCCGCGTCGGCAGAGACGGGCGAGTTGGCGGTCGCAGAGGGGCGCATCGGTGGCGATGACGACGATGATCGAGCCTTCCTTGCGCTCGTCATTCGGGCGTGCGGGCGACCCCTGTTCGGGGAGGAGGTCGGTGATCTCGCGCCCCACCGGCACCCCATCGACCAGCAAGTGCGGTCGCCGCCCAAAGTTCCCCTGGACCAGCACGCCGACGGTGTACTCCCGACCCGCCAGCGGCACCCGGCGCGAGGAGGTACCGATGCCCCCCTTGAAGCCGAAGAGCATCATGCCTGTGCCGCCGCCGACGTTCCCCTCGGCGACCGGTCCGCCCGTCGCGCCGTCGAGCGCGGCGAAGGTGTGCGCGACGGTGACGTGCTGCCCGGCGATGTCGTTGAGGACACCGTCGTACGTCTCCGCGACGACCGGGATGGCGAAATCTTGCTGCCCGAGGGTCGGCTCGTGCGCCACCAGCCAGTCGATCGCGCCGCGATGGACGGTGCCGACCGAGAGGGTGTTGGTGATCAGGATCGGTGATTCGAGCACGCCCCACTCATCGACCTGCGAGCGTCCGGTGATCTCCCCCGCCCCGTTGAGGACCGCGATCGCCGCCGGGACGGTGCTGGTGAAGGAGGAGCCTTCGTGCGGGTGGATCGCCGTGACGCCGGTGCGCGCCGGACCCGCCCCGACGCGCAACGCCCCCTCGCCGTGGATTACGGTGGTATGCCCCACGCGCACCCCCGGCACATCGGTGATCGCATTCAGCGGGCCGGTCGGTTCCGTCCCGATCGTGATGCCGAGGTCGCGTAGGCGCGGGCGAGGGGCGGGCATGGCGCTCAACTCCTTTCTTTAGGATCGTCACGAAGTGGTGTTGGTATCCCTGCCGCTTCGTGCGGCCCCGCCGTCGCGCGTAACAGCGTGAGGCGCTCCCAGAGCCGTTGCCAGACGAGGCGGCGCTCGGTGTCGGTGAGGCCACGTCCGAGCGCGCGGCGCGCGGCGATGATCGCCTGCCCGGCGAGCGCCCCCCAACTCCCCGGCTCGTCGCGGGTCCAGGCGGCGACGAGCCGGGCGTGCTCCGCCAGAGTCGCGGCAAGGATCGCGTCGAGATCGAGGTCGGCCAGTGGCACGGCGACTCCTTGGTGTGAACGTGGACACCCTGCGGTGTGAACGTGGACACGCCCTACCAGGGGAGCGCCCCCAACTCCTCCGGTGTCAGGCCGACGAGCGAGCCGCGAATGGCGCTAGCAGGGGTGAGATCGTGCGTGATCGTCAACTCGCTGGGGACGGCGAGGCAGCGCAGCCCCGCCGCGCGCGCCGCCGCGATCCCCGGCCCGCTGTCTTCGAGCGCGACCGCCTGCTCGGGCTCGACGCCGAGGCGCTGGCAGGCAAGGAGATAGATCGCCGGGTCGGGCTTGCTGCGCGGCACCTCCTTGCCGGAGGTCAGCGCCGTGAACGCATCGATGATCCCGAGGCCGTCCAGGACCATCTGGATGTGCTCCATTGAGGAACTCGATGCCACACCGAGGGTGATCCCCGCCGCTTGACAGGCGCGGACGGTCGCGATCGCCCCCGGCATCGCCGGGACCCCTTCGGCCAGGAGCGCATCGTAGCGCTCGCGCGTCCGCTCGGCGAGCAGGGGGATGTCGCGCGGCAGCTCCACAGGGAGCCTAAAGCGGTCGCGGATCAGCTCCCAGACGACCGGGCCGCTCTTGCCGACCGTGATCGAGGACCAGCGCTCGTCCTCGGCGGTGATGGTGACGCCGTACTCGTGCGCGACCATCAAGGACCAGGCGCGGAACGAAAGCGGCTCGGTATCGGCCAGCAGACCGTCCATGTCGAAGACGATCGCCCGGGGGAGGGTCGCGGTCGGTGTGCTCATCGGTCACTTTCTTCGCTGGTGCCGCGCGGGGCGTTGTCGGTGCTGTCGGTGGTGCTGCTCAGCTGGGCGCGGCCTCGTAGGCGACCCGCCCGCCGAGGATCGTGCAGCGCACGCGCGCCGCGCCTCCCTCGGACAAGATCGCCCGGTAGGGATCGTCGTCCAGGGCGCCGGGGAGATCGAGGATCGCCAGGTCGGCCAGCTTGCCCGGCGTTAGCGAGCCGACCTCCGCATCGAGCGCGAGCGCCCGCGCCCCTTCGATCGTCGCGAGCGCCAGCAGTCGTCGTGCCAGCGCCGCCTCGTCGGTGACGCCCTGCGCGCGGGCGAGCGTGGCGAGGGCGCGGAGTTCGTTGAAGAGATCGAGATCTTCGTTCGAGCCGAGGCTATCGGTGCCGACCGCCAGCGTCACGCCGGACGCGAGCAACGCCGCGACGGGGGCCGCGCCGCACCGGAGAAGTTCGTTGCTGCGCGGGCAGAGGACGACCGCCGCGCCCGCGTCGCGCAACTCCGCGATCTCCGCGTCGGTCAGCTGTGTGCCGTGGATGATCAGCGTCGGATGACCGGCATTGAAGAGCCCATGCGCCGTGACGTGCGCCACCGGCCCGACCCCATAGCCGCCAGCGCGGTAGGTCTCGCGCGGCGAGCCGTCCGGCTCGGCGGTGCGGAGGAAGTCGGCGATCGTGCCGGTGCCGTCGCGCAGGAACGCGACCTCATCCGGCGACTCCGCGAGGTGCATTGCCAGCGGCAGATCGGCGTCGTGCGCGCGCCCGGCGATCGCGCGGATCCCCGGCCCCGTGACGGAGTAGGGGGTGTGCGGCGAGAGGCCGAGGCGTATGCCCGGCGACTCGCTCCCTTCGGCCAGGATCGCCTGCGCGTCGGTGAGCCGCCCATCGAAGCGCGCCAACTCCTCATCGATGGTGGTGCGCCAACCGCCGAGGAATTCGAGGTAGGCGGTGCCGCGCAGCCCGAGGTCGAGCATCGTCGCCAGGCCGTAGTTGCGGGTCAGGATCTCCCCGAGGCAGGTGACCCCCGCCGCGAGCGAGGCGCGCGCCCCCGCCACGGCGGACGCGCGCCAGTCGTCCTCCGTCTGCCGACCTGACCAAGCGACCAGCCCGCGAATCCAGGGGTGGAACGATTCCGGCGCATGCAGCGGCCCGAGCGCGGTGAATTCGAGGTGGATGTGCCCGTTAACCAGCCCCGGCAGCGCGACCATATCGCCGAAGTCCCGCCGCTCCACCCCCTGCGCCTCCGGCAACGCCGCAATCTTAGCGCGCCCCCCAACCGCCGCGATGCGTCCCCCCGCCACTAGGATCGCCGCATCGCGGATCGGCGGCCCATCCATCGGCAGGGCCAGCGCCATCGTCAGCAGCATCGGGTAGGAACTCCTTTCTGAAAAGGTAGCTTTGATTCGTGAGGAAACAAATCACACATCTGTAGCGGTTATCTGCAAGGCAATTTCCGAATCGCCGATCGCGACAGTCTCCTCGAACAACTCCCAGTATGGATCGTAGCGAAAGATACGAAATCGTTGCCCACCAGTGATCTCACGAAGCAGATCGATCTTGACAAACTGCTCGACCAACCTGTTAGCAGTGACATAGACAACTCCCAATTGCTCCGTAATCAGTGTGATATTCACAAGTGGGCGTTGAAAAAGAAGATCGAGCAGGCGGAGTCCATTGATGCCGAGATTATGTTGTTGAATCACCTCGTGGTGTGCTTCTCGCAGGCTGATAATCGCGGTCGCCGTGGTGGTAGCTTCTTCAGCCGTTTCAGCGACTCCGCGTAAGAAGAAGCGCAACCAAGCTTCCCAATTCCCAGTCTTCCTAACTGCCATTAGTCGGTCGTAATATTCGGCCCGATGCCGCTTAAGGTAATAGCTCAGGTACAGTAAGGGGCGATGTAAGACGCCTTGATGTACTAAGAGAAAAGTAATAAGAAGGCGTCCAACGCGCCCGTTCCCATCGAGGAAAGGGTGGATGGTTTCGAACTGCACATGTGCTAATCCACAGCGGATCAGGACGGGAAGCTCATCGCTCCCATGTAAAAAGTGCTCCAGGTTGGAAAGAAGGGCTGGAACCTCTGTTGCTGGCGGCGGCACAAAAGTCGCCTGTGATATCGATGCACTGGCCGAACCAATCCAATTTTGTGTCGTCCGAAATTCGCCAGGGTGTTTCTCGGCACCACGGCCATCGCGTAATAATTCTGCATGTATCTCTCGAATGAGTCTCAACGATAGGGGTAAAGTTGTGAGGCGATCTAATCCGTAATTCATTGCACGTACGTAATTTACAACTTCTTCAACATCCTGCGGTAATGATTGCCCTCGCGGATCCAACTCAAAAGTAAGCACGTCTTCGAGTGTGCTTTGTGTCCCTTCAATCTGGGAACTGAAGACAGCCTCACGGCGCACATACATAGCCACGAAAAGGTTGGGATTCGGTAGTGTCTGTGTCACCCCATCGAGCCGTCCAACTGCTTGATCCGCTCGGGAAAGGAGTGCGATCAGAGAACCATCGATGTTGAGTGCTGGCATGGGCGGAAGAGATGCTGGCATAAACGCGCGGTACCCGGAAGGTTGTTTTACATATTGGCCGCCGCGTGGAATAAGATCGGCCATCCCCGCTCCTAAGTAAGCCAGAATGAAATAAGGAAGGAAAAGATCGACCCTTATTTGAGGATAACACCGCTTAGTAAAATAAGCAACCGTGATATACCCAGGACATGCTGAGCAAATCCTACAGTCTGGGCTGTTGATAAGAATACGTTGAGCTCAGTGCTCACTACAGCATACTTACCGGATCGACATCGACCGTCCAACCATAAGGGATTGGCAGGTGGCGCATGACGGTGTCCAGTTCGTTGCTGCGTATGATCAATTGCCACTGGTAGAGGTCGCGCGCCTTCGCGGCGAAGCAGGGGGTCGGCCCCATGATGTCGAGGTCTTCCAGGCCGAGGTGCTGGGCGACGATCGCGACCTGCCGCGCCAACTTGTCCCCCTCGCGCATGCAAACCGTCTCGTCGGCGTGACGGTAGACGAAGCGCGCTAGGCGACTGAACGGCGGGTAGCGGTGGGTGCGGCGGAAGTCCAACTCCTCGCGGTAGAAATCGGCGTAGTCGTGCGTGAGCGCCGCGTTGACGGCGTAGTGCTCCGGGGTGTAGCTCTGGAGGATCACCCGTCCGCCCGGCCCGCGCCGCCCCGCACGCCCCGCCACCTGGGTCAGGAGTTGGAAGGTGCGCTCGCCCGCCCGGAAGTCGGGGAGGTTCAGCATCGTATCGGCGTTGATCACGCCGATCGCCGTGACGAGCGGCAGGTCGAGCCCCTTCGCCACCATCTGCGTCCCCACGATCACGTCCACCTCGTGATCCTGCACCCGCGCCAGCAACTGCGCGGCATCGACCTTGGCGCTGATCGCGTCCTGGTCCCAGCGCATCACCCGCGCCTTCGGCAGCAGCGCCCGTACCTCGCGCTCGATCCGCTGCGTCCCCGCGCCGAAGTAGCTGATCTCCGCCGAGCCGCACGCCTGGCACTGGCGCGGGCGATTCTCGCGCCCGTTGCAGCGGTGGCAGATCAGCGTCTCGCGGTCGCCGTGATAGACGTAGGGGATGTCGCAGCGCGGGCAGCTGAAGACGCCGCCGCAGGCACGGCACTGCACGAAGGTGGAGAGGCCGCGCCGGTTGAGGAAGAGGATCGTCTGCTCCCTGGCCGCGAGCGTCTCTTGCAGCAGGGCGATCAGGGCGCGGCTGAACGGGCCGGTGTGGCCGCTCCGTAACTCCTGGCGCATGTCCACCGCCACCACGCCCGGCAGTTCCAGCGGGATCGCGCCGCGCCCGCCGCCGGTCGCCGGGCCGACGCGCCCGTGCAGTTCCAGCAGGCCGATCTGCCCCTCTTCCGCACGCCAGCGGGTGCTGATGTCGGGGGTGGCCGAGCCGAGGATCAGGGTGGCCGCGTTCAGGCGCGCCAATTCCTCCGCGACGGTGCGGGCGTCGTAGCGCGGATCGGGCGCGGCCTGCTTGTAGGACGACTCGTGCTCCTCGTCCAGGATGATCAAGCCGATGTCGGGCGCGGGGGCGAAGAGGGCCGAGCGCGGGCCGATCACGATCGGACGCTCGCCCCGTCGTACCAGATCCCACTGGGCATAACGCTCGGCGTCCTTGAGGCCCGAGTGCAAGATCGCCACCTTGCCGGGGAAGCGGTTGGCGAAGCGGGCCACGATCTGCGAGGTCAGCGCGATCTCCGGCACCAACACCAGCGTCTGTCGCCCCGCGCGCGCGGTCGCCCCGGCGGCGCGGAGGTAGATCTCCGTCTTGCCGGAGCCGGTGACGCCGTGCAAGAGGAACGGGGCGAAGCGCCGCGCCTGGAGGGACCGGGCGACCGTTTCCCAGACCTCGCCTTGCTCGGCGGTCAGCGGCGGCGGCGACTCGTAGCGGCGCGGGCGGAGCGCCTTCGGCTCGGTCCGCCCCGGTGCGCCGAAGACCTCAATGAAGCCTTTGTCTTCGAGACCCCGGAGGATCGCGCGGTTCGCCTCGGTCAGCCGGTAGACATCGCCGAGCGGCAGCGGCGCGACCGCCTCGACCTCCGGCAACGCCTCGGCGTCCTCGTTCCGCTCCTGCGCCCCTTCTTCCCCGTGCTTCGTGCTTCGTGCTTCGTGCTTCCCGATCCGCGCCTGTCGTCGCAACAACTCCAGCACCGCCGCCTGACGCGGGGAGCGCGGGCCGACGAGCGCGGTCGGATTCTCCGTGCCGAGGGCGGCGGGGAGGATGCGGACCCAGCGCTCCTCGCGCGCCTGCGGGACGTCGTGGATGACGCGCGCCACCCGCTCGATCAGGCCGAGGCGTTCGAGGTGCTGCACCACCGTGACGAGGCTGCTGCCGAACGCCTCCTGCACGGCGGCGAGGCTCGTCTCGCCGCGCTCTTCGAGGAAGCCGAGGAGCCGCCGTGCCTTCGGCGAGAGGCCGCTGAGCGGGGGCGGCGCGCCGGTGGTGACGAGGTGGACGACGCTGCGCCGCGACGCGCCGGGGGGGAGCATCGGCAGGGCGGCCTCGAAGAGGGAGCAGCAATAGCGCTCCGCCATCCACGCCGCGAGCGCCAGCTGATGCGGACTGAGGCGAAACTCGGGCTCGACCGGCGCGTGGATCGGGCGGGCGGCGAAGTCCGGCTCTTGCTCGTGCGTGGCGACGATCACGCCGAGGACGAGCTTCTGCTTCAACGGCGCCCAGATCAGTTGGCCGCGATCGATCCGCCCGCGCAGTCGCGCCGGGATCTCGTAGGTGAGGGTGATCCGCCGATCGCCACCGTAGGTGCCGTTGATCGCGACCTCGGCGTAGGGCAGCGCCTCGCGCAGCGGCGCGGGGGGCGTCGCTACGTCGTATGCGCGAGATGATTGCGGCAGTTCCTCGGCGTACTCTTCCATACTTGAAGTGTAGCACCCGAACGTACGTGCTGCGAAGGGAGTGGCACGGACCCTGTTCCCTCACGTACATAGCGGTAGGAATTGACCATCGGTATGGAGGAGGCGGGATGGTGGGGCTACGTGAAGAGGTGCAGGCGGGGCAAGGAACGGAACTCCGTTGGCGGCAGCCGGAGGCCTCCAAGCGACGCTATCTGCTCCAGCGTGAAGGCACCGACGTGCCATTGGCGACCCTCGACTGGCAGTCGTTCTGGGGGACGTTCGCCACCGCGACGGCGGGCGAGACATCCTGGACGTTCAAGCGCACCAGTTTCCTGCGCCCGCTCGCCACCGTGCGTCAGGTCGGCAGCGACGACGATCTCGCGACGTTCGAGGCCAATTGGCAAGGGGGTGGCACCCTCACCACCGCGGGCGGCGCGACATTCACCTGGAAGGCGGCGAACTTCTGGTATAGCCAGTGGGATTGGCGGGACGCCAGTGGCGCGGAATTGCTCCACTTCGCCAACAAGCAGGGTTTCATCCGACAGGAAGCGGTCGTGGCGATCTCCGCAGGGGCGGTGCAACTACCGGAACTTGAGCTGCTGATTGCGCTCGGCTGGTATCTCCTGATCCTCGCGGCGAATGATAGCGCCGCCATGACCGCCGCCGTGTGAGTTGAGTCGGGCGGGGCGTTTCTGGACGTCTGCTATACTCGCCGCTTCTTCGGTCGCTCGATGGTGAGCGGCGCGGTGTTGCAATGGGAGGGGTGGGCGAGCATGCGGGCGCTGCTCAGCGTGTCAGATAAGACGGGCGTCATTGACCTCGGGCGCGATTTAGCGGCGCTCGGCTGGGAACTCTTCTCCACCGGCAATACCGAGTGTGCCCTGCGCGAGGGGGGCGTGGCGGTGCAGGGCATCGAGGCGCTGACCGGCTTCCCGGAGATGCTCGATGGGCGGGTGAAAACCCTCCACCCGGCGGTCCACGGCGGCATCCTGGCCCGCCGCGACCGCCCCGAGCACCTGGCGACTCTCGCGGAGCACGGCTTCGGCCCGATCGATCTGGTCGTCTCCAACCTCTACCCCTTCGCACGGACGATCGCCGATCCGCAGATCGCGCTCGCGGAGGCGTTGGAGCAGATCGACATCGGCGGCCCGACCCTCACCCGCGCCGCCGCCAAGAACTTCCCCGACGTGCTGATCCTGACCGACCCCGCCGATTACGCCCCGACGGTCGAATTGCTGCGCGCGGGCGCGGTGCCGCTGGCCTGGCGGCGGCGGCTGGCGGCGCGGGCCTTCGCTCATGTCTCGGCCTACGACGCGCTGATCGCGCGCTACCTCCGCGCCGATCTCGATCTGAGCGCGGATGATGAACTCTTCCCGCGCGAGCTGTCGATCGGGCTGGAGAAGCTCCAGGGGATGCGCTACGGCGAGAACCCCCACCAGCGCGCCGCCTTCTACCGTGTCCCCGCGCCCGGCGTGGCCCCCGCCGGGCTGGCGACCGCGCGGCAACTGCACGGCAAGGAACTTTCCTACAACAACATCATGGACGCCGACGCGGCGTGGAGCGCGGCGACCGACTTCGCCGGGCCATGCGTGGCGATCGTCAAACACACTTTGCCGTGCGGGCTGGCGACGCACGACGATCTGGCGGAGGCGTACCGGCGCGCGCTCAGCGGCGATCCGGTCTCGGCGTTCGGCGGGATCGTCGCGGCGAATCGCCCGATCGACGAGGCGACCGCCACGGAGATCGCCAAGACCCACTACGATATCGTCAGCGCGCCCGACTTCATGCCCGGCGCGCTGACGATCCTCCAGAAGAAGCGCAACCTGCGCCTCCTCTCCTGCGGCACCCCCGAGGCATCCGCGCGCCCGGAAGATCGCCTGGAGGTGCGGCAGGTGCGCGGCGGGCTGCTGGTGCAAACGCCGGACGAGTTGGACGAGGATCCGGCGAGTTGGCGCGTCGTCACCAGGGTCGCCCCGACCGCCGCGCAACTCGCCGACCTGGCGTTCGCCTGGCGCGTGGTGAAGCACGTCAAGTCGAACGCGATCGTGATCGCCGGGGACAACACCCTGCGCGGCATGGGCGCGGGGCAGCCGAATCGCGTCACATCGGTGGGGTTGGCGGCGGCGCGCGCTGGCGAGGGCGCGCGCGGCGCGGCCCTCGCCTCCGACGCTTATTTCCCCTTCCCGGACGGGATCGAGGCCGCCGCCGCCGCCGGGGTGGCCGCGATCGCCCAGCCGGGCGGTTCCCTGCGCGACGACGCATGCATCGCCGCCGCCGACGCGGCGGGGATCGCGATGGTCTTCACCGGGGTGCGGCACTTCCGGCATTAGGCGAGGGATACGATGGCGTTAGAGCGCGCGATACCCGAGCGTGAATCGCTGACCGTCGAGTTCAAAAGTGATCTGCGACGCTTGGCGGATGCAGAACTCGTCGCCGCTGCCGTGTGTCTCGCGAACACCGACGGTGGTGCCATCTACCTGGGCGTGGAAGATGACGGTACGATCACAGGCCTGCACGCGGAACATCGTAATCTTGCTGGCCTTTCGGCGATGATCGCTAACCGCACGAGCCCGCCGCTTAGCGTACGCGCGACGACGCTGCTCGAAGCCGATGCGCCGGTGGCGCGCATCGAGGTGCCGCGCTCGCTGCGTCCTGTCGCCACATCGGATGGCCTGTTGCAGCGCCGACGGCTCCAGGCCGATGGCACGCCGCAATGCCAACCCTTTTATCCGCACGAGTTCGCCGGAAGGCAGTCCGATCTCGGCTTACTCGACTACTCGGCTTTGCCGATCGTCGGTGCAAGCGAGGCGGATTTCGATCCGCTCGAACGTGAGCGACTACGCCAGATGATCGAGCGGTACGGTGGCGATCGCACGCTCCTCGCACTTTCCGATGAAGAACTCGATGGAGCGCTCGGTTTCATGCGCCATGAGGCCGGGGTGCGAACCCCGACGGTGACGGGCCTATTAGTGCTTGGTCGAGAGGGCGCGATACGGCAGCATTTGCCGACACACGAAGTTGCATTTCAAGTACTCGACGGCACGACGGTGCGCGCAAATGATTTCTATCGCGGGTCGCTGCTGCGTATTTTCGAGCGCGTCTACGAGCAGTTCCTGGCACGTGTTACCGAAGATGAACTGCAATTCGGCCTCTTCCGCGTGCCGGTGCCTAGCTATGATCAGCGCGCATTCCGCGAGGCGCTGGTTAATGCGCTGATTCATCGCGATTACACGCGGCTCGGCGCGATCCATGTGCGCTGGGAGCAGGACGGGATCGTGGTGAGCAATCCCGGCGGGTTCGTCGAAGGTGTGACCCTCGAAAATCTCCTGGTGACTGAGCCTCGTCCGCGAAACCCATCGTTGGCGGATGCGATCAAGCGCATCGGTCTCGCTGAACGCACCGGGCGCGGGGTCGATTTGATCTATCAGGGGTTATTGCGCTATGGGCGACCCGCGCCAGACTACAGCCGCAGCGATCGACACCTCGTCTTGGTCGCTCTGCCGGGAGGGGAAGCGGACTTCGGCTTACTCAGGACCATCCTGACAGAGGAGCAACGCTCGCAGAGTACGCTTCCGATCGACGCGCTGATCGCCCTGACGCAGTTGCGCGATCAGCGGCGCATCGATGCACAGTCGCTGGCACGGGCGATCCAGCGCGATGAGGCGACTGCTCGGCGTGTGCTGGAACGCTTGGTTGAGGATGGCTTGGTCGAGGCACACAGCATCGGCGCTGGCCGCACATATACGTTGAGCTCATCGATTTATCAGCAATTTGGACAGACAGCTGAGTATGTTCGTCAGGAAGCTTTCTCGGATATCCAGCGTGATCAGATGATCCAGCGCTATGTCGAACTCAACGGTAAAATTACACGGCAAGAAGTAATGACACTATGTCGTGTCGGTGCAGATAAAGCTAAACGGTTACTCGATCGGCTCACGAGAAGGCACATTCTACAACGGGTCGGCAGTAATCGCGCGACCTATTATGTACTTAGCGTTGTGCCTGCGAGCGAAATCCGAGGCGAGTGAACGTTGCGGGCAGGTTGCGGGCACGCCCGCAGAAGACATGAACGCGCCCGCAAACTGCCCGCAACCTGCCCGCAACCGTGCGTGAGTGCCCATTATCTGTGCCGTTAAGGAGCGAGAACGCGCAATATACTCGCCCGGATTGTTCGGCGGAGCGCAGCTGCAACGCGAACAAGGCGGGCATGCACTGTATCACAAGTTCCGTTCTCTTTAAGGATCATGGCCCGAACCTGGCTTATCAGAGCTTGATGATGCCGCGTTGTAGCGCCTGGCTGACCGCCTCGGTGCGGCTGTCCACGTTCAGCTTCTGGAAGAGGATGTTGGCGTGGAACTTCACCGTTCGCTCGGTGATGAAGAGGTCGCGGGCGATCTCTTTATTGCGATAGCCCTTCGCCATCAGCGATAACACCTGCATCTCGCGCTCGGTCAGTGTCTCCTCGCGTTCGCCGCGCAGCAGATCGCCGACAC
>JAABUT010003136.1_pt1 | contig 14632 bp, 14 predicted proteins | sample 5559281 | NCBI WGS metagenome assembly JAABUT01 (sample SAMN10711880, study PRJNA513359) | rock metagenome | isolation source: Antarctica rocks | place: Antarctica: Victoria Land, Ricker Hills nord | collected 2016-01-04 | reverse complement strand
TCGTCAGCGACGCGGTGGACCACCGCATCGTGATCAGCGGCGAGATCAAGCGCAACGGAGCAGGCCAACGTGTGGGTATCGTCATCCACGATTTCGAGCTCGCACCGCGCGTTATCCCCATGGACGTGCGCCAGCTAGCCGGGCTCTACGCCGATCTGGGTTCGGCAGGTCTCTCGGTCGCCGAGGTGTTGGAGCACCGGGAGTGAGCCGCGACGTGCCGCGCGTGTACTTCGACACCAGCGTGTACGTCTGCATGATGCTCGGACCCGATCAGCCGAACGGCGACTCCTACGAGGCATCTCTGATCGCGTTGGAGTCCGCCCAACAGGGCAGATCGGAGGGCGTCGTTTCGGCGCTGGTGGTGGCCGAAGTCGTCGGTGCTCCAGCGTTGCGCGCCCCCCAAGGTCTCCCTGCGGAGGAAGCGCGAAGAAGGATGGCAGTGGCCCTCGAGTATTTCGAACGCACGGACTTCCGATTCATCGAGGCCGCACGGCGGGACGGAATGCGGGCCGCGGCGATCGCGCGCGAGTTCGACATGAAAGGCGCCGACGCCCTGCGCGTGGCCTTGGCCCAGGCGGGCGGCTCCTCGAGCCTCTTCACGCTGGACCACGACCAGTCCAAGGTGGGAGAGCGAATCGAGGGCCTCCGAATCATCACACCGACCGGCGAGGCGCAGGCAATTATCGACATCGGGCCCAGCGGCAACTCCTGAGGGCTGGCCCCGCTCGTTATGTCCCAGTTAGGCCGAGGGACCCACTCAATACCAAGGCTCGGACCGCGTTCCAGCAGGTCAGGAGCCTGGTCTACTGGTCCGGTGACAGTGGTCGAGGTGACAGCATCTGAACCTGCGGCCTCTTCGTCCCGAACTCTGGGCGAGCCTTCCGGTCTCCTCCGTTGAGCGTGGGGATCGGTGCCTTCCCGCCGTTGGGTGGGCACTCTGGGCACCGCTACTGCTGTACTTCTGTGCTTGCAGGTTCTGGGCGCTCGTGACGGGCGTTCTCTATGTCCGTTCGACGGCGCCGGCCCAGACCCAAGTCTCGAGGATATGGGGTGGCGCGCCCCACCGGACCTTGACTGCTCGCCGCGTCCAGGCGATTGCGTGGCCAGTGACGAGCTCCTCGACCCCGTCGTGCCAGAGGATCCATGCCCGGACCGCAGCTGGGCTGCCCGCCGTGGTGACGTCGAGGCTGGTGAGCTGCTCGGGGGTCAGCGACCTCGGCTGCCTGAGCGCCGCCCGCGGGAGGTCCGTCATCGGCGAATCGTATCGAACAACTGTACGAACGAACCCCACGTGGTGGTGTCTTAAATGAGGGTCCAGGCGGCTGGAGCGGAGCGGTTTCGCGGCTGGGAGGTGACCAACGGCGGCAGCGTTTGCGCAGTGACCGGGGCTTGAGTGGCTGGGTGGGGACCCGCTGCGATGCGGGTGCGGGATCCGGCCGAACGGGTCTCAAACGACGAGTGGGCTGGGCCGTGACGGCAGGGGCCTACGCGAGTTGCCGCCCACCCACTCCTTCCCCTTCCAGCGCAGTAGAGCCGCCCTCCTCGAGTCGGTATGCGGTCGAGGCCACGAGCGACCAGGCGCGAGACCGTCGATTTGCCGGCGCCGGGTGGCCCCGTGATGATCAGGCAGCTCCCGCCGTCGTCCAGCACTACCCTCACGCGTCCGCGGGATCGGCGTCACTCGGCCCGAACACCCAGCGCAGTGCGTCGGGCAGCAGGACGCCACCATGGTTGGGGCTGTGGCCCCCGTCGCCGAGGACGAGCCGGAAGTCGTACTCCGCCTCCGCCAGCGCAGCTGCGACGCGCAGGTTGTTGGCGAGCCAGTTCCACTCTGGCTCGTTCCAGTACAGGTCGCGGTGGCCGGCCTGCATGAAGATGCGCAGGGGCTTGCGGGGTGCGTCGGGGATGAGCGCCGGGTAGGGGTTGCCGTCCGGCATTTGCACGAAGCTGGACAGGCAGCAGATGACGCGTCGGAAGGTGTCGGGGCGCAGCCACGCGGCGGTGAAAGCGCAGTTGCCGCCGCTGCTGCCGCCACAGATGCCCCGGCGGTCGGGGTCGTCGGTGATCGACCACCGCTTCGTGACCTCGGGGATGATCTCCTTGATGAGGAAGTTGACGTAACGGTCGTCGAACGCGTCGTACTCGGCGTTGCGGTTCTTGCGGTCGTCGGGGTCCTCGACGCCCTCGAAGACACCCGGGTCCACGAAGACGCCGATGGTGACGGGGATGTCGCCGCGGTGGATGAGGTTGTCCAGCACGATGCCGCCGCGGACCTCCCCGTCGGGATTCAGGTAGACCTGCCCGTCCTGGAAGACCATCAACGATGCTGGTTTCATCGGGTCGTACTGCTCCGGCACGTGGACCCAGAACTTGCGCGAGGTGCCCGGGTAGGCGGTGCTGTCGTTCCACTCGAACGCAGTGGTCGTACCTGCGGGCACGCCCGCTTGGGCAGCCGAGTCGGGTCCGTGGATGTAGCGGACGTCAGACTTGTCGAGGGGAAGCGGACTGTACGGAACCTCGGTGCTCACGCTGGCAACCTATCCAAGTCGGTCCACTTCCTCGACGGGATTTCACCCACCCAAATCGGCATGAGACCGCGTTGAGCTCCCGAGGTTCGCTCCCCCCAAATGGGACACACCCAGTTATGTGTGCCCCTTCCGTGGGATCTGCCATCACAGCCGAGCCAGGACCGATGAAGGCGAGTGTGCGAGCGGGGGCGGGAGGGACCGGCCGCCAGGCCGCATGCCCGACCGCCGCCGCGTCGCCGCCCGCGAAGCGGGCGGCTTTAACGAAGAACAGAAACTCCTCACAGTCCAGGGTCGGATCGAAATTGTCTCAGACGGGTGATGCGTGACAGTCGAGCATGCTGATCGGGCATGAGCGGACGTATGAGGTGGAGCGGACCCATGCAACAGTCTGCGTCTTTTGCGGTGGTATGACGCGCCTCTGCAAACGCCCGGGCGATCTCTGAGAACGAGCCGCACGCCATCTGGACCTCGCTGGTCGCCTCGGCCCGGTAGTTACGGAGCTTCTATCGCGGCAGTCACCGGCCGGCGAAGTCAGGGCTGACCCGCTAGCGCCAGCGACACCGCGGCCTCGAGCGTTTCGATTACAACCAGGCTCTTGACGAGACCGGTATCCAGGATACAGGATACGGACTTCAGATCTCGCTCCGTTGGAGAGGATCGACTGTGCGGAGGACGTGTCTGCAGCGCGTGGCGCCCCATCGGCCCCCGCGGGGTAATGCGGTGGCCGTAGGCGAGTTCGTCGCTCGAAGTGCAGCGGCTTTGGCCTCGTCAGGCGAGAGATGAGTACCCCTTGGGCGACGGACACCGCCGCTTTCTACGCGTCCCGCGGAATTGGTGCGCGGGTCGGCCTCGGCGAAAGCCCGGCCATTCTTGTCGTTGATATGACGCGGTCATTCACCGACCCGGACCACCCGGTGGGGTCGGATTCGACCGTGGCGCTCAGCGCGATCGGGAAGCTGTTGGCGGCTGCGCGAGCACGCCAGCTTCCGATCATCTACACCACGTTGGCTTTTCTCGATCAGACCAGGGACGCGGCGACTTGGGGCCAGAAGATGCCTGCGCTCAGAGCTCTCCGCGTCGACGACCCCGCGTCTATGGAGATCGACCCGCGGATCGCCCCAGCCCCGGCTGACCTTGTCCTGAATAAGCGCGCGCCTTCCGCCTTCTTCGGGACGGGCCTCGTCTCGATGCTCATCCCCATGCGGATCGACACGCTGATCGTCGCTGGCTGCGCGACATCTGGGTGCATCCGAGCGACGGTTGTTGACGGCCTCTCGTACGGCTACCGGGTGGCGGTTCCGGCCGCTTGCGTAGCCGACCGGGCAACTGGTCCGCACGACGCCAACCTCTTCGACATGGATTCGAAGTACGCCGACGTGATGCAACTGGACGACGTCATTGGCTATTTCGAGGCCCTGGCCAGCCGTCGATGACCACTACGCAACCAGGAAGGGGCGGGGTCATGTCATGACAGTCGCTCAGACTGCAGCGCCGACCGTCGTCCTTCGCGGGATCTCGAAACATTTTGGGGGCGCCCTGGCGCTGGACAACGCGGATCTCACCATCGGGCATGGCGAGATCCATGGTCTCTTGGGCGAGAATGGCTCAGGCAAGTCCACGCTCATTAAGGTGTTGTCCGGCTTCCACACCCCCGACGGCGGCGAGATGGAGATGAACGGGGAGCCGGTCTCGCTGCCGATGCCGCCGGGTAAGTCGCGCGAGCTGGGCATCGGTTTCGTGCACCAGGACCTCGGCTTGGTCCCGTCACTCACCGTTCTGGACAACTTGCGCATCGGCGCTTACGCGTCGAAGACGTCGTGGCGATTGTCCTGGGGCGCTGAACGCCGGGAGGCAGTGAAGCTGCTCGAGGAGTATGGCCTGCATGTGGACCCATCCACGAAGGTGGTGGATCTCCGCCCGACAGAGCGCGCAATGCTCGCCATCGTCCGCGCGGTACAGGACATCCGCCAGTTTACTGGGCCAGATGCCAACAGGGGCCTGCTTGTCTTGGATGAAACCACGGTGTTCCTTCCCGCAGATGAAAAGGATCACCTTTTCCGCGTGGTCCGCGACATCGCGCGCAGGAGCGCGAGCGTCCTTTTTGTGTCGCACGATCTCGACGAGGTACGCGAAATCACCGACACCGTGACGGTGCTAAGAGACGGCCGCGTCCAAGGCAGCGTCAGCACCGGCGAGGTCAGCGTCCGCGAACTGGTCGAGATGATCGTCGGCCGCACCGTGGAATTCGAGCAGATCGAGCGCAGAGTCGCGACATCTGAAAGCGGTGCCATCGTGATCGAGGACCTCACGATGGATGGTGTGCGCTATCCCTCTATCGCAATGAACGCCGGTGAAGTGCTAGGCGTCACCGGGCTGCCCGGCACCGGCTTCGACCGGGTGCCCCAGGTCGCCTTCGGTGCAGAGAACCCACAAAGCGGGACGCTGACGATGGACGGTCAGACTCACGACTTGACACGGCTTACCCCCATCAAGGCTGTCCGTCTTGGGATTGGTTTCCTGCCGGCGGACCGGCTGCGAGAGGGCAGCGTCGGTAGCCTGCCTGTGGAAGACAACGTCATGTCTCCGGTCCTGTCGCGCTTTCGCACACCGCTCGGTTTGAACCGACGAGCAATGACGAGCGCCTCCCGCGAATTGATGGAGCGCTTCGACGTCCGCCCTCGCGATCCAGCCAAGGCCTTCCAGTCACTCAGTGGCGGCAACCAGCAAAAGGCACTCGTCGGGAAGTGGCTGCAACTGGGCATGCGCGTGTGGCTCCTACACGAGCCGACGCAGGGAGTTGACGTCGGAGCCCGGCAACAAATCTTCCAGGACGTACGTGCCGCCGCCGCCGACGGCATGACCGTTCTGTGTGCCAGCAACGACCACGAGCAGCTCGCCTTGCTCTGCGACCGCGTCCTCGTCTTTGGCTCATCCGGCCGTATCCGTGAGCTACCTGGTGGACAGATCACCAAGAGGAACATTGGGACTGCGTGTTTTGAACTGGTGGAAAAAGTTGACGATCGCAACGGAAACGGAGACGCCAAGTGACCATCGATGCCGAAGGGGGAGCCGAGGGCAAGACGGACGTGGTCAAAACCCCCAATGCCGCGCCGAAGGGCATTCGGGGGGGCCGAAACTTCTTCGAGCGGACCGCCCTTATTTTCGTCTGGTTGGCCGTCATTGCCTTCTTTGGAGCGCTCCGTCCCGCCGAGTTTCTGACCACATCGAACATGGCGGCGATCCTAGGGTCACAGGCGGTGTTGGTGGTGTTGGTGTGCGCCCTAATCATCCCCCTGACGGTCGGTGAGTACGACCTATCCATTGCTAGCAGCCTCTTGTTGTCCCAGATGTTGATCGGCGTCCTCAACACCCGTCACGACGTCCCAATAGCCGTGCTCATCCCCATGTGCCTCCTCTCCGGCGCGTTTGTAGGGCTAGTGAACGGAGCGTTCGTCGTCCTGTTCCGAATCGACTCGCTTATCGTCACCCTCGGAATCGGCACACTCATATCGGGGATCGTGCTGCTGATGAGCGGCGGCCAAACGTTCGCCGGCATCGACACATCGCTGACCGACGCGGTCGTGGTAAATCGGTTCCTTGGCGTCCCTTTCGAGTTCTACTACGGCCTACTGCTGGTAGCGCTCGTTTGGTACGTTTTCGAGTACACGTCGCTCGGGCGTCGGCTACTGTTCGCGGGGCGTGGCCGGGAGGTCGCCCGCCTGAACGGCCTGCGGGTCGACCGGATCCGGTGGGGAGCGTTTGTCGCCTCCGGGACCATCAGCGCCCTGGCTGGCATCCTCTACGCGGGCACCTCCGGCGCCGCCGATCCGATCTCCGGCGCTACCTACTTGCTGCCAGCCTTCGCCGCCGCTTTCCTGGGTACGACCGCGATCATGCCCGGCCGGTTCAACCCGTGGGGCTCTTTCATCGCCGTGTACTTCCTAGTTTCCGGGGTGACCGGCCTGGCCCTCTTCGGGCTGCAGTCTTGGGTCCAGGACGTCTTCTACGGCGGGGCGCTCGTCCTCGCGGTGACACTCTCTCAACTCGCCAGACGCCGCGAGGCGCTGATCATCGGGTCCGGTTGAGGGCTCAGACCCCGAGCTGAGCGGCGTCCGCCGCCTGGCAACCCCCTCTTGTTTCCGTCTGTCGGAATAAGTCCCACCAAACTCAAAAGGAGCTTCACATGAGAACCACTCGCATGGCAGTGGGCGGCGCCCTTGCGGTGCTGTTGGTCAGCGCCTGCAGTTCCGGCGGCGGTACGACATCGTCGCCAAGCGGTTCCGCGGCTGGTGCCGGGGCGGCGTGCGACTCGGCCTCGGTGAACGCCAAGGTCCAGGAAGCCAAGAAGATCCCCGAGTGGAAGGCGCCCGGGCCGGCATTCGACGCCAAGAAGGCCGCAGGGAAGCTGATCTACACGATCAACGAGAACTCCGCCAACGAGTTCGGGCAAGCGCAATTCAAGGGCATCAAGGAAGCGGCCGACCAAGTCGGTGTCAAGGTCGTCGACTACCCGAACCAAGGCAGCAAGAGCCAATGGATCCAGGGCGTAAACACAGCGGTCAACAACAAAGCCGACGCCGTCATCTTTATCGGCGGAACGATTGGCCCCCTCTATTTCCAATCACAAGCCGAGGAGGCGCGAAAGGCCGGCGTGAAACTTATCACGCTCATCGATACTGACATCACCCAGCCGGCCGAGAAGGGCACGGACGCTCGCGTTGGCCAGCGGTACGCAGAAGCCGCGAGGCTTGACGCTGACTGGATCATCGCCGACAGCAAGTGCAAGGCCAACGTGCTGGTGCTAACGACAAACGAGCTGATCGCCGGTGACATCAACCAGAAGGCCACCGAAGACGAGTTCAAGAAGTACTGCGGCAGTGACTGCAAGGTGAAGTTCCAGAACATTCCCCTTCCAAGCTGGACTTCCCAGATCCAACCGACCGTGCAGGCGGCGATCCAGGCCGATCCAAGCCTCAACTACGTGATGCCCATGTACGACGCCATGGTGCAGTTTGCGAGGCCGGCCGTGACCCTGGCCGGCGCGACCACGCGCGTCAAGATCGTCTCCTTCAACGGAACGCCCGCCATCCTCGGGATGATCACTCCGGACTCTCCGGTGAAGATGGATGTCGGAGAGAACCCGGCGAACCTCGGGTACGCCGCCCTTGACCAGGCGATGCGTCTGCTCACCGGCGTCCCACCTATTGAGAGCGGAGACGAGAACGTCAAGCTGCGCATCTTCGACGCTTCGAACGTCGCCGAAACGGGAACCCCGCCTGCCCTCGGAGTTGGCTACGGCGACCTGTGGAAGCCCGGTTACCTCCAGATGTGGGGGCTAAAGTGAGCGCCAACTCAGCCACGGAGGCTGGCCGCGCAGGCGTTCCAACGAGCCTGGAACGGGATCTTATTGGCTATGCCCAGACTCCACCTCAGCATCGCTGGTTGGGCTCCTCACGGGTCGCGATCTCCTTGGTGGTCAACTACGAGGAAGGCTCGGAACGCTCCATTCCTATGGGGGACACCGACCAGGAGACGCTCACCGAGTGGGGCTCGTACCCCTTCCCCTCGACCAGGCGCAACCTCGCGATGGAATCCATGTACGAGTACGGTTCCCGGGTCGGCGTGTGGAGAATCCTGGACGTCTTCAAGCGACACTCGGTCAAGTCCACCTTCTTCGCCTGCGCCCAAGCATTCGAGGTCAACCCAGCGGTGGCTCGGGCGGCAGTCGATGCCGGCCATGAGATCTGCAGCCACGGCTGGCGCTGGGAGGAGGTGTTCAACCTCACCGAAGACCAGGAACGAGAGCACATCCAGCTCGCCATCGACTCCTTTGTCAAGACATGCGGCAGGCGGCCGGTGGGTTGGTACTGCAGGTACGGCCCGAGCGTGCACACTCGCCGGCTCCTCGTCGAGGAGGGAGGATTCCTCTACGACTCGGACTCCTACGCTGACGACGCCCCGTACGAGGTGGATGTGGACGGGAAGAACCACCTGGTCATCCCCTACGCAGCCGACACCAACGACATCCAGTTCTGGCTGGCCGACCCTCTGGCCACAGCCGACCAGTTCTTCACCTACCTGAAAGACTCCTTCGACACGCTGTACCAGGAATCGGAGACCAGCGCCCGAATGATGTCAGTGGGTCTGCACTGTCGCATCATCGGCCGCCCCGGACGCATCGCCGGACTCGAGCGGTTCATCGAGTACGCGAGGAGCTTTGACGGCGTCTGGTTCGCGACCCGGCAGGAGATCGCGCGCTCGTGGAGACAGGCGAGCGCCACCGAGATGCAGACGTCCTCGGCCGCGGACCCGGCAGGCGGGCAGCCGGTGACTCTGGTTACCGCGAAGCAAACCGACGAGAATCGGCTGGAGGGAGGCTCCTGGAGCCGGCTCTTCATCGACCGGGACCGAATCCCGGGCGCGCAATCAACGATGGGCCTGTCGCACTTTCCGCCCACAGCTGCTACCGACCCGATCCGTCACGAGACCGAGGAAGTGTGTTTGGTCGTCAAGGGCTCAGGTGAACTGCGAACCGACCTGGACACCATCACCTTCGACACCGGCGACGCCATGCACATCCCAGCGGGCCGCTGGCACAGCATCGTCAACACCGGGAAGGGCGACGTCGAAATGGTGTTCAGCTTCCCCGCTGGTCGCTACCCAAAGACCGACAAGCAGACCACTTAGGACCCGCGCGCCCAGTCGGCCTGGAAGGGCCAGCGCCAACCGGGCTGACCTGCGCGTGGGCCGCGCGCCCTGTGGTCAAGCGGGCGCGTTCCCACTAATCGTCTGGAGGAGAGGAGCCCCGCTGGTGCGGTTGGACGAACGGGTCGTCATCGTGACCGGTGCCGCCAGCGGAATCGGAAGGGCTATCGCCACCCGGTTCGCGCGAGAGGGAGCAGCCGTCGTCGTCAGCGATGTGCGGCGTCAGCCCCCCACTGGCCAGGACGGGTCTCAGCCGACGACAGAGACAATCATCGACAGGGGAGGAACCGCCATCCACGTCACGGCCGACGTCTCGCAATGGAATGACGTTGATCGCCTCGTGGCGCAAACCGTAGAACAATTCGGCCGCCTCGACATCATGGTCAACAACGCCGCGGTCTTCAACGCCAAATCCATCTTGGAGACAACCGAAGAGGACTGGGACTCGCTCATGGCAGTCAACCTGCGTGGCGTGTTCTTGTGCTGTAAACGCGCCATCATGCAAATGACCGGGCAACGGCCGGTGAACGAAGTACGCGGCCGGATCATCAACGTCTCATCGCAGCACGGAATGGTGGGTCCGCCCTCCTCGTTCTCCTACGGGGTGAGCAAGGGCGGAGTGGTGCAGATGACGCGCCAATTGGCCGTCGACTACGCCAAGGACGGGATCATCGTGAATGCCGTTGCGCCAGGACGCATCGTGACCGGCACACACCCCGGGGACGACGACCTCACTAGCGCCGCCTTCGATTACTCCCGGTCGAGAACTCCCTTTCCTCGTCTAGGCCAAGGAGAGGACGTGGCTGGTGCTGCACTCTTCCTCGCCTCGGATGAGTGCTCTTTCGTGTCGGGGCACAACCTGCTCGTCGACGGTGGTTGGATGGCATATTGAACCCCTACCTCGCTTTTGCCTCTACCGCGTCAGCGGCCGATAGGGTACGTACGCCGCCGGGCCGCTCTGGTGACATTGTGAAGCCAAGCCATACGATAAATCCTCAACGTGGAGGAAACTCATGCACTTGATCCCCACCGCAACGCTTGGAGAACGAGTCGCGGACGGAATGCGTACGGCGATCCTTGAGGGCGACTTCGCCCCTGGAACTGAACTGAAACAGGACCGCGTCGCTGAACTATTTGGCGTGTCCCGCATTCCGGTGCGCGAGGCCCTGCAGATGCTCCAACGTGACGGGCTAGTCCTGGTGAAGCCAAACAGAAGAGTCGTTGTGGCCGAGATGACAGACGAGGATCTCCTGGACCGCTATGCGGTCCGTGCGCTGGTCGAAGGAGAGGCCGCTGCGCGAGCCGCGGCAGCGAACACCGACTTGTCGATGATCAGCTCAGCACAACAACGAAATGAGGAGGCACGTCGCGCAGAAGATCTGGCGGCTTTCCTCTCAGCTAGTGCCGTGTTCCACCGGTCGATATGGGCCGCGGCAGGTGGTTCCCGCCTGAAGGGCCTCGCTAGTGAACTGTGGAGTGGGCGGGATTACACACCGTCGCATCTTCCGGAGCAGCTCAAGCGAGCCACCGACGAACACCTCCTCATAGCCGAGGCGATACGCCTTCGGTCGCCGCAGCAGGCCAGGCAGATGATGACGGAACACATCATGCGCACCGCCGAGGAGCTCCGCAGCTACCGTGCAGAGGTCGCCAGCCGGCACCGCAAACCGAATGCGTTGGTAAGTTGACCGACATCCGTTCGCGCACCGGGCCACTCGAACGGTTGCGGGTACTGGACCTGTCCACCATGATCGCCGCACCGTTGACCGCGTCGCTTCTGGCCGACTACGGCGCTGAAGTCATCAAGGTAGAACGGCCAGGCGTTGGTGATCACGTCAGGCGGTTCGGTGCACAAAAGGACGGCGAGGGCCTGTATTGGAAAACCCTTAGCCGCAACAAGCGGAGCGTGGCATTGGATCTGCACCATCCCGAGGCCCAGAGTCTAATGCGCCTATGGGTCCCCCACTTCGACATTCTAATCGAGAACTACCGGCCCGGGACCCTTGAACGTTGGGAACTCGCGCCGTCAGCGCTGCGGCACGCGTCGCCGCGACTGGTGGTACTTCGCGTCACGGCGTACGGGCAGGCGGGGCCATACAGCGATCGGCCCGGCTTCGGGACGCTCGCCGAAGCCATGACGGGGCTAGCGGCGGTATCCGGCTTCGCGGACCGCCCCCCACTGCTACCCGCATTTCCCCTGGCTGACATTCTGGCCGGACACCTAGGCGCTGCCGCCGTTCTCGCCGCCATAGAGCGCAGACACCACACCGGTGAAGGGGACTGCATTGACCTGGCGATTTATGAGGCGGCGCTCAAGTTAATCGAGTTGAACATCATAGAATACGACCAGACCGGGGTCGAGCAAGAGCGCAGCGGCAACCGGATCGGCTCGACCGCCCCCCGAGGCAGCTACGAATGCGGCGACGGCCTGTGGCTAGCGCTTTCGGGCAGCACCCAACCTGTCGCCGAGCGCATCCTTTGCACGGTCGGTGGAGAGGCCCTCGTCCGGGATGCCCGCTTTCTTTCCAACGCCGACCGCGTCACCAACGCGGCCAAACTCGATGACTACATCTCCGCTTGGTGTCGCGCTCGCAGCCGGGAAACGGCTATCGAGGAGTTGACCGACATGGGCGGCGCCGTTGGTCCTCTGGAGACGGTGGAGACCATGCTGCACAACCCGCAGGTCCTGGCGCGCGAGTCCGTGACGCGAGTGCCCGATCCGTTACTCGGTCAGATCGCCATGGCAAACGTCTTCCCCCGATTCGCGAGTGCGGACTGCGCCGTGCGCAACCCCGGACCTGCCGTAGTGGGCCAGCACACCGACGAAGTCCTAGGTCAAGACCTTGGCCTCTCAACCGAAGAGCTCGCGCAGCTACGCAACCTTGGCGTCACGGCTCCACCCGGGCTGCCGGACTAAACCGGCTCACAAACCGCCATAGTGAGGGAACGTTGTCCACAAAAACGGCACAAGCACGACGGTCACAGCTTTTCGTGCCCGCCAACCGGCCCAAATTCGTCGCGACGGCAGGCAGCAAGGGCGCTGACGCCATAATCCTCGACCTGGAGGACAGCGTGCCCCCGCAGGAGCGTGACGCCGCCCGGATCGCACTCTCCAGAGCTGTACGCGTCCTATCAAAGAGTCATTATGTCTCAGTCCGGGTCAATAAGCCTTTTGAAGTCCTGATCGCCGACTTGGACGCTGCCATCTCCGCGAGACCGGCAGCGCTCGTGCTTCCCAAAGTGGAATCCGCCCTCGAGGTAAGCATCATCGATGCGCTCATGGCGGAACGGGAACTTCAAAGCGGAGTTGCGCGCGGCTCAACCGAGCTGCAGGTCCTGGTCGAGACCTGCGCGGGCCTGGGGAAAGTCCTTGAGATCGCCCAGTCCTCACCGCGAATCGTTTCCCTGACCCTGGGCGTTGAAGACCTCGCCAACGAACTGGAAGTCGAGCCAGGCGCTCCAGACGTCGACCTGTCCTGGGCCCACAGCCGGGTCATTATGGCCGCCCGCGCAGCAGGAGTCGCCCCATACGGCTTATTGAATAGCCTGTCCAACTTCACCAACCTGACCGCCCTCGCAAGAGACGTCCGTCGCTCACGCGCCTTCGGGTTCGTGGGCGCATTCTGCATCCACCCAGCTCAGGTCCCGGTTCTCAACTCTGGTTTCACCCCCTCCCAGGAGGAGATCGACCACGCCCGAAAAGTTGTCGCCGCCCTGGAAGAGGCGAAGCGCACTGGTGCCGCCTCCACCGCCCTGGACGGACGGATGATCGACGTACCCGTCGCCGACCGAGCCCGACGGATTCTTCGCCGCGCGGACCTGCTAAATCAGCAAGCCAACTAGTGACATCGCCTGCAGGAGAAGGTCAAGTTGATTACGCTCATCATGAAGGCACGAAGGGTGAGGGCACCTGAAGCCAGACCCATCCATAATTCGCGGTGACATCGACGCTTGGCCCAGTGGACCGGGGTCGAGGCCGTTCCTCGAAAGTGGCACAAAGCGCTGTCGAAATCGGGTTGAGGCCGTCCCATGCGTCTTAGTGGGCGGAAGGACGCGCTCGCTCACCGGCATGTCCGGGCGTCTCACTGACGCACATCGGGTGCGAGCATGTTGTCGCAGATCAGTTGTCGGATTACAGGGTCGGATGCAATGAGGAACACCCAAACCTCGAGAACACGTGCCGTCGGAGCGCAGCTGGAACCCTCCATTTCAGGGTTGCTCGATGAGGCGAGCTTCGAGCGCGGAGGCGACGGCTTCAAACTCAGCTAACGCTGCCGTCAGGTCTTCGACGATCTCGCGGGCGATGACGTCGGGTGAGGGAAGGTTGTCGAGGTCCTCGAGGGAGTCGTCCTTGAGCCACGTGATGTCCAGGTTGGCCTTGTCGCGGGCGACGATCTCGTCGAAGCCGAACGAGCGGTACCGCTCGCTTTCCACTCGCTCGCTACGCGGCATACCGGCTTTGTATGCCGCGACGAAGTCGTCGAGGTCGGCGCGCCGCAGGGGGTTCTGCTTGAGGGTGAAGTGCATGTTGGTGCGCAGGTCGTAGACCCAGAGCCGCTCGGTCCACGGTTGGCCGGGTCGGGCGACCTTCTTGTCGAAGAAGAGGACGTTGGCCTTGACGCCCTGGGCGTAGAAGATACCGGTCGGCAGCCGCAGCATCGTGTGAAGATCGAAGTCGGTGAGCAGCTTGCGACGAATGGTCTCGCCGGCGGCGCCCTCGAAGAGGACGTTGTCGGGCAGCACGACCGCCGCGCGACCGTTGGTGTCGAGGATCGTCGTGATGTGCTGGACGAAGTTGAGCTGCTTGTTGCTCGTCGTCGCCACGAAGTCCTGCCGCTCGATCTCCCGGTCCTCGCGAACCTCCCGGCCGTCGGCGCCGACCATCGTCACCGAGGACTTGCGTCCGAACGGCGGGTTCGACAGGACCACCGACCACCGCTCACCCGGGTCGGCGATGAGCGAGTCGCGGACCTCAATGAGGGAGTCGCCGTTCGCGGTACCCATCCCGTGCAGCAGCAGGTTCATCGCGGCGAGGCGGGCGGTGCCGTCGACCAGCTCGTAGCCGCGGACCAAGCCGTCCCGCAGCTTGTCCCGCTCGGTCGGGTTCATCGACTCGGCGCCTCGGGAGGCGTGGTCGTGGGCGACAAGAAGGAATCCGGCCGTGCCGCAGGCCGGGTCGACGACGGTGTCAGCGACCATCGGGCGGATCACGTCGACGATCGCCTGGATCAGCGGCCGCGGGGTGAAGTACTGGCCGGCGCCGGAGCCCTTGTCCGAGGCGCCCTTGGACAGCAGCTCCTCGTAGGCGTCGCCCTTGATGTCGGTGCCGGACTGCGACCAGTTCTCCTTGTCGATGAGATCGACGATCAGCCGTTTGAGCTTGGCCGGGTCCTGGATCC
>JAABUT010003135.1_pt1 | contig 14634 bp, 15 predicted proteins | sample 5559281 | NCBI WGS metagenome assembly JAABUT01 (sample SAMN10711880, study PRJNA513359) | rock metagenome | isolation source: Antarctica rocks | place: Antarctica: Victoria Land, Ricker Hills nord | collected 2016-01-04 | reverse complement strand
AGGCGGGAGCGAATGGGTGGCAAAGCAGCAGAAGACTGAGTCGTGAAGAAAAGAAGCACACGCAAGAACGTGAGAAGAAACTGGTGTTCGGCTTAAGACCTCAATGATCAGGGGCTTGGGGGCTATACAATCACAGGGTGATACCTCGTATTGGTGTAATTGGTGGCGGCCTGCAGGCGATCGAAAAGGAACTCTATGCCGCGGCGTAGACGTTGCCCAGGCATTGACAATCTATAAGACGCATGAACAATATCGGGATCTTTACGCCGCGACTGGGAACACGCGATCAGACTTCGGTCCATCACTGTATATTGGAGGAATCGTGAATAGGGAGGTTGGTACGGAAGTAACTTAAAATCACCAACGCCAAGCTTTAAGCGAAGGTATTGAGGCTGAGGCGTGGTTTGACACCACGTAAAATCTTTGGTCTTACCCTCATGGGAAAACTCATCCAACGTCACGTTTGAGAATACAGTCAAACCTAAAGCCTTGGGGCAGTCCGTAGCCACGCTTTTTCCGAAGACCGTTTGTCATTTATCATTTATCATTTCTTGATTCCTTTCGATGCATTGCCTCGTGTAATGACGCTGGACAGAAAGACCCCCCTCGCTCTTCAGAATTCCATCTGCAGACTTCTCAACCTAAACCCTTGAAATCGATGCACTTCCAAAACCCCCCAAGAGGCAGCAGCGACTTTAACAGTTTCCATCTAGATTGAGATCGAAGGTCAGAGTGCCAAGCCCAACTCAAAACTAGGCACGAAGATTGAAGGAGACCTGGACCCGGAGATTTGGCAAGTTTCTTCCAAGTTTCCATTCTGCCATTTGGTCTGGTCTCGCAGAATTTCTCTGGGTGAAGTCTCATAGTGCTACGCGTTCTCTAGCTTTTCCTATGGGACATATCTCCATCTCGTGATTGCTGGCGAATCCCTGGCCTTCGGATGCATATTATGAGCTATGATGTGGAGTGTTCCACCCGAATGTCAGATTTGGCGCTGAAGAGAACCATTCAATACTGCTGCTGGCCCAGTCTTGCAAGGACTAGTGTTGCGGTTGGTTGGTCCGTCACGCAGGCAGGGATACTAGAAAAGACTATAAGAGCAAGACTCTGGTGGTTCCCTGCAGCATCAGGCCCAGTCACAAACATCGAAGAAGGAGATTGTGTGGAGCAGATGACTTTATACCAAGGACGGCAGGGAAAGGTAAAGAAGGCTCGGATTTCTATCTTAGGGCCACCTTGCATTCTGCAATCTCTGACAGCACACGTCGATGGAGGCAGTGGACCGGAAAGGACTTTCCGCATGATATTAAGCAGCACGATTGGTACGACCCCTTTCTTATATGTACACCCACTTCCAAACTTGGAAGGGTGGAAATACTCAGCAGCGGAATTTCGATTTCCAATGGACCTGCTTCCATTTACAACTGCGGAGAAAATAGGACAGTAGCAGTATCGTATTCTGGCGACATCAACCTCGCTGTCCTCGACCTCTCACCCTTGTTTCACCTCTTATCCATTACTCCTATCCCTACCTCTTGGGCCGCCATCGGCGTTAATCGTCGCTAGCACACCGAGAGGGCTCGGATTGCGTAGATTCATACGGCTACTAGGAACACATCGGTAGAGACATGATGGCAACAACCACGACGGTGACGGAGACGACGAGGACCAGAAAGGAGGAATGAACGCGTCGGGCTTCCGGGTGGATACTCTCCTCTTTCTCGAGTTGGAAGGGTCGTGTACATGCAATGATGTAAGAAAAGAGCCGAAGAGAGGGGGAGGGGGGCATTTACGACTGTTACCTGCGATAACCACGCATACGGCGGTTTCCAGTCATCATAACGCTCTCCCCCTTCTTTTCACTTTTTCAACCTGTCCTATCCTTTACATCTTAAAAATCATACGCCTGAAATCTCGAAGTTTTCATAAAATCTCTTCTTTCAAGAACAAACCGTCGAGCCAGAGTACCGCCAATGATGATCTGCAGACTTGTCAATGAAGTAGACTAAAGTGTTTAATGGTGACCTATGCACGCTCGCGGCCATCTCTAAGTGCGTCTCGACTATGACTTTATGCCTGGACCGCCGTGGACTATCAGAGCTGGCCGCTGGCGATGTGTACATATAGAAGCAACCTCTCACCGATCCCTCTTCTTATATCACAACCGCAGAGTTTTCTTTCAAAGCATTCACTACTCACCCATCAGCGGAAAGCCTTCTTACACCAATCTGAACACTGTAGCCGTGTTGTATCGAACCGCGTTTCCTAGTCTTACCGCGACTAAGACAACCAACGTCCAAGCTTCTTCCATCCTGGCTCTAGATATCCGAGTACGCAATTATCTCATATCTCACATGCCTGGTCAAATTGTTCATAGTTCAGTGTGCTCACGATAGACTGTGGCTTGATCCCTAGCTTCTACCGCCTGGGTAGAGAGCTCGGATATGATACTTTTCTTGATTCAAGATCCATCACTACACGGAAGAGTCATGGTAGTCAGTGATGAAGATCAGAGCTGTCATAACCAAGAAACTGCTCTTGATTGTGCAGGCAAGTATGTGCGAAGGCTTATATTCAGAGGCTCATGACTGTTGCGAAGAATGCAAGTGACACGACCTGCGCCGCTCCTCTCCAAGTGGTCTTCAAAGGTTAAATCTTATGATCGATAATCTGCGAGACTAGTCTTTAAGGGTGCACAGCCATCCAGTGATTGAAGTCAGCGAAGCCTTCCGGTTTGGTCTGCACCCATAGGAGGATAGGCAGGGGCATGTCCCAGGCTTCCTGCAGAGGGCTTGGTAGGCACGGCCCAGGTTATTGAAGCTATTACGAGGTCTGAACGATTGCTACCGCTGAAAGAGAGATCGGGAAATTACTAGTGGTGTATGCCTGCCTGGGAACCCAGATTTGCAAGGGTCTTTGTGATTGTCGTCGCGGCGAACGTGTCTCTTTACGGCCTCATATATAGCACCAATCGAAGCAAGGTATTGCAAGATGCGGCCTAATCGCCCGGTTCATCTTGGCAGTGTATTCCGATATTGTTTGTAACGGCGTTACTCAGGAGGACTGGAGCAGCCCCCGTTTTCTGCGCTAGTTGCTCGACGGTCAGCGACTCGCTGCTCTCGGTCAAGATGTCGAAGAGCTTGAGATCGAGGGCTACGCAAACAATAGCGATCCGGAGATGTTGCGTACCTTCTTGATTCTTCAAAGGAGTATGACGACTTGGATTTAGTGTGTGAGCGTACCTCGAGAATTACGATCTGTATAGAGTCCTCCGGCGCTTCAATGGACAATTTCAGATCACGAAGTTGCTGGAGGAGCTTTTTGCGAGCGGCCTCATCAGCAGTGCTGGCAGCATGCTTCGCTTGTGCAATCACGTTATCCATCGATACAGGTGTCAAGTTGTCTTTGAGTTGCGGTGTTTAGAGGGGAAGGATATGATGATTGGTCCAGGTTGTTTCGAAGTTTTTGCGGTTCCAAAATGCTTCGTGAAGGGCTTCGGTGAAAGTTCAGCTGGTCAGGCACAGGGCAGCGAAGTCCATGGGCTAGCACATAAAAGAGGCGCAGTGGGTGCCTGAAAAAGTATACCCCTGCCATATGTGCCTCGTTATTGCATGCATTATTTGGAATACTGTTCATTACCGTAATGATATTATGTGGAAAGACAGCAACGCCTCGTAGTCTTGCAGCGCGGAATCCTAGCAAAAGAGAGGAGATATCTCTTGCAAGCAAACCATAAATTCTCGTCATCCATCGATGAGATCCATTGCCATGGACAGAGGCGCTATTGGTCGAGGACTCCATCAATCTTGTGGACAGACTATCCGGACTTGAGGGTTTTCATCCATGGATCAAACGGTCAATCCAAGGATCAAAGATTAGGTTTCATGAAAAATTGAGAAAACAGTTATGTCTCTCTATTTTTATTCGAAAGCAACAGGCCAACGTGGAGAAAGAGCGAAGGAAACGACTGCGAGATGATCAATCAGCTATCTCGCTATATAATAGATATTGAAAATAATAGCTTTCGACAATATGTTTGGATAACCCATTTGGAGTTATGGATGCAAGCCCTCAGGTGCGGGTAATACGTCCTTGGGACGGATGCGGTTCTTGACCAATAGAGGCCCCTATCGATAAGAAACAGCATTGGATCCATGAATGGCGATGTCTACCGATCGTGTATATCAGATCCCCTCGACCCTGTAACAATATAGCGAATCAGATGCCTGACTGTGGGGGCGTCTTGCCACAGGCATCATGATCTAAATCCGGACATGTCGTTGGCGCTCGCTCATGAATACAGCCCACACGGTCGCCATTTGCATGGAACTTGGAGAATCTCCCTCGATAAATCACCGTTCTCTTGTTGAAATGGCTGCCGAGGTGCTCTTCAGCGGCTCCAGTTTCCAGTCTTCCAAAGCCTTGCGATTCCCATCAACAATTTGGTTACAAAAGGTGCTCCTCGGACTCCCGAGAACCTAGGCTCGGCGGGCAATCAGTTTCTAGACCTTTCTCTATGTGTACCACCTACATCTGGCGGGCTATCTCGCATACCTAGATGATGGGTTCCATATGTCCAGCTTATGCGCCTCAACTTTTGGCTTCCTCATGTCTTTGGAACTTTACACGCGGCTCATTTTCGAAACAGCCTGCCCGCGGTTCTGCTGCAGGTCAACCCCATTCTCTTCCGAGACTGTTGTCATCCGGGCCGCCTGCTGCACATTCAATGATCTGGTCGGTGCCCCTTCGACAAACTCGTTGCCAGATGCCGTCGCCGCGCCATTGCTCGCCGCGCAGGAAGTGAAACTTAAGCGATTGCCTTCATTGCTGCGCAGACCCTATATCGCTCGCTTTCCTAGCCTTGTTACCTACTACCTACGCACTTTATTCCATCCCTACACTTGTCGAGTAGAATCCTACACTCTCGCCAAATGAGTAACATACTACCCTCAAGCTATGCTAGGCTTTCCGATGGCCGGGGACGCTGTTGAAAGGAGTTAGTACGATTAGTATGAAGGTGCAAATCATGAATTGATTAATTTCCAACTGTTGAAGCAATAGGAGCTGCAGTAGGAGCTGCAGTAGGAGCAGGAGGAGTAGTCGTTCAATTAGGAACATAATTCCTAATTAGGAACATAGTTGTTGCAGTGTCATTACACTGTCCGCTAGCCTGGTTGGGGCTAGCGCCAATTGCGGCAGAAAACCTACTTTAGATAGCTTTCTACTGTAGAAGACACACCTTTAGTCAACTATCAGATCTACACTTCAACACCGACCCTTTCCTAGGCTCCATATTCGACCCTTACCAAATTAGTTGGCTAATAATTACCGATGGCTAGGAGCGTCATTTGACAGGCGCTGAAGGGAAAGACCGCCTTCGTATATAATCATAGCTTGCTTGAATACAGTTTTGAGGTCCTTCGCCGCGTTCTCCGCTGCATCTTAGTGGCTGTATATAAACCTATAGAAGAGCGTCTACATAGCGTTTGCCGCATATGGACATACACCGGGCCCCAAGCCTCGGAAGTCATCCATTCCATGGTTCCGGGGCCTACAGCAAGAATTTAGAGAGGATCAAGCCCCGTGGCAAAACAAAGCCGTTGCTGGCAAGGCTGGTCATAACACAAGTGATGTTTCTGGCTGGCACTGGTGGCATCGGAGACGCAGGCCCATATCATGCTATTGGTCCGGTTACCTGCGCCGCCGTTACTCTCGGGGTTATGGTTAAGCGAGTTGAATTGAACGTTCCGGGGAGTTATTTGTGGTGTTTCAATTGTCTGTGCTGCTTTCCGACTGGAGGTGCGATACTTGGTGGGTTGCTTGGGCAGTTTATTGCCGCAATTTGTTTATGAAGTGCGAGACGATGGGACAGAAGTCAGTGAGGACATATTCCAATATCGTTCTTTATCTTTCGTGGCCTTGCATATAGGTTGTGATAGGATTCAAGACTTACTTTACGGCTTGTCCCTCGGCCGGAAGTGGAACACTCCATATTACTGTGGCGCGCGGGAAGTAGGTTGACAGGGGAGGTTACAGTATCACACGTGGGGTTGGCGCTAGTTGAGAGTCAAGATTCTACCGTATGCACCCAATCACCAACTTGCTGCATCCTGCCTCACCTGACCGTTGCCTTGATCGATCTTGGAGCTGAACGATTAACAGAGAGTTGATCCATCTGCAGCTAGTTAAACGCAGCAAGATATGCTATCTCACGCAGGAAATGCAGCTAAGAGCACCTTGGCGTGTTTGGGCATAACTCGACCCATGCTCTCTGGGCTTCAGCCTCGCGGCGTAGTCGCATCCACGGCTCAACTTATGCCGCATCAACTACTAAATCCTGTCTAACAGAAATCCAGCATGATTAGGCCTAATTTGCTTACATACGAAGGAAGGCATGAGGATCAAGATGCCGCTGGCTTGGAACAGGAAAACGTCGAGTTGCAAACGTGGGACATATTACTTACATGCTAGATCTTCTTCCTAGATTTTTCAATTGCTGTTTACGTTCTAAGGACTGTCATCATTAAGCTTTGCATGATTCTTGTCGACGAGGTTAATCATCTTAATCTTGGGAGCTAACCAACATGTCTTTGATGGGTGTTTTCCTGCTACGCCTCTGTTTCTTAACGGCAATTTACCTCCGGAAATATGTTCATGGTAAAGTGCCTCATCTGCGTAAGCAAATTTATTTGGCTTTGGTGTCTAATTACGATTTTATACAGCTGGATTTGATAGAGACGATTCTTACACTTCACCTCTACCAAATTTTCTAAAAAACAATGTAGGAATAGCGTTTAGCAGCAATGCTAGCAAGTCTTGCTAATGTTTGACTAGCCCCTACCAAATGGTTCCCCTTGGGGCGATATCACTGGAGCTACTACCGCCCCTCCGAATACTGGCGTTACACGCTCCTACGACTTCACCATCTCTCGAGGATTTCATTCTGCTGACGGCTTTAATAAAAGCGTAATGCTCATAAACCATCAGTTCCCAGGGCCACTCGTCGAAGCAAACTGGGGCGATACGATTCAAGTAAGGGTCACTAACAACATCAAAAGCCCCGAGGAAGGAACTTCGGTTCATTGGCACGGGCTGCTGCAGAAGCTTACCCCGTGGTATGATGGTGTACCGTCCGTTTCACAGTGTCCTATCGCTCCAGGAAGCACTTTCACGTACGCCTTCAGGGCAGATTCGTATGGCACCAGCTGGTACCATTCTCATGTTAGTGCCCAATACATCGATGGCATCTTTGGTCCTTTGGTTATCTATGGGTTAGTCCCTAGCTTCCATCTTCCTTTTCAACGACATCTAATGACAATACAGACCAAGCCAAATTCCGTATGATGTCGACTTGGGCCCAGTCCTTCTGGTGTGTTTGTTCTCATATCAAAGTCCTACTTTACCCGTCGATTAGACACACGAGGCTTTTATCAGCGGTGCGACTAACATCATAACAGACAGACTACTATCACACCCCGTACTTTCAGCTTGTTGGAGACATCTACGATAGGCCACCGCTATTCATATTATCTGACAACAACCTCATTAACGGCAGAAACGGTCTTGATTGCAGCTTAAGATCAAATTCTACCACTTGTCAAGCAGGAGGAGGACTCCCGAGATTTCGTTTTGAAACCGGCAAAATCCACAGACTTAGATTGATCAATGCTGGAGGGACAGCTACCCAAAAGTTCTCGATTGACAATCACGAAATGACGGTCGTTGCAAATGATTTTGTACCTATTCGACCTTATACAACTAGCGTTATTACGCTGGGAGTCGGCCAGCGTTCCGACGTTCTAGTTGAAGCTAAGGGCAAATTTACAGACGCTGTATGGATGCGTTCCGATCTAGATCAAGGCTGCTTCCCTGCTGTTGCCAACCAGCCACATGCTCTCGCGGCCGTCTATTATCCAGGCGCAAGCTCAAAGCCGCCAGATACGAGCGCGACGCTCTGGACGAGTAACAATTGTTCGAACGTATGAGACCTTCCTACATGCTTGCTGCGGCGAACATCTTGTTTGTACGTTTCGCATGGCGCTTGCCTGAAGCTGACACGGCTTTAGGATCCTTTGAGCAATACCGTTCCCTTTTTTTCGATTAAGCCCCCCGATGAGCCAGCAATTACACAGACAATTGATATCGTTGGTAAAGTCAACGATACTGGCTATCTACTTTTCTTCGTAAATAATTCAACTTTCCGCGCAAATTACAAGTAAGCCAGTCGGATGTTTGTTCTCTCAGGCAGCGCTCTGATCCAATATAGCAATCCTCTTTTACTCCTTGCCAATATGGGTAATGTCTCCTATCCTGATGATCCTCAGTGGAACGTCTACAATTTTGGGAGAAGTACATCTATCCGCATCATCCTCCGCAACTACTTCCCCATCGTCCACCCAATGCACCTTCACGGGCACAACTTCTGGGTACTAGCAGAAGGCACCGGTGAATGGGACGGTACCATTACCAACCCTTCCAACCCCCAGCGCAGAGACACGCAACTCATGGTATCCGGGACACCGGAGGTCCCGTCCTATCTGGTCCTGGAATGGGCGGCCGATAATCCCGGTGTCTGGCCGTTTCACTGCCATTCTGTAGTACATGTGAGCGCGGGGTTGTATATCAACGTTCTGGTATGTTTTAATTCGTCGTTGGTGAGCAGACCGAACTTACAGGTACCTTTATAGGAACGGCCGGATCTCATCACCGAGCGAGAGATTCCGTCTGTGATGGCGCAGACTTGTCGTGACTGGGCCCAGTATAGTGGAAATAATGTTGTTGACCAGATAGATTCTGGACTGTGAACTATAAGACTTGGTGGTTGGAAGCCAAAAGCGCTGGCGTTTGTTTACTCAGCATGGGATACTAGATGGTGCACGTTCCAAAGTCCTATATCGTTTTCTTTTCCTTGATTTACCGGCAACTCTCGACCTTGCTCTGAATTAGTATTCAAAACCTACTCTATAAGAAGGTTAAATATTTCACACTGTTCTGGATGCATGGCGACGGCACACAGTACCATGACATATATCCAGCAGGAAGGCAAAATCGGCGAGCCTTTGAAGCAAATCTTCTGTCGGTCTAGTCGCAAGAGTCAGAAGCAACGAATTAGCTCCCGGCTCTCGTGTGGCTCGGTTACAGACTCTCCGCTTCCGCTATCGTGTTCGAGCCTGCATACTCAAGGATCTTGCATAACCCCGCCACGTGCCCGCGTTTCGGTCTAATCTAGATCAATTGGACGGTTTTTGGGAGCAGGATCCAGGCCAGCTTAGGTGCTACATTAGTCGATAAATCCTTCGCGGAGCTGAGTTCCAGAAGTCGACATTGCAGCATCGAATAAGAGTGCTTTGTGTGATACAATGAGAAGTCTGTTTCGTTTTTGAAACCTGCTTGAGCTTGAAACAGTCGTTCGACGGGGTCAGCAATTTCCCATTGACGGATTTCGAGTAATGTCTCCAGTTCCTGCCTCGACTCTTGCGACTCCAGTTCTAGTTGTTGGCGCTGGACCAACAGGTCTGATTACTGCGCTGAACCTCGCCCAACATGGGATCAAGTGCACTTTGGTGGATAGGAACGAGACTGTGGGGGAGTGGCCGAAGATGGATCTTACGAATCGGAGGTCTATGGAGCTTTTGAGGCGGATGGGGTTGGCGGATGAGATTCGGGTCCAGGGTATGTTTCTTAGGTGCGTTTTTCCTGCGAGGAGAGATTATCAAGATCAGGATGAGAACTTCGCTAAAGATTAGCCCCATGCATCAGGTGTTCCACAACATCATTCACTAGATGTTTTGTTCAGTGCTGGATTTGGTGAATCTGAGGCAGCCCATAAATATCTAACGAAATGGGTATGTTTTGGATTATTGGTTCGGAATCTCCCAGTCTATTAAGAAAATCCTAATAGAGTCGTCCATCCCCTGCCGAGTGCAGCCAATTGATTGTAAGTCGAAACGATGGATCAATGCCCCAGGAACCGTACCAACGTATCATGCAATCCGTATTCGAGAAACTCCTTCGTAGGAAATGCTCAGAAGCCCCGAATATCACCATGCTATTCGGAGCATTTGACGGACTGAAAGAATCTGACGATGGAGTTATATCAACATTGGCGCTCCTCGGCACAGGCGCAAATACAAACGTACATAGCAAATACGTTGTAGGCTGTGACGGATCAAAAAGCAGAGTCCGACAGGCGGTTGGCATTAATATGCACGGGGAGCAATTGCCCGTCAAGTATTTCTTGGTTCATTTTCGATCGAAAGATCTAAAGAGAATGCATTGCCAAGGTCCGTTTTGGCATATCTTTTACATCAATGGTGGGGTACTTATATCCCAGGATGAGATCGACACCTGGACAATCCATCAGGCCTTCCCACTAGATGTCGACCCTTCAGCTGTCAATCCCACGGATGTCATCTTCAACGTTCTCGGTGGCTTAGTTGGCCCTTACATCATCGACGTGGATGAGATCCTTGTCAGCGGGTTCTGGAGACCAAGCACCTACACAGCCAACGCTTATAGGTCTTTGGAAGGTAGGGTATTTCTCGCGGGCGACTCTGTCCATCAATGCATACCTACAGGAGCCTATGGCATGAACACAGGCGTGGGCGATGGGTGGGATATATCCTGGAAAATAGCAGCCGTCTTGAATGGCTTCGGAGGCGAACAATTACTGCGTTCGTACGACTTTGAAAGAAGGCCTGTAGGTCTGCGGAATGTTGCCCGAAGTGGGGATCTCATGCAGGTACACCTGACGTACCTAGAATGGATCCAGAGCGCTCCAAATGGATGCTTGCTCAGTGCGGAGAGTGAGGAAGGCAGGGTGCTTCGCGAAAAGATTGCCAGACATGTGGAGAGCAACGACACTGAGATAGCTGAAGAAGGGTTGGAGCTGGATTACCGGTTTCCTGACTCGCCGGTAGTTGTATCAGGTCCAACTTCTACTGCACAACAACCGAGCTGGGAACTTCTGCACTACACCCCATCAACTTTACCCGGTCATAGGGCGCCATACCTGATACTCTGGGATGGATTGACAAGCACATATGATCTATACGGACTGTGGTATAGCATTTTCGATTTCAGCGCCGATGGAGACGTCGCGAAGATCTTCTCTAATCTTGGCAGTCAGCTTAATATACCTTTAAAGCCCCTTCATCTGCCTTTGGAATCGCATGTCAAGCGCTGCTGGGACTGTGAGGCGGCACTGATTCGTCCCGATGGCTTTGTTGCTTGGCGATTATCCCGAACTGCTGGACCTGTTAATGAATGTGCGGCTAAAGCCGCTCTCCTGGTTGCTGTTGGAATGTAGTATTCGATATACTGCGCACACTGAGTGGAAAGTAAGAACAACGCTGTACTACAACGGGTTTACAGGGTCAAAAATGTTGGATTCGAAAGATGTAGACTTGACGTTAGCATAGTAGAACCTTCGAAGCTTTTTGGTGCCCTTCGATCGTAACTCATGCTCATTTTCAGAACCGAACACAACACAACTATCTATTGCACCCTTTCAGTTGGAATTAGGTGTTCGAGGGTTAGTAGCCTTCACCTCATAGGGCTGAGGCTTGTTTGTATAGATTCGGGATTTCACCTTTCTAACAACAATAACTGAACTAATCTATTTTGTCCTACTCGTGGAAATCTGATGATTTACTCGCTAGAGCAGGGTTAAAGAATTGTTGCACCAGGATTGGACACACCAATCCAGCGCTCAGAAACACTCCCCTTGTGTCGCCAAGCATAGGCTTTTGCCTGTCACGCCTGTGCCGAGCCCTGGTATGTGTACTGTATTGCGTCCCACTCATTGCCTATGCATGCGGAGCACAATCTCTATAGATGATGCAGTGGCTTTCAAAGTCGCAAGCATCCTTCGCGCGGGTTTTCGTGCCTCTTACGCATCGGTGGCGCAGACAACCAATCCCAAGGCTCGAGAATTCAGAATACCGCCCGCGCCGCCGCACGAAGGAAGGGTCGCACCACAAACCAGTAACCCGCGATCGGCTTCAGTGCCTTGAAGCTGCATTTCAGGGCTTGCTCAGCTGTGTATGCTGCCCTCAATTGGACCCCAGAATATGTCGCTATCCGCTGGCCGCTGTTGTTGTTGTTGTGTGAGGCCCAGTTCTAACCGCACCATGATTGCTTAGTGGTTTCTTACTTCCCCAAGTTCTTATGTAGGATCTCTGAGCCTCCACTTCATCTTCTCAAGTAAGTTGTTCGTTGCTCAGGCATTCTTGAGAGTCACATCAAAAGTGAACATTTTCAAGAACGTTGCTTTCTCTTTAAAGCTATCATGTGATCTTTAATATGAAAGAACAAAACATTATAAATGATGTAAATTACATTGATGTTGAGTTCATGATTACATTCAAGTAAATCAAAGAACATTGCAAATGATTTAAGTAGTTTTACAAGATATTGAACATATGTTCATTCTTCATTATTAAGAGATAGCTTTTGAAGAGTAGTATTTTCATTTTCGTGAATAGAAATATAACTCTTGATGAAGACTTGAAGATGAAGTGCTTTCAAAAGCATGAGACAGATGAAATTTCAGCGAGTTTTAATGTCTTGTATCATCTTGAGACAAAGTTTGAAATTACGTTGAGACTTGTGAAAGTTCTTTATTCTTTGAGAACTTTCGTTCATATAAACAGAAAGCTTTCAAATCTAATTAAACATTACTATAATATCATGAATAAGAGTGTACTTTGTATTTTTGATCATGATTGCAAAATCGATTGCAAAATTGATTGCAAAATTGATTGCAAAATTGATTGCAAAAATAATAACAGAGCAAACTAACATAATAAATAAAAATTATTAATTATCTTGAACAATGTTCAAAATAAACTCTCTTGTATAAACATGCTTTGAAGATTAATCTTGAGTATTTAATACTCTTTCTCATTCTCATTCTCAAGACTTAACATCAGCGATTTGAATAACTGTTTAACAGCTAACTGAATTACATGTGCTAAACATGATAAATGTGAAATAGTTGAAAACATTTGCAAAGTCTCGTTTAATGCAGTCATCATGACATCATTATTGCTGACGTTGTCTGTGATTACAGTCATAACTCAATCTTGAATATCAAGTTCTTGCAATATTCATTCAGTAATACTGCTTAGATTGCTCTCAATATGCTTGTCTTCAATTTGTTTAAAGCTCAACAAGACTTTTCAATACTCTCAGAACTCAATGTAGTAAAATTTCACGATGATTAGAAAAGATAATTTATTAGAATTACTTCATTCATCTAGACTAATGAAGATTTTAAAATTCGTTGATAAATTCTTAAGTATGTTGACTTAAACAACAGTCACTTGATTCTTGAAAAAGATCATAAGTTTGATTTTGTATGACAGAATAATGCTCAATTATGTCATTTCAAATGCTTGTCAAAATTGAACATTGTCAATAATGACATGAAAGATATTCAAAGTGACAAAAGTCTTTTGAAGTTGTAATGCAAAGACTTCTGAAGTATATTTTTGATGAAAAACATAATGCTGTAATTTGTTAATCTTTTGCAATCTCTTTTGCAATCTGCAACTAAAAAGCAACTTATCAAAGCTTTAACTTTAACAAAGTTACAAATATCTTGAACTTTTGTGATTTTAGTTGCTAAGTTTGTGCATCTATCATAATTTTTGCTATTCAAATGATGTTTCATGATGCTGTTATTGATGCTTCTATTGTTAGAATGCTTGTAGACATGCAAACACAAATGACAAATGAGTTTGAATCTTTTGCTTTCAATTAAAGCTGTCTGATAAAAGTTATTTTATATTTCATCTGTTCATGTCTGTGAGATTCACTTTGAATGACAATAGTCTGATACTTTTCATTCTACTTGTATTGCATATTGAGTTTACTTTCATCAATTCAGAAATATATGTTGATATTCTTACTTATGATTGTATAGCACATATCATTCATTATGTAATGACTGCAGTTCAACGAGCATGACAGAAGCAACATTAGAAGAAGAAAATTAAGCATTATCATGCTCACTGTTATTAAGATTCTCTGAAAATATATTTATAAAACTGAATAAACTGTTCATACTTGCTTGCAATCTCGATGTTCTGTTTCAAGAAGATGACATGATAAGTAAGTTAAAGAAAAAAGAGACTGCAAAAAGAATTGCGAAAAGAATTGCTAAAAGAGTTGCAAAAAGAATTAAAAACAAGTTTGATCTTTCAAGCATTATTAAGCTTAAAGTTTGAAAATCAATGCAAATCATGCATCACTGTTGACTTGTGATTGATTGATTCTTATCTTTTAAATTAACTGTTAATTATTTTAAAAACTAGCACATTTTAATAGATTTCAAACATCATGATTGACTAAGAAGCTTATTACAAATACAAGAAAATAATTATACAGAAATGAATTGAAGTACAAAATAATTGTTGCACAAAATTATGCAAAAAGAATGTTTAATTCTTCTGTTCACTTCTGTTATTTAATTATTACATGAAAGTATGATGTTGTTAGAGATCGATCTAGAGCGAGTCATAAAGATGTCATTTAACTAATAGATAAATGCTAAGAAAGAAAAGTATCTACAGAAAAGAATCGAGTTCTTATATGTGTGTTTCTCAGCTCTGTGCTAGACTCGATTGAGTT
>JAABUT010003134.1_pt1 | contig 14640 bp, 10 predicted proteins | sample 5559281 | NCBI WGS metagenome assembly JAABUT01 (sample SAMN10711880, study PRJNA513359) | rock metagenome | isolation source: Antarctica rocks | place: Antarctica: Victoria Land, Ricker Hills nord | collected 2016-01-04 | reverse complement strand
AGAGCACCAGCGACGCCGGCCCCAACGCCGCATGCTCCGCGCACGCGGCGGCCAGCCGGCCGCGGAAGGGGTCCTGGGCGTAGCCGGGCAGCCGCCGCCGCACGGTCGCGTAGGACGGCCCGGCCACACCGGTCTCCGCCAGCACGCGCAGGCTATCGACCTTCGACGTGGGCTCGATGATCCGCGCGAGCACCAGGGCCCAGAACACCTCACCGGAACCGGCCGCCCGGTCGAACCCGAGGACGTCATAGGCCATCGACAGCGCGCCCCACAGATGCCCGGCACGCGAGGCCACGATCGGCAACGGCCCACCCGCGACCGGGGCCCGCATCGGCACCCAGATCCAGGTCCATGCCCTGCTGACCGGCCGCGATCCGCTCCCGGCCCGCCGCCCGCACCGCCTCCAGCTCACCGTCATCGTGTGCCGATCCGAGGTGCTCGATCTGACGGGCCCCCGCCGGGAGGACCACACGATCTGCACAACCCGCGCCCCCGAAGCGGTCCCCACAGTGCGCACGCAGGCCACGCGGCGACACTACGACGCGGATTAGTGCGCAACTTCGGCCACCGCGGCGATCAAACCCGCAGGTCAAGCAGCAACGGTCGCAGCGGTCCCGCCTTCATGAGCGAAGTCAGGTTAAACGCATTCTTGACGCCGGTGCCGTGGCAGCGACCAAGTCGAGCCAATTTAAGAACTCCGAGTACACCAGCACGGTCAGACGACAACTGGCGGCCCAGACGTTTCATAAACGACCGTTATCGACCGCCGGCTCGGCTTCAGGCGGCGAGCAGTCCTTGCCCACCTGACTGCCTTCGGTGACGATGTGCGGGTGGGGGAAAATAGCTCGGCGTTCAATCCTGCACCCGGTTGGCCCGCAGCGCCGCCGGGCTGGCGACCCCCGCCAGGATGGTTACCCGACCCGACGTGGCCCACCCCGCCTTCAGACTGGAAATTCTGGTCTCGCCCGACCGATGCTTGTCCAGATGGGCAGCAGGTGAGTCGTGACCCCGCTCGTCGCCCGTTCCTGCTGTGGGGAACCCGCGGCAAGTGGTGCAACCAGGAGGTCGTGGGCACCCAATATCGACAAGACGCGGTGGTCGGCTTGTTCGACTCCGGCACCGACATCGACGACGGTGCCGAGCGCAACTGCATCGCCGAACTCGTGCCTGAACCGTACAATCCGAAAGACCCCAACGCGGTCGCGGTGCACGTCGAGGAGGTGCACGTCGGGTATTTGCCCGCCGACGTCGCCCCCGCCTACGGCTCGGACCTAGGCAAGCTGTGCTCGTCCGGGCAGACGCCGACGGTGCCAGTTCACATCTGGGCGCGCGCTTTCACCGACTACGACGAGCAGCTCGATGGTTCCCAGCTACCGGTTCGTCGGTTCTACACCCGTGTGTCGGTTGCTCTCGCCGAGCCAGGGCTCGTGTGCCCGTTGAACTTGGCCCCGCCGCGGCCCCGCAATGAGCTGCCTATCGGATCGACCGTGAAAGTCGTCAACGCGCAGGACAACTTCGCTTACCTCAGTTCCGTACTTGACGGTCGCCCCGCCGGCTGGGTCTACGCCACATTGCATCGAGCCGAGCCAGCTACCCCGCGAAGCAAGAAGTCCACAGTTGAGGTTCGCGTGAACGGCCGCCGCGCGGGTGGGCTGACCCCACAGATGAGCGAAACGTATCTTTCAGTCATCGACCACCTCGATGCCGTCGACACACGAACGGTGTGCCGCGTACTCCTCGAGGGCAGCCCGGTGAGCGTGGTTGCTGCCATGCACGCTGTGCGACCACACGAGCTCACAAGCGACTGGTTCCTCATACACGGCAGGTAATGACGGCCCCGCCCAGGGCGACTGGGTCAGGCTCCGCCGCCGGAACCCGGCCAGGTGCCGCCTGCATGTAGATCTCAGCAAGGTCACCTGGGGGTCGGTCAGAAACGATCGTTAAGGACCGCGCGGATCCGCCGGCCAACCGTTCCGACGCCGCTCACGCTCTCACCGTCGACTGGTTCGGGGTCACTATTACCCAGTGGGCGGCGAGGCCCTCGCCTTACGTGCGGCCCTGTACTGCATTCGCAACACCTTGTTGCTACAATCGCAGTATGAGCCGTGGTATGGAGGTCGCCCTGGCGGACCTGGCTGCCACCCAGTGGGGCCTGGTCACCACGGGCCAGGCGCAGGCCGCGGGGGTGTCTCGCACCCACCTGAACCGCCTCGCCGTCGCCGGCGTGCTCGTGCGCCTCACCCATGGTGTCTACGCGATGCGCACCTCCGCTGGCGACGACCTGCTTGACCTCCGGTGTGCCTGGCTGACCCTCGACCCCTTCCGCCTCGCCGCCGAGCGACTCGCCGACCCCGGGCCACCCGCGGTGGTCTCCCACGCCTCGGCCGCTCACCTGTACGGCTACGGCGACCTTCTCGCCGACCGCCACGAGTTCACGGTGCCCACCCGCAAACAGACCCGCCGCGTTGAGCTGCGCCTGCATCGCGGCGACCTCGCTGCCGGTGACGTCACCGTGCACCGCGGGCTGCCCGTCACCACCCCGGGTCGCACCGTGCTGGACCTACTCACCACCCACCACGACGGCGAGCACGTCGCCGACGTCCTTGCCGCCGCCGTTCGAGCCCACCAAGTCGACCTCGATGACCTCGGCCCCCGACTGGCCCCGTTCGCCTCCCGCTTTGGCCTGCCCCGCCGCGACGGCGCCGCTGTGCTGTCCCACCTACTGCAGCTGGGCGGAGTCGCAGACGAGGTCGACGCCGCAGCGCTCGCCGTGTCCGCCCGCGCGGTGAGCGTCTCGATCAATGATTATGTTGCGGGCCTAGTCGCCACACTCGCCGAGGCCAAGATTCTTGAGGGGCTTGCCGCGCTAAGCGAGGCGGTGCAGCATCAGATGGAGCCGGCCGCAGCGGCGCTAGCCGCCCTGGCTGCAGCCCAGACCACCACCTTCAAGACCTCACAGCTGCTGGCCAACGTCCAGATGCCGAGCATCCCCCTCACCCAGCTGCAGCAGATCTCCGATGGCCTGCTCCCGATCCAGTCGCAGCTCGCTCAGGCTGCTCAACAGGTGCAGCTCAACCCGGTCCTCCGGGCCGAGATTGAGCACCTCCGGTCACCCCAGATGCAGGCACAGCTCGCTGCAGTCCGCCGGGCCACTCAGTCGTGAGCCGTCGAACATCCGCAGATCACCCCACTGGCTACGCCCGCCCCGACCAGATGTGGACCGCGATCACCGACCGCATCAAGACCGTGGCCCCCGCTGCGGTGCCGCAGCTGCAACGGCAGTTCCTCTACGACCGGCTCCTCGCCCGCGTCTTCACCCACGCCCCCGACGCGTGGGTCCTCAAGGGCGGCACGGCCCTTATTGGCCCGGGTGCGGGATGCCCGCCACAGCCGCGACGTCGACCTCAACCGCACTGCCGGCACCCTCGAGGAGGCAGTGCAGGAGCTCCGCGCCGCCGCCGCCACCGATCTCAAAGACCACGTCCGCTTCGCCACCGCATCCAACCACCGAATGCACCCCCCTCGCGCAGGCCACCCCGGTCAGGGCAACGCCCGGCTCCAGATCACCCCCTACATCGGCGTCCGACAGGTGCAGCCCTTCGGTATCGACGTCGTCGTGGGCACCCTCATCACGGCCGACCCCGACCTCCACCAGGCGACGCCGGTGGTGAACTTGCCCGGAATCGCTTACCCGCCCTACCGGCTGTACTCCGTGGTCGACCACGTCGCTGACAAGGTGTGCGCCACGATGGAGCTGCACGCGGGCCGACCCTCCACCCGGCACCGCGACCTCACCGACCTGGTGATCATCGCCTGCACACAGACCGTCGATTCGGCCCCCCTCGCCCGTGCCATCGAGGCCGAACGGCGCCACCGTGGTCTGCCCCCGATCACCGCCTGGAGCACCCCGCAGCAGTGGGCCACCCCCTACGCCAAGGACGCCCAAACCACCGCCCACTGCGTCGAGTACCCGAGCTACGCCGCCGGCACCGGCCTCGTCACCCGGTTCCTCGACCCGATCCTTTCCGGTGAGCTCGCCTCGGCCACCTGGTACCCAGAGACGCGCCAGTGGGGTCCCACCGCACCGCTGAGTTCGTAGATACGAAAGGAACCGCCGTCAGCACGGCTGACCGACTGTCACGCTCGATGCCGGATCGCGAGATACCGGCAGGCAGTGCCGCTGTGAAGCCGCAAGCCTGGAGCCCGTGTCAAGATTGCGACCTATAACGACCGAATCTGAACTCACCCACCAAGATGCATAAACATGCACCAGACGGCGCCAGGCTTCGTATCGGGTGTGCAGTCCCGCGCTCCGTAGGGCAGGCCGAGCGCCGCGTCGCCATGAGGGAAGATCTGCGAGACCTACTGATGACCAACGCCAGAAACACCGTTAGCGAGACAGTCCCGCTCTTATTGCTTGAGGTTCTGGTGTTCGCACGATGCTCCGGATTCTTCTTGCTGCCACGGAGAGTTGTGGGAGCGCGGGGTCTGTTTCGGCTTCCGTCGATAGTTCGGTTAATAGGGTTCGTGCTCGTTGCAGCCGTGCTGAGTTGAGGTGTTCCCACTCGTGGATCTTTTCGGTGACGCTGGATGTGGGATCGCAGGCGATGACAACGTCGAGGGTAATCGCTCGCAAGGAGCTGTAGAGGTCCTCGCGTAGGGCGAGTCGGGCAAGGGCGCGCCAGCGGTCGCCCCTGTCGAGCTGGGTGACTGAGGTGAGGTAGCTGTTGATGTGCAGGTGCGCGGAGAGTCCGAAGTAGAGTTCGGCGACGTCAACGAAGTCTTCACCGGTGATGTCGGTGATGTCGGTGATGTCGAGGAAGCAGTACGCGTGGAGCAGCTCTGCTACACGTGCTGCCAGGTCATGGGGTGCTCCTCGTTCGGTCAGGGCCGCGGTTCGTCTTTCGACGGCGGTCGCTTCGTCGCCCCGGAGCCAACCCCTAACTTGGGGTGCGTGAGTCTGGATTCGGTGCGCATACCGGCGGATCTCGGCGCCCGGATCGGTGGGCTGTGGTCGGTTAGCAACCAGCCAGCGGGAGGCGCGGTCGATGAGCCGTTGTGTCTGGAGCCTGAGTCCGTTCGTTCCTTCGGGCGTTACCGTGGCTGAGGCTTCTCGGATTTCGGCGAAGACACTGTTGAGGTCGAAGATTTGGGTGACGCATTCGTAGGCCTTGGCGGCGTCTGCGCCGCTCGCCCCGGTCTCTTCCCGAAGGCGTGAGGCGTAGGTCATTCCGGCGGTGTTCACCATGTCATTGACTATTGAGGTTGTGATGATTTGACGGCGCAGCGGATGTTTGGGGAGTGACGGGGCGAACGTTTCTCTGAGCTGGGGTGGGAAGTAGTGGGCGAGCCTACTTTGGAAGGCGTCGCTGTCGGGTACGTCGCTTGCGAGGACCTCGTCCTTCAGGGCTAGCTTGACGTGGGCCGTGAGGTGGGCAAGCTCAGGACTGCACAATCCAGCTCCTGACCGTGCTAGGGCACTGAATGCTGCGGGGATTGGTAACGCTTCCAGGATGCGGTCCAGGCCTTGGGTGGTTGTCAGGTGGTCGGTCAGTCTCTCGTGGAAGCCGACCATCTCTTGCGCTTGGTGCCGGTTGATCCCCATGAGCTCGTTCTGGGCGACGTTGTCTTCCAGGACCAAGTGGGTGACGTCATCTGTCATTGCCGCCAGCAGTGCCCGCCGATCACCGTTGGGCAGTGGCGTGGTTGCGGTGTGGAGCTCGACAAGGATCTTGATGTTTACTTCGTGGTCGGAGCAGTCCACCCCGGCGGAGTTGTCCATGGCGTCGGTGTTGATGTGCCCGCCGGACCGCGCGTACTCGATGCGGCCCTTCTGGGTGCATCCAAGGTTGCCGCCCTCACCAACAACTCGGGCCCGTAGTTCGGACCCGTTGACGCGGACTGTGTCGTTGGTCTTGTCACCCACTTCCACGTGCGACTGGGACTCGGCTTTAACGTAGGTCCCGATTCCGCCGTTCCACAACAGGTCCACCGGTGCGCGCAGGATGGCACGGATGAGCTCCGCTGTTGACAGGGTGCGAGTCCTGGCATCGAGGCCGAGGGACCGCCGGATCTCGTCATTGACTTGAACTGACTTGGCGGAGCGCGGCAGGACCATGCCTCCTGGACTGAGCAGCGTCGTGTTGTAGTCGGCCCAGCTGGAACGCCCCAGGGCGAACAACCGGGCTCGTTCGGCGAAGGAGGACTCGACATCGGGTGTGGGGTCAAGGAATACATGCCGGTGGTCGAAGGCGGCGACCAGCCGAATGTGGGGGCTGAGGAGCATTCCGTTGCCGAAGACGTCACCGCTCATGTCTCCGATGCCGATGACCGTGAAGTCGTCGGCCATGATGTCGGTGCCCAATTCCGCGAAGTGCCGCGTTACGCTTTCCCAGGCCCCTCTCGCGGTGATGGCGAGGCTCTTGTGGTCATATCCCATGGATCCGCCGGAGGCGAAGGCGTCACCGAGCCAGTAGTGGCGTTGGGCGGCGATCGAGTTGGCGATGTCGGAGAAGGTGGCGGTGCCCTTGTCCGCAGCCACCACGAGGTAGGAGTCATCCCCGTCGTGGCGTACCAGCTGGGTCGGTGGTACAACCCGCCGGGATGCGGGATCAAGGTTGTCGGTCAAGTCCAGTAGTGCACCGATGAACTCGCGGTAGCAGGCGACACCCTCGGCGTGGACCGCGTCCCGATGCTGGCCGGGTGTGAGGTCGGCGACGGCCGGGGGCCGTTTGACCACGAAACCACCCTTGGCGCCGGCCGGCACGATCACGGCGTTCTTCACCGCTTGTGCCTTGGCGAGACCGAGGATCTCCGTCCGGTAGTCGTCTCGTCGATCCGACCATCGCAGCCCTCCGCGTGCGACGAGACCGAAGCGAAGGTGCACACCCTCGACCCGTGGCGAGTGGACGAAGACCTCGAAGCGGGGTCGGGGGGCGGGTAGTTCAGGGATCAAGCGGGGATCGAACTTGAACGCCAGCGCGCGCCGCGCGGTGTCGGTGTCGGTGCGGTAGTAGTTCGTTCGGGTCGTGGCGGCGACGAGCGAGAGAAGAGCTCGGAGGATGCGATCGGGGTCGATGCCGGCCACGTCGTCGATGTCTGAGCTGATGATGGCGTGCAATTCGTCGTCGGTGACCTGTGTTGGCGTTGCCGTGTCGGGGTCGAGACGACACGCGAACAGGCGAAGGAGGTTCGCGGTGGTCGAGGCGTTGGCGCGCAGCACCTGCGTCACGAGCCCACGGCTGTAGGGAAGTCCGAGCTGCCGTAGATAGGCGGTGTATGCGCGCAGCACGGCGACTTCGCGCCAGCTCAGGCCGACATGTCGGACGAGGCTGTTCAGGCCGTCGGCCTCGGAGTGCTGCGTCCACAGTGCGAGCAGGGTGGCGACGAGTCGCAGCCGGAGCTCGGGGTCGGCCTGTAGCGGGCTGCTGGCCGCAGGGGGCCCGGTGGTGAGGCCGATGTCGTAGATCCAGCACTGACGACCGTCTGCGCGGACAACGGGGTGGGGGTGCTCGTCGGAGACATCGATGTCGATGCTCTGCAAGAGGGGGATGATCTGGCTGAGTGTGACGGGCTGGTGACAAGCAAAGATTCGCAATCGGACGTCGGAGTCTCCGACCAGGCTCACGGCGATGGTCTGCGGTGCGAGGCTTTCCAGACGGCGGATGTCGTCTCCGTGCTGGTGGGCAGGAGTGTGCGTCCGATAGCCGATGTCGAAAGCGGTGGCGTAGTGGTGGGCCCACCCTGGGTCGGCACCTGCGGCGGCGAGGTCTTGCATGAGCTGCTGCGCCCATTCCCCGGTTGCAGGGTCCAGGGCGTTGTCGATAGGCATGGCAGGTGTTCCTTGTATCGTCGGTTAGTAAGGTTCAGGTGATGAAGAAACGTATGAGCTGGCCTGGTCGGGCTTGACTTGCCCGATCGAGATCTGCGGCATCGACGACACCCACCACGGGATAGCCGCCGGTAACAGGATGGTCTGCCAGAAAGATCACCGGCTGACCACTGGGGGGAATCTGAACGGCGCCTAGAGCGAGGCCTTCGGAGAGGAGCTCACCCTCGCGGGCGCGGACCAGGGCGGGGGCTTCGGTGGGATCGTGCCGGTCGAGGCGGACACCAATCCGGTCGGACTGGCTGGACGCCTGCCACAGGCCGGCGGCGAGGTCCTTCGGGTTGGTGAACCAGTCATCGCGCGGTCCCAGTGTTAGCTGGAGGGTTAGCGGGTCGGTGGTCAGCGGTGGGATCGGTGCGACGCTCACGAGGGGGTAGTCCCTGGCTTCGCCTCCGAGGGATATGACGTCCCCGCACTTGAGTGCGGGGGGCCCGAGACCGGACAGGGTGTCGGTGCTCCGCGAGCCGAGGACCGGCTCGACGTCGATACCGCCGCGGCAGGCAAGGTAGCTGCGCAGGCCTGCCGCCGGTGCGGCGAGCCGCAGGGTCTGTCCGGCGGAGAGTGTCAGCGTGCTGGCGTGTCCGACGGGTGTTCCATCGACAAACGCCTGGGCGGGTGCGCCGGTAACGCACGCGGTGATCGGGTCGTTCGCGCGGATGGCGAGCCCTCCGAGCAGGCATTCGATCGCCGCGGCCCCCTCGTCGTTGCCCACCAGTCGGTTGGCGAGCCGGAACGACGTGCGGTCGGCGGCGCCGGAGGTTCCTACCCCGCAGTTGAGGTACCCGAACCGCCCGAGGTCTTGCACCGTGCTCAGCCATCCGGTGGCGGTGATCTCGATGCTGGTCATGGGCTGTCCAGGTTGACGAACCGGATGTGGGTGTCCGGTTGAATTGTTGCTGGTGGTTCGGCGGCAAGGTCCCACATGGCCATGTCGGTGGTGCCGATCAGCTGCCATCCCCCGGGTGAGGATTGTGGGTACACCGCGGTGTATCCACCGGCGAGGGCTACCGAGCCCGGGGGTACCGATGTGCGCGACTGGGTTCTGCGGGGGATGTCGAGGTTCACCTCGTCGCTGGTGAGGTACCCGAATCCGGGGGCGAATCCCACGTACTCGCACCGCCACAGGGTGCTGCTGTGCAGGCTGATGAGCTCCGCGCGGGAGAGCCCGGCGTGGCGGGCTGCATCGTCAAGGTCGGGACCGTTGTAGCGAACCGGGATGACAACCTCACGCCGCACGGTGGCGCTGTCCGCGTCGTGTCCCGGGTCGACGTCGGCCGCGAGCTGCGTGAGGGCGTGGCGCAGCCCCGCGAGGTCGGACGGTGCCTGCGCCACCACCATGATGGTGCGGGCCGCGGACAACATGTCGAGCATGCCGGGAAGAGGGGCCACGCGAAGCTGGTCGGCGACCGCACGCATCAGCGTCGGGTCGGTGAACTCCAGCAGCACCGTCGACTCGCCGGCGGTCAGCATCCGAACAGGCGGTTCGCTTGTCACGAGTCACCCGTCAGTTCAGCAGGCTCACCGGTGGGTGTGTGCCCGGTTCTCGATGACCCAGGGGTGCTCACCACTGTTCCTGCGGGGCATGCTCGAGTGACACGTCCGTCAGGTACTGGGTGTCGTGGACGTCGGTGATGAGCATGTGTCCGGGGGCGTGGGTGATGGCGAACGGGGGCCGTGAGGCCATCACCGCGGCCTGCGGTGTAACACCGCAGGCCCAGAAGACAGGAACGTCGCCAGGTTCCAGGACAACGGGGTCACCAAAGTTGGGTTGGTCCAGGTCGGTGATCCCCAGATCCGCCGGTGAACCGACGTGAACCGGGGCCCCGTGCACCGCGGGCATCCGTCCACTGATCCAGGTCGCGAGCGGAACCAGCTGCGCCGGGATCGGTCGCATCGATACCACGAGGGGGCCGTGGAGTCGCCCCGCCGCCCTGCATTGCCGGGTTGTGACGTACATCGGGACGTTGCGGTGCTGTTCGACGTGGCGCAGCGGCACACCAGCGGCAGCGAGCTGAGCTTCGAAGGTGAAGCTGCAGCCGATGTGGAAGGCCACCATATCGGGGCGCCACACGGAGGTGACGTCCGATGATTCCTGGTCGAGCTCGCCCTCGCGCCACACCCGGTACAGCGGAAGGTCGGAGCGGATGTCCGCATCTGGTGCGAGGACCGTGGTGGGCTGGCCCTGGTCGCTCACATCCAGGACAGGGCAGGGCTTCGGATTGCGTTGCGTGAACAGCAGTACCTCATAGGCCCAGTCGGCGGGCACCGCAATCAGGTTGGTCTGGGTGAATCCCGGGGACCAGCCCGCGGTGGGGGTGATGGTGCCGGACCGGAACAGAGACCGGGCTCGGCTCGCGCTGGTCAGGACATCGTCGACGGTTGTCACGTGGTGGTGGTCTTTCTCTGCTGGGGCTGCGTCGAATGGGGCAGGGCGCTGAGCTGGCTACCCCGGACCTGGCGCTTCAGGCGAAGGCCGCCAGTGCAGCGCCGGCCGCCCGCAACGCCTCACGCGTCCGCCGGGCCAGGGCGACGGCCCCGGGGGTGTCGCCGTGCAGGCACAGGGAGCGTGTGTCCAGATCGACGACCTCCCCGGTCAAGGCACTGACCTGCCCGTGCACCGCCATCCGCACCGCCCGGAGCGCCACCTCCTCCGGATCGGCCAGAACGCTGTGCGCCGTGCTGCGTGGCACCAACCGGCCCCGAGCGGTGTAGGCGCGATCGGGGAAACCCTCCGTCACGACGGGGCTGCCCGCGGCAGCAGCGACCTCGAGGACCACCGAACCCGGCATCCCCAGGATGGGCAGCTGCGGGTCGTAGGCGCGCACGCCCTCGACCAGCGCCCTGGCGTGGGTCTCGTCGCGGGCCGCCCGGTTGTACAAGGCACCGTGTGCTTTGACGTAGCGCACCGCGGTGCCGACCGCGTTGGCCATCCCATCCAGGCCAGCGATCTGGTAGGTGACCTCGTCGCGCAGCTCGTTGGGGTCGACGTCCACATCCCGCCGCCCGAAACCAGCCAGGTCGCGGTAGCTCACGTGTGCGCCCACCCGAACATCGCGCTCGGCGGCCAACGCGCAGACCCGGCGCATGGTGGGTGGATCGCCGGCGTGAAAACCGCACGCGACGTTGGCGCTCGTCACGACCTCGAGCAGAGCGGCGTCATCACCCATCACCCAGGCACCAAAGCCCTCACCCAGGTCCGCGTTCAGATCGACATCGCGCGTGGTGACCTCCGGCGCTGGTTCAGTCACGGAAGACCACCTCACCGGAAGATGCTCGGCAGGCTGGAGAGGGACTGGTAGCCCGCATAGACAGTGAACGCCCACGCTGCCACACCGAAGACCAGCAACACCTTCGGGTAGACGTACCCGGCCAGCAGGTCACGGCGGCGCCACGCCACCCACAGCACAAGAGCAAGACCGAACGGCAGGATGAGACCGTTGAACGCGCCAGCAAAGATGAGCAGTGACTTCGGGGTGGTGCCTACCACCAGGTACGCCACGGTGGCGACGGTGATGAACGTGGACGTGGACAGCCCGAGGTGCCGGCCGACCGGCTTCACGAGGGTCTGCAGAAAAGACACCGAGGTGAACGACGCCCCGATGGTGCTCGTCATCCCGGCCGTCCAGAACACCAGACCGAACATCCGAAACCCCGCGCCGCCAGCAGCGGAGCTAAACACCGAACCAGCCGGATCGGTCTTCGACAACGTGACCCCCGCAGCGACCACACCGAGGACACCGAGGAACAGCAGCACCCGGATCACCCCGGTGACCAGGATGCCATTGACCGCCCCGCGGGTGATGGTTTTCAGGTTCGGCCGACCCACCAAGCCTGACGCCACGAGCCGGTGCGCACCGGCATAGGAGATGTACCCCCCGACCGTCCCGCCGATCAGGGTGATCACCGGCAGGAAGTTCAGACCCTGCGGTGCGACCGTGCGGATCAGCGCCTCACCGACCGGCGGTGTGGTCTTGATGGCGACGAACGCGATGAGGGAAATCTTCACGATCCCGAGGGCGATGACCGCACGGTCCACCGTTCCCTCCAGCGCCTTGTAGCTGAAGATGACGATCGCGAGGATGGCGCTGAGCACTGCTCCGAGCCGCGTATCGATACCGAACAGGTCATGCAGGCCCAGCCCCGCGCCCGAAATGTTACCGATGCTGAACACCAAGCCGCCGAGCACAACAAGCGCAGCAAGGACATAGCCGGCGCCCGGGAGAACGATGTTTGCCAGGTCCTGCGCCCGCTTGCCGCTGATGCCGATGACCCGCCACACGTTGAGCTGGATGGCGATGTCGATGACCACGCTTGCGACGATCGCCGCCGCGAACGACGCCCCATAGGTTCCGGTGAACGTAGCCGTCTGCACGATGAACCCCGGACCAGCCGCCGACATCGCCATCAGGAACATCGCGCCGACAACGGCAACGGTGCGTTTGGGGTTGACGCTACCCAGCCCACCACCCCCATCGCTGGTGGCCGTCGACTCCCCCGAACCGGCCGAGGTGTCCTCGTGCTCACTCATGCGGGTGCCCCAGGCTGCAGGCCCGACGAGCAAGGCCGAACTGGCCGGGTCCACCTGCGCGCTGGTCATCACAGCAGCTGATCGTGTGTGGCGTGCGTCTCATGCAGGGGAACCTATGAGTTGTTGAACGATCTGTCAATCCCCTTCTTCCCTCGTGTGCTTCACTGAGATCATGGCGAACGTTTCGACGACGGGCCGAGCACCGAACCAGCAGCCACAGGGGACCACGCCGCCCTACCTCGACAAGCTCCACCAGCAACGTGGTCAGCTGCAGCGCACCAGCACCGCCGATCGCGTCGCGGCAATCCTGCGAGAACAAATCACCGATAGCGCACTACTGCCCGGGGACCGGCTTCCTGAAGATATGATCTCTGCCGCCCTGCAGGTCTCCCGAAACACACTGCGCGAAGCATTCCGGCTGCTGAGCCACGAGCGGCTGGTAGTGCACGAGCTCAACCGCGGGGTATTCGTCCGCTCCCTCACCCTGAGCGATGTCGTCGACCTCTACCAGATGCGCCGACTGCTTGAGTGCGGAGTGCTGCGCGAGGTCGCCGGATCGCCGCTCGTGCTGACCGCGGTCTCCAGCGCTGTTACCGAGGGATATGGTGCCGCCGCTCAAGAGCGCTGGGCCGACGTTGGTACCGCCAACATGCACTTCCACCAGGCGATTGTCGCGCTCGCAGGTAGTCCTAGGGCAACCGAAGCAATGCGCGGGCTGAACGCCGAGCTGCGCCTCATCTTCCATGTCATGCATAACCCGCGGGCGTTTCACGAGCCCTACCTTGCGCGTAACCGCGACATTTATGAACTACTTGTGACAAAATCACCTCGTGTTGCGGATGTGCTCGATATCTACCTCCGTGACGCAGAACGTCTATTAGTCGGCGCGTACGAGCGGGCTGTGCCTACTTCGGAACGATCAGCCAACGACGGCAGCACCACCTGAGTCAAGGCGACCTGGGAGAGCGCAATGCTGAGTACGAGTGGCCACCAGACGGCCGACGCCTCGGCGCGGATCGCTCACGTTGGCCAGGTAGGCGAGACCGGAGGCCACCAGACCCAGGTGCCCTAGCGAGAAACGAGGCCGTCGCCGCGGGTACCGACTCGGCCGCGAACGCGACGTTCCAAAACCGGTCGTGACCGGTGCTTCCGCGAACTCGGCGCCGCGAGTTTCCTTCACGCAGCCGGATGACGGCCTCGGTTCCCGTCTCGACGTTCCAGAACCGACCGAATCCGACCCGTCGCTGAGCTGTGCCGACGTCCGGCAACGTTGCGGACCGGGTGAAAGATCTATGAGTGTCCGGGCTGCGGCAACGGGGTCTGGGAGGGCGACCACGGGCCCGTTCGCATGGTCGAGCACCGACAGCCCGGACGGAGCCAGGACCGGTCGCGACAGCTCGACTACGCCGTCCACCGACGGGTCGACCCGGCCGAGCAGTCGCGTGCGGCGGCTCCGCGGTCGACGAGATGGCCGACGAGCTCGCGGCGCGGCCGGCAGGTGAGGTGACCCTCGTGGTCAACGACGACGGAGTTCTCGCGACGGGTGGATCCCGGGATGTCGAGGCCTGGATCGACCAGCTACGGGGCCTCGTGGGTGATGCCGCCCAGGCGTCGGGCGTGTCGACCTCCCGCGCGGCCGATCTTGCTGCGGTGGGGACTGCCGCCGCAGCACTCGCGACCCTCTCGAACGACTACGTGCGCTTGACCCCCTACAGCATGCGGCTGCTGCGCAGCAATTCCCTCGTGCCGGGGACCGACGGGGCCTTCCGGATGTTCGTGACGGGCCAGGGCGGTCAGATCGTCGGCCAGCTGCAGTTCTCCCCGATCACGTTCGGACCCGCACTCGCGACCGCGATGCAGGCCAACGCCGCGACGGCTGCGTTGCGTGCGGCCATTGCGACCGTCGAGGAGGCGGTCGAGCGGGTGGAGGGCAAGGTCGACAAGCTGCTCGCACTGGCCTCCGCTGAACGGGCTGGCGATGTGGTCGGACACCACCAGGCGCTGGCCCACGTGCTCAAGCTCGTCGAGTCGACGGCGAGCTTGCCGACGACGGACTGGGACTCGGTCGCCTCGCTCGGCCCTCAGCTGGTCGCCGGTACGGCCCGTGGGGAGCAATGGAACGAGATCCATCGGCACCTGCCCCATCCCCCGAGCTTCCAGAAGCGCCGCTCGCGGTACCCCATGACGACGTGCGGCTCGTCCGTGGGTGGGAGCGGCGCTCCGT
>JAABUT010003133.1_pt1 | contig 14642 bp, 16 predicted proteins | sample 5559281 | NCBI WGS metagenome assembly JAABUT01 (sample SAMN10711880, study PRJNA513359) | rock metagenome | isolation source: Antarctica rocks | place: Antarctica: Victoria Land, Ricker Hills nord | collected 2016-01-04 | reverse complement strand
TGCTGGAGATGCGCGGCGGCAAGTTCACCGTCGCACCCTGACCGCCGGTCGTCCTGTCGATGCTGGCCCAGCAATTGGTCAACGGGGTGCTGCTCGGCGCCACCTACGCGCTGTTCGCCCTCGGCTTCACGCTGATGTTCGGCGTGCTGCGGGTGGTCAACCTCACCTACGGCTTCTACTTCTCAGCCGGCGCGTTTATGGCTCTGTACCTGACCCGCGGCTTCGGCTGGCCGATTTGGGCGGCGCTGCCGGCGGCGGCGGTCGGCGCCGGCCTGGTCGCGGTGGTGCTCGACTGGCTGCTGCTGACCCGCCTGCGCAAGATCGGCGCGCCGGAGCTGGCCTCGCTGATGGTCACGCTGGGCGCCGTGCTGGCGCTGTATGCCGGCATGACCGCCTGGCTGGGTCCCGACATCCGCCGCCTGCCGCCTGAGGTGATCGGCGCAGAGGCGTTGCTGCTGGGCGACGTGCGCATCACCCAGGCGCAGATTCTCGTTCTGGTGGCAACCGCGCTGCTGGTGACGGCCCTGGTGGCGCTGATGCGCTTCACCCGGCTGGGCCTGGCGATCCGCGCCATGGCCGAGAAGCCCGACATCGCCGGCCTGATGGGTATCGACACCGCCCGCACGGCAGCCTTGGTCAGCTTCGTGTCGGGCGCGCTGGCCGGCGCCGGCGGCGTGCTGATCGGGCTGAACTTCAACGCCATCCACCCCTACATGGGCGAGGCGATGATGCTGCGGGGCTTCGTGGTCGTCATCGTCGGCGGCCTGGGCGACATCCGCGGCGCGCTGATCGCCGGCCTGCTGCTGGGGGTGATCGAGGTGCTGACCGCCGGCTACATCTCCTCCGGCCTGAAGGAGGCGGTGGCGTTCGCCATCCTCGTGGCGGTGCTGTGGACCCGCCCATCCGGCCTGTTCGGACGCGCCGTGGCGGCGCGGGCGTGATGCCGGCCTGGCTGGACGATTTCCTGTGGACCTACCAGAACGTCGTGCACGGGCTGGGCATCAACGGGCTGCTGGCGCTGTCGATGTACGTCGTGCTGGCGGTGGGGCAGCTTTCGCTCGGGCAGGCGGCGTTCATGGGGCTGGGCGCCTACTCGTCGGCGCTGCTGACCTTGAAGCTGAAGTTGTCGTTCGCGCTGGTGCTGCCGCTGTCCTGCGTGGCGCCGGTGCTGTTCGCGCTGGCTATCGGCGCGCCCACCCTGCGGCTATCCGGCGTGTACCTCGCCATCGCCACCATCGCGCTGGGCGAGGTGTTGCGCGCCGTCTACCTGAACCTCGATTTCTTCGGCGGCGCTCTGGGCCTGTCCGGCATCCCCGAACGGGCCGGCCTGTGGATGGTGTACGGGCTGCTCGCCGCCGCCCTGCTGGCGTTCTGGCTGATCGGCCGCAGCCAGATCGGCCGCGCCATGGAAGCCATCCGCGAGGACGAGACGGCGGCGGCGGTGATGGGCATCGACGTGCGGCGCTACCGGCTGATGGCGCTGCTGACGAGCGCCATGCTGGCCGGGTTCGCCGGCTGCCTGGGTGCGCACGCGTCCAGCTTCATCGGCCCCAACGAATACGGCTTCGAACCGGCGGTGACCATCCTCAGCTTCGCCCTGCTCGGCGGCTTCGGCACCCCGCTGGCGCCGGTGCTTGGGGCATGGATTCTGACCCTGCTGCCCGAGGTGCTGCGCGGGTTCTCCGACCTTCGCTTGGTGTTCAACGGCCTGATCATCGTGGTCGCAGTGTTGTTCCTGCCAAACGGCCTGCTGTCCTGGCGCATGCGCCGGCGCGCCGCATGATGCTGCTTGAGACGTCGGGACTCACTCGGAGCTACGCCGGGCTGGTGGCCGTCGATCACGTGACCCTGGGCGTCGCTGCTGGCGGCATCCACGCGGTGATCGGTCCGAACGGCGCCGGCAAGACCACGCTGTTCAACCTGCTGTCCGGCCTGGCCGCCCCCAGCGCCGGCGTCATCCATCTGGAGGGCCAGGACATTACCGACCTGCCGGCGCATGCCCGGGCTCGGCTGGGCATGACCCGCACCTTCCAGAACATCCGCGTCTTCGCCGCCATGACGGTGCTGGAGAACGTGCTGACCGGTTTGCAGCCACGCATCGACGCCAGCCTGGCCGCGGTGCTGTTCCGCCGCCCCGGCTTTTACCGCGAGGAACGCGAGGCCGTTGCCCGCGCCCGCGAGACACTGGAACTGGTTGGCTTGGCCGACCGTGCCGACCAACGCGCCGACGCCCTGTCGTACGGCGACCAGCGCCGGCTGGAGATCGCCCGCGCCATGGTCTCGCGCCCGCGCCTGCTGCTGCTGGACGAACCCGCCGCCGGCATGAACCCGGCCGAGACGGAAGCCTTGGCCACCCTTGTGCGCCGCCTGCGCGACGCGGGCACCACCGTGCTGCTGGTCGAGCACGACATGGGGTTCGTCACCGACATCTCCGACCGCGTGACGGTTCTGAACTTCGGCCGCCTGATCTTCGACGGCGAGCCGGCCGCCATGCGGCGCGATCCGGCGGTGATCGAGGCCTATCTCGGCCCGAAGATGGCAGCCCGGCTGGCCGCGCGGGCATGAGCAGCCTGGAGGTCCGCGGCCTGCACGTGTCCTACGGCCGCACCGAGGCGCTGCGCGGCGTCGACCTGACCATCCCCGACGGCCGCGTCGTGTGCTTGATCGGGGCCAACGGCGCCGGCAAGACCACCTTGATGCGCACCCTGTCCGGCCTGCTGCGCCCGACCAGCGGCAGCATCCTGCTGGACGGCGTGGAAATAACCGGCCGCCGCCCGCACCGCATCGCCGCCGCCGGCCTGTGCCAGGTGCCGGAAGGCCGCCAGGTGTTCGCCGAGCTGACGGTGGCCGAGAACCTCGAGATCGGCGCCTGGCTGGAACCCGATGCGGCCGAGATCGCCGCCCGGCGCGACCGCGTGCTGGCGCGCTTCCCCCGCCTGCGCGAACGCCTGGACCAGCCGGCCGGCCTGATGTCGGGCGGCGAGCAGCAGATGCTGGCGTTGGGCCGCGCGCTGATGGGCAACCCTGGCCTGCTGCTGATGGACGAGCCGAGCATGGGCCTGGCGCCGCTGTTCGTGGAGGAGATCTTCTCCATCATCGCCGCCTTGAAGGCTGACGGCACCACCATTCTGCTGGTCGAGCAGAACGCCTCGGCGGCGCTGGACGTGGCGGATTACGCCTATGTGCTGGAAGTCGGCCGGATCGTGCTGGAAGGACCGGCCGAGCAGGTGGCGAGCAACCCCAAGGTGACGGCGGCCTATCTGGGCGGCTGACCCATCATCCTGTGGCCTCGCTCGCCCGCAGCCGCTGCGCATACACGTTGATCACCAGCGCCAGGAGTAGAATGATGCCGCGGATCATGATCTTCAGGAAGCTGTCGATGCGCACGTGGTCCAGGCCGTTGTTCAGCACGCCCAGCACCAGCAGCCCGACCACGGTGTTGCCGATGCCGCCCTGGCCGCCGAACAGGCTGGTGCCGCCGACCACCACCGCGGAGATCGAATCCAGCAGGTAGTTGTCGAACTCGTCCTGCTGGGCGCTGCCGAAATGCGCCACTCCCAGCATGCCCGCCAGCCCGGAGCACACCGCCGAGACCATCAGCACCGCGGCCAGGATCAGCCGCACGTCAACACCCGAATACTCGGCCGCCTCACGGTTGCCGCCGACCATGTACACGTAGCGGCCGAAGCGGGTGTAGGTCAGCACGACGTGGCTCCCCAGCAGCACGGCGGCGGCGACCGCGACGATCCACGGCACCGGCCCAACGGCGCCGGCGCCTAGCGTGGCGATCGCGTCAGGCACGTTGTAGGCGATCTGCCCGCGCACCAGCATGGCGCAGATGCCCGAGCCGATCTGCAGCATTGCCAGCGTCATGATGAACGAGGGTATGCCGATCACCGTCACCCCGAACGCCGTCACGGCTCCCAAGGCGAGGCTGCCCAGCACCGCCAGCCCGATCGCCACGACGCCCGGCAGCGGGATGTTGGCGATGTTGACGCTGCTGTCCTGCAACGTGAAGAATGCCACGGTGATGCCCACGGCATTCGCGACGCTGGCGACGCTGAGGTCGATCTCCCCGCACAGGATGACAAAGGTCAGCCCGGCCGCGATGATGGCGGTGACCGACACCTGGCGCAGGATGTTGGCGACGTTGTCCAGGGTCGCGAAGGAAGGGCTGGCGAAGCTGAACAGCATGATCAGCGCCAGCAGGGTCACGAAGGGCGCGATGTTGCGGAGCTGGCTGCGCAGCCAGCGCCGCCCGCCGCTTTCGCGCGTCGCCACGGCAGCCACCGGTGTGTTCATGCGAACCTTCGCTTCATGCCGCCGCCAGCAGACGGTCCTTGCTGACCGCCCCCGAGGCGAACTCATGGGTGATGGCGCCGCGCTTCATGACCAGGATGCGGTCTGCCAGTGAAAGCACGGTTTCCGGCTCGGTCGACACCACGACGACGGCGATGCCCTGGGCGCGCAGCCCCTTGACGATCTTCAGCACGTCGTCCTTGGCGCCGACATCCATGCCCCGCGTCGGCTCGCTGAGCACCAGCACGCGGGGCAGGTGGGTCAGCCACTTCGCCAGCGCCACCTTCTGCTGGTTGCCGCCGGACAGCGTGCCCAGCGACCTGTCAACCGAAGCAGGCCGGATTTGCAGCCGCTGCACATGGCCCGCCGCGATCGCGCGTTCCACCGACGGCCGCAGCCAAATCCGGGAAATGCGCTCCATGATGCTGATCGACATGTTCTTGTAGACCGGCTCCTGTGCGAACAGCATGCTGCGGCGACTTTCCGGCACGAAGGCGATGCCCGCGGCCCGGGCGGCGGCGGTGTTGCGCAGCCGCACCGTTTGCCCGCCGAGCGCCAAGCTGCCCGACCGCAGCGCCGTGCGCCCGAACAGTGCCCGCGCCAGGTCCAGCTGCCCCGATCCCATGAAGCCGTAGATGCCCAGCACCTCGCCGGCGCGTGCCTGCAACGACACGTCACGGAAGCCGACGCCGGATATGCCGCGCGCCTCCAGCACCACCGCGGCGTCCGGCCGGCTGTCGAGCATGATCTCGCCGAGGTAGCTTTCCTCCAGCTCCTGGTGGCCGGCGCCGATCATCCGCTCGATGATCCAGCCCTTGTCGACGGAAGCCGCCGGCGCGGTCTCGATCCGGCGGCCGTTGCGGAAGATCGTGATGCTGTCCGACACGCGCAGCACGTCGTCGAGGAAGTGGGAGATGAACACGATGCTGCGCCCGCTGTCGCGCACGCGGCGCAGCAGCGCGAACAGCACCTCCACCTCCGGCGGCGACAGGGCCGAGGTCGGCTCGTCCAGGATGACGATGCGCGCGCCCGACGACAGCACCCGCGCCAGCTCCACCAACTGCTGCAAACCCAGCGGCAGGCTGCCGATCGGCGCCTGCGGATCGACATCGATGCCCAGCGTCCGCAGCTGCTCGCCGGCCTGTCGGTTCATCGCCGCCCAGTCCACCAGGCCCAGCCGGTTGGTCGGCTGCACGCCGAGCATGACGTTCTCCGCCACCGACAGCTCCGGCACGATGCTGAGCTCCTGATGCACCATGCCGATGCCCGCCGCACGGGCGGACCGTGCCGAGCGCAGCCGCACCGGCTCGCCGGCGATGCGCATGGTGCCGTCGTATTCGGTGTGCACGCCAGCGATGATCTTCATCAGCGTGCTTTTGCCGGCGCCGTTCTCGCCCACCAGGCCGTGGATCTCCCCCGCGTTCAGGGTGAAGTCCACGTCCTGCAACGCGGCCACGCCGCCGAACGACTTGCCGATGCCCTGCAGCTCAAGCAAGGCCGCGTGCTGCTGCACCGCCACTCAGATCAGAAAGTGGCTTTCCATCCACGCCATCCCGGGAGCGTTCGCCTTGGTCACCACCGGGCCGTCGGTGATGACGTGCTTGGGGATCGTGCCGGCGCCGCTGCCGGACTTCTCGCCCGCCACCACCGCCGCCACGCCGGCCAGGATCGCCCCGCCGTGGATGCGGCAGGACGGATTGCGGACGGTGGCGTGCATGCGTCCGTCGGCGACCGCGGCCAGCGCCGGCGGCATGGCGTCGCAGCCGCCGATCAGGATGTTGGTGCGCCCGCGCGCCTTCATCACGTTGTAGGCGGCCAGCGCCATGTCGTCGTTGTGGAAGTAGGCGGCATCGATCTTCGGGTGCTTGGTCAGCAGCGTGTCCCACAACCGCGACACCTTCGACACGTCCCAGTCGCCGGGCGTGGTGTCCACCACCTCGATCCCCGGGTTCTTCTTCATCACCGACTCGAACCCGCGCGCGCGTCCCTGCGCGCCCGTGTGGCCCAACGCGCCCTGCGTCATGGTGACGATGCCCTTGCCCCCGATCGCGTCCGCCAGCGACTGCGCCACCGACGCGCCCATGAACTCGTTGTCCGGTGCCAGGAAGCTGTGCACGTTGATGATGTCCAGCGGCGCGATCAGCGTGTCCATGTCGATCACCGGCACGCCGGCGTCGATCATCTTCTTCACCGGCGCGGTCAGGGTGCCGATGCCGAAAGCCTGGATCGCCACGAAATCCCACTTCTGGCTCGACATGTTCTCGACCGCGCTGCGCTGCTTGGTGGCGTTCAGCTCGCCGTCGAACCAGGTGACCTCGACGTTGAACATCCGCCCCCACCACTCGGCGGCCTGCTTGCCCTGGGCGCACCAGGTGGCCTGCAGGCCGGCGTTGGAGAACGCCGCCTTCAACGGCTTCTCCGAACGCCCGGTTTCGCGCGCCATGGTCTGCGCCGCCGCCGGACTGATGCCGAAGCCGCCGAGCAGGCCGGCCAGCATCGACGTCGCCGCACCCTGCACGAAGCCGCGCCGGTCGGCACCGAGATCGATAATGGAGTCGTCCATGCTTTCCCCCACGCCGCGGCCTCTCAGATGGGCCGATCATTCAACGATCTTCCGCCACGGGTCGCCGAAGCGTCAAGCGGGAAGGGCAGGGCGCCGGCACTCCTTGCCTTCACCCGCTTGGGCAGCGATACAATCCGACGCGGGCAAAGGGCGGTGAATGGGTCTGGTTCTGGGTGTTGGCGGTTTTATTGTCGAGGCCGTGATCGAGCAGTTCGCCTCCGTGCCGGAGCTGGCGGCGGCGGCGGAGCTGCATCTGTGCGGCCGTGACGAACCGGCCTCGCCCGAGCTGCTGCAACGCTGCACCGTGCTGATCGAGGAGGTCGGGGCCGCCGACGCCCGGCCGATGCTGACCGAGGCGGAGCGGGCGCAGCTGCCGGCGGGCTGTGCCGTCGTCACCTTGCCGCATTGCCGGCTGGTCAGCCTGTGGCCGGTGATGACCCAGGACCCCCGCCCGTTGCCCGATGGCGGCCGCATCCCGTTTGCCATGGGGGACCGGCTGGCGGTGCTGGCGGTGCAGAACGAACCCGACGTGGCATTGCGCCGTCAGCGCTACTTCCAGGCCAACCTGCCGGGCATGGTCGATCTGGCCGGGCTGTACGAGACGGAGGTGCGGGAATGCTTTGCCCGCGAGCAGGGCTGCGACGTGCGCGTGGCCGCTTACGTGCTGGCGTATTTCGCCCGCATCCGCCTGTTCCACACCTATGAGCGCCCGACGACCGAGCTGGTTTGTTTCGTGCTGGCGCAAATCTACGGTCTGGCGCCGGTCCGCGCCCTGACGGCGCTGTCCTACGGCGAGCTGATGTGGCGGGTGCGCGACTGGGCCGAACAGACCGCGTTTGCCGCCGAGGAGCAGGCTCCGGTGCATCCCGCGGTCGCTGCCTACTTCGGTTTGCGCTGGTGCCCGCCCGACCTCCGCTATGCCACCGTCCGCGGCTGGCAGACCTATGGCGAGTGGATGGATTTCTGCCTGTCGGACCTGAGCAGCGCGGCCGTGCCGGTGGCCGATCCCGCGCCGCCTGTCGAGGCCAGCCTGTTCGATGTCCTCGCCGCGTCCGGGAGCGGAACCGCCGCCTGGCCGGAGACGATCCCGGCCGGTGACTTCGTGCTCGGACTGACGCAGCGGCAGCCGCAGCTGCTGGTGGCGGAGATCGCCGGCGCCACCTGGGTCAGGCGGGTGGCGCCGTTCGCCGGCATCGACGGCTCCGGCGTGCCGTCGCAGCACGGCCACTTCTTCACCGATCCCGCCAGGCGGCGCTACGACCTGCATGGGGTGCTGGTGGCGGCGCTGCCCGGCGGCGCGGTGCTGGGCGCACAGGGCCTGGTGCTGGCCGGCGGCTGCATCGTCGGCGACACCTTCCGCAGCCTGCACGCCGGACCGGACGCGGCGATGCTGGTGCAGGCAGGCCCGGACGGCATTACCCTGAAGCCGGGTCAGCCGGCGCGCACCCGCATCCTGGCCGGCCCAAGCTTCTGCAGGTTCGGCCCGGCGTGGAGCGACCTCGCGCACTGGCTGCTCGCCACCCTGCCGCGGCTGGTCGCCTACGCCTAGCTGCGCCGCCGCTTTCCCGAACTGCGGCTGGTGCTGCCGGCGCTGCCGGAAAACTCGGTCCACACCGAAACGCTGGCCCTGCTGAGCATCACCGCGGACGACATCGCCGTGGTCGGCATCGATGAAGCGCTGGTGTGCGAGGAGCTGATGGTGACCACCGCCTTCGACCTGTGGAGCGTGTCGCCGTTCTGCCACCACGCCGCGCAGTTCCTGACCCGCCACCTGCCGCCGCCACGCGGCGACGCGACCACCTTCGGCCGCATCTTCCTGCGCCCGCGCGCGGCACCCGGCCGGTTGTCGAACTTCGACGCCATCGCTCCCCTGCTGGAGCGGCACGGCTTCGCCTGCGTGTTCATCGAGGACCTGTTGCTGCGCCAGCGCATCGCCATCATGCGCCAGGCCCGCGTCGTCGTGGCCGAGCACGGGCCGCCGCTGGCGCACATGCTGTTTGCCCCCATGGGCGCGATGGTGCTGAAACTGGTCGCACCGGGAGGGCTGCAGCCGATGTTCTGGTCGCTGGCCAGCGTCGTCGGGCTTGAGCATGGCACGTTGGTGGGCGACGACGACGGCGACGGTCGGTTTCGCGTGGCGCCGGAGGTCCTGTCCGCCGTCCTGGATCAGATGTTCCGTGCGGAAGGTGCCCTGACGGCGGTGTGACCGGCGGATGAATTGCGACCCGCGGACGACTGGCGCCTTCTGCGGCCGGGTGCCGCGTCGGTCGGCGCCTCGCCTCGAACGAGCGCCTGCTCGATGTTCCCGAAGATTTCCGCCAACGCGGCATCCATGCCCTGCACGGCGGTGCCCTGCGTCGCGTTGGCCAGCGGGGCCTGCGCCGTGAAGGTCTGCTGCAGGCGGATGCGCGGCGTGCCTGAAGGCTGCTCTATCGCGGTGATGCCCAGGGCGGCGTAGGCGGTCGATGTGGCGGCCACGGTCCACAACGCCGTCAGCTCGCCTTCAAGGGTGATATCGGACGCAAGGCGGCTGCCCGGGCCGATCACGGCGGCGAACCTGCCGCTGTCGGCCAGCCAGCGCCGCAGCGCGTCCTCCACCGCCTCGTTCGGCGGCACCGCCCATTCCTCGTAGAACTCGGAGCGGATGCTGCCGTCCGCCCGCAGCGACTGCAGGCCGCGCGCGTCCATGCCGGGGCCGGCGCGCAGGCTGCGCACCAGCAGCACGCGGCCGCCGCGGCGGGGCGGCTGGGATGTCGGGCGGCGCACCGCCAACGGCCATTGCCGGCGCTCGGCATACGGGCGCTCGGACAGGCCGCAGCCGGACAGCAGCGCAGGTGCGGCCAGCAGAAGGCCGAGCAGCGACCTGCGGTTCATCGCGCCGTCCCTCATCGGGCGGCCCCTCGCGGCGGCGGACCACCGAACAGCGATCCGGCGGGGTAACGCCGCAGCGCCTCGCTGGTGTCGCGCAGGTTGGCGGCGGCGGCGCGGGCGTCGCGCAGCACCGGGAGGAGGTCTGACTGGATGTCGGTCACGCCGTTCTGGGTGTTGCGCGTGGTCGCCTGCAGCGCCGTCACCAGCGCGGGCAGCTTGGCCGCCGCCTCCGACAGCCGGTCGGTGGCGCGGGCGGCGGAGGCCAGCAGCTCCTTCGTCGCCTTGCCGTCGACCACGTTGCGCAGGGCGGCGGTGGTGGCGCGCAGGTCGGCGGCCAGGGCGGGCAGGTCGGCCGCCTGCACGCCGCCGCGCAGCAGCGCCATCGTCGCTTTGGCTTCAGCCAGGGTGTCGTGCAGGTCGCCGGAGGTGAGCTGCTTGTTCACCTCCGCCAGCACCGAGCCGAGGTTGCCGGCGATGCTCTGGATGTCGACGTCCTTCAACCGTGCCAGGAACATCTGGGCGGCGTCCTGCACCTGGGTGATGGTGCTGGGCATGGACGGGATATAGGGGGCCTTCGGCTTCCACGGCACCGGCGAGCCCGGGAAGCGCTCGGCATCGACGAAATCGGCTTCGAGATAGGCGAGGCCGGTGATCCCCTGGCTGGCCAGGCGCACGCGCAGCCCCTGCTTGACGGCTTCCTCGACCGACGCGACCGAGCCTACGCGCTTGGGATCGATCACGAAGCGCGCGAACACCAGCCGCCCGGCGATGCCGTCCGCGCCGGCGGGCGCGGTTTCCGGGTAGGCCGCCGAAACCAGGCCGATCTCGGTCACCTGGCCGACGGTGACGCCGCGGTACTTCACCGGGCCGCCGACATCCAGCCCCTGGACCGACTCGGCGAAGTAGGTCTCGTAGTTGACGCCTTGGGTGACCCGGTTGCGGCCGAGGAAAAGCACCAGCCCCATCGCGCCGAGCGTGCCCACCACCAGCAGCAGGCCGACGCGCAGGAAAGCGCTTCTTTTGTTCATGGACTAATCGCCTTGTCGTGTTTCGCCGTGTTGGCGGCTGCCGGTGGCCAGGCCTGATCCGATGCTTCCGCCTCCTCCAGCGTTTCGCGGTGGAAGAAGGCGTGCACGGTCGGGTTGTCGCTCTCGTCGCGCAGACGTCTGGGGTCGCCGGTCGCGATCACGCCCTGCGCGGCCTTGTCGAGCATCAGGCAGCGGTCGGCGATGGCGAGGATCGATGCCAATTCGTGCGTCACCACCACGAAGGTCGCCCCCAGGTCGCGGCGCAAGTCGAGAATAAGCTCGTCCAGCCCGGCCGAGGTGATCGGATCCAGCCCGGCCGAGGGTTCGTCAAGGAACAGCAGCGGCGGGTCCAGCGCCAGCGCGCGCGCGATCGCCGCCCGCTTGGCCATGCCGCCGGATATCTCGGACGGCATCAGCCCCGCCGAGTCGCCCAGGCCCACCAGACCGAGCTTCACCCGCGCCACGGCCTGGCGCCCGTTCTCGGGCAGGGCGGTGTACAACTCCAGCGGCAGCATCACGTTCTCCAGCAGGGTCATGCTGCCGAACAGCGCGCCGGACTGGAACATCACGCCCACGCGGCGCAGCGTGTCGCCGGGATCGGCGTACATGTCGCGGCCCAGCACCTCGATGCTGCCGGCGCCGGGCGGCAGCAGGCCGACGATCTGGCGCAGCAGGGTGGACTTGCCGCAGCCGGAGCCGCCGAGGATGACGAACACCTCGCCGCGCGCCACCTCGCACGACACGTCCTTGTAGATGGTGCGGCTGCCGAAGCGCTGGCTGACGCCGCGGACGCGAAGTGCGGGGGAGCCGGTCACGTCAGATGCCCAACCGGTAGAACAACACCGCGAAGATGCCGTCCAGCACCACGGTGATGACGATGCCCCCGACCACGGCGGCGGTCGCCGACAGCCCGACCGCGCGCGGCCCGACCCCGGTGGACAGGCCGGCGCGGCAGCCGATGGCGGCCACCGCGGCGCCGAACACCAGCGCCTTGAACATCCCGCCGTAGAAATCCGACGCCTTCACCCAGGTGGACACCTGGTTGCCGATCGCCTCCAGCGGATAGCCGGCGCCGACCATCACCACCGTCATGCCCAGCAGCCCGGCCAGCTCCAGCACGATGGTCAGCGCCGGCATGACGATCATCGCCGCCACCAGCCGCGGCAGCACCAGCATGGTCATCGGGTCGATGCTCATCGTCGTCAGCGCGTCGATCTCCTGGTTCACCTTCATGGTGCCGATCTCGGCGGCGAAGGCGGACCCGGTGCGCCCGGCCAGGATCACCGCGGCCAGCAACGGGCCGAGTTCGCGGATCAGGCTGATCGCCACCAGGTTGGCGACGTAGATGTCGGCCCCGAAGCGGCGCATCGGCACCAGCGACTGGAAGGCCAGGATAAGCCCGATCAGCGTGCCCAGCAGCAGCGCCAGCGGAATGGCGCTGACGCCGGCCTGGTCGGCGGTGCGCAGCAGGTCCGACATGCGGAACAGGCGGCGGCGCGCCGGCAGCCGCACCAGCGCCACCGCCGCCTCGCCCAGAAAGGCGAAGCCCTCGCCGCACATGCCCAGGCCGCCGACGATGACCTCCCGCCAGGTCGGCACCGGCTCGGGCTTGGGGGGCGATGGCGGCGGCAGGTCGCGCACCCGCGCCAGGATCGCCTGCAGCTTCGGCGAGGCGCCTTCAAGCCGTGCCTCGCCGCCGCCGGCGTGTTCGGCCGCCAGCAGCAGGGCGGCGCCGCTGGTGTCGCAGGCCGTCACCGCGGACACGTCAAGCACCAAATTTTTGCCGCCCTTCTGGGCGGCGTCGGTGACGGTGTTCCAGATGTCGCCGGCGCCCTGCGCGTCCAGGCCGCCGCTGAAGCGCAGCGTCACGCCGCCGTCGCGCGGCTCGACCTTGACCGCCGCCTCGGACTGGTCGGGCTGGTCCGTGCGCGGATGCTGATCCATGCCTAGACGCGGTCCATCTAGCGGGCGACCCAGGCTTCGAAGCGGGTGCCCAGGCGCGCGCCGTTCTCGCGCCAGAACGCCTCGTCGGCGGGCAGCACGGCGGCAAAGACATCGGGCTGGGGAGTGTCGCGCACCAGGACGCCGTACGGGCCTGCGGCCGGCAATCCCGACAGGTTGCGCGGATCGGCGGCGTAGGACAGGAATCGGCCGATGGCGGCCTGGTTGTCGCTGCCCTTCACCCGTGCCCAGAACGCCGTGCTGGCCGTGGCGCCGGCCCACTGCATGGCGATGGCACGGCCCTCGGTGCGGTTGACCAAAGCGATCGCGGCGGCCGGCGCGCTGGTCATCAGCACTTCCCCGGTCGCCAGGATGCGTGCGGCCTGCGCGTCGTCGCTCCACCACGCCAGATAGGGTCTGATCTGGTCCAGCCTGCGAAAGGCGCGGTCGATGCCCGCATCGGTGCGCAGGGTGCGGTACACGTCGCCCGGCGCCACGCCGTCGGCCAGCAGGGCGAACTCCAGATTGCCGCGCGCGCCCAGCCGTAGCCCGCGCTTGCCCGGCGCCTTGACGACATCCCAGAAGTCCGACCAGGCGGGCGTGGCGGAATATTTCTCGCGATCCCACGCGAGCACGGTTGCCCGGTACAGCGCGCCGACGCCGCAGTCCGTCGCAGCGCCGGCTGCAAGCCGGTCACGTCCGCCCAGCACCGCCCAGTCCAGCTTCTCGAAGATCCCGGCGTCGCAACCGTTGGCAACCTCCGCGGCCGTCCCGAGCACCACGTCCTGGGGAGCGGCAGCGATCGCCGTGCGCAGCGCATCCAGTCCTCCGGTCCAGTTCGATATCGTTGTCATGATCCCGGTTGCGACGCTGAACGGCTGCAGGATGGCGGTGCGAAGCGCCGTCTCGTCGGCGTTGCCACGCAGCAGCACAGCCAGGTCACGCGTTTGGGCGTAGGCGGAAGCCGGATGCAGGAATCCGCCGAACAGCACATGGCCGGCAAGAAACAGGTGAGAAGCGAGAACGAAGCCGCCGCGCAGGTGGAACGACGACCACAACGCCCGGCCCACGGCGAGGTTCCTCACCGCACGGCCCTCCTGCCTGCGAAGGCCATGCCATATGCTGCCACTTTCATATCGCGCAACATCGCCTTCCATGAATGCAACGGCAAGCCGGCGTGGGTAGTGTCCTAATTTGAAGCGGGTCGCTTGCCTCTTAACCTACTTTTTGTCCCATGCGTGCGACCCATCTGCCTTTACATAAGCACTGGCAACAACCCCAGCCTCGTCTGCAAGGCCGAGTTCGTCATGAACCCAGTTATAGGTTGCCTGGATCAGCGTATAAGTTCCTCTTCCTCCTTCATAAGCAGTCTCATATCCGGTTTTGAAATTGTTCCGATTGAGATGATTAGCCAACTCTTCTGCTGACATGATCATCTTGTTGGAGCATAGAAAGGTGGCAAGCTTCCAGATGTAAAGCTTCTTTCGATTCATTTCGTTCATCATTGCGATTCCCTCTCACTGCGATGTTCTGCCACGATAGCCGCCCGCACCGCATCAACAGGCGACCTGATGCCGCCCAGGTGCAGCACGGCGAAGAACCGGCGCTTGGTGCTGCCCTCAATGGGAGAAGACCATGCATAGGCTCGGGTGGCCGTAGGGTGGCCCTCTAAGTCGAATACGTAGATTTCACCTTGCCATACAGGTAAGCCATCTTTGCGCTCGTCTACCGCCTCCACAGCGTAGAAGACGGCGGTGCCGCCATGCTGCTTCTCAATTGCCATTTTCAATTCGTTCACAGGGAGTCTCTAATTTTGTCAGCTATGGGTCCAATTTTGTCCTTATTTCCATTCAACCATAGATTTATAGTAACTCCCAAGCACCTGCCCTTGATCGTTACGATGAGAGGAGGTCCACGAGATCCCCGGTCGGCATGGTCAG
>JAABUT010003132.1_pt1 | contig 14642 bp, 10 predicted proteins | sample 5559281 | NCBI WGS metagenome assembly JAABUT01 (sample SAMN10711880, study PRJNA513359) | rock metagenome | isolation source: Antarctica rocks | place: Antarctica: Victoria Land, Ricker Hills nord | collected 2016-01-04 | reverse complement strand
CCCACGGCGAGGTGTGGCGTGCCTGGCAGCCCCAGTTCGAGCGCTGGATCGCGCTGAAGGTGCTGGGCGAGGCGCTGTCCGGCCGGGCGGAGGAGGCGTTCCGACGGGAGTGCCGGGCAATCGGGAGTCTGTCCGGCCACCCCTTCGTCGTCCCCGTGTACGACGCCGGCGCCCTGCGCGACGGTCGGCCCTATCTCGTCATGCCCTTCTTGTCCCAGGGCTCGCTGGCCGACGCCCTGCAGCGCCGGGGGCCACTCGGCGTGGCCGAGACGCTGGACGTCGGCGTGAAGGTCGCCAGCGCGCTCGCCGCCGCCCACGGGGCCGGGGTGCTGCACCGTGACGTCAAGCCGGAGAACCTGCTCCTCTCGCACTACGGCGAGCCACAGTTGGCGGACTTCGGCATCGCCCGCGGCCTGGACGAGCGCACCCGCACGGGGCTGGTGGCCGCGACGCCGCTGCATGCGGCGCCCGAGGTGCTCGAGGGACGCCCGGCGAGCGCCGCGTCCGACGTCTACGGCCTGGGCAGCACCCTCTTCCGGCTGCTCGCCGGGCGGGCGGCCTTCTTCGAGGCTGACGACGCGAGCCTCTTCCCGCTCCTGCTGAGGATCTCGAGCGAGCCACCGCCTGACCTCGCGGTCCTGGGGCTCGGGGTGCCCGCCCCGGTCGCCGACCTGGTCAGCGCGACGATGGCGAAGGACCCGGCGCAGCGGCCGCCGGGCGGGGCGGCGCTAGGTCGCGCGCTCCAGGACGTCCAGGCGCAGCTCGGGTGGCGCGTCACCGTCGCTCCCGGTCTCGCGGTCGCGCCCGCCCCCCGAGCCCCGGCGACCCCGAGCAGGCTCGGCGATGTCCGGGCGCCCGGCGCCGCGCCGGCACGCGTCATCACCGCCGCCCCGCCGACTCCTGTCGCGCCCGTCGGTGCATCGGCGCGGGTCGCGCCGTCCGCGGCTCCATCCGGGCCCGCGCCCGCGCCCGCCGCCGCTGCTCCTGCTCGTGCGCGGCGGCGCCGCCTGCCCGCCGTCCTGACCGCCCTGACCGCCCTCGTGGTCGGTACCGGCGTGGTTGGCGGCGTGCTGCTGGTCTGGAACCACACGCAGGGGACTCCTCCGCAAGCCGCGCCCGCCGCGACGGGGGTTCCCGCCACGCCCACGGCCAGCCCGTCCGCACCGTCCCCGGCATCGTCGGCGGCGCGGCCCCCGGTCGCCGGGCCGTCCCCGCCGACGAGGCTGCCCGACGGCCGCGTCCGGGTGCGCGTCCTCGACTCCGGGATGGGCAATCCCGCCGTCTCCCACGCCGGACCCTCGACGGACACCACGGTCTACGCCAACGGCGCCCAGGTGGCGATCGGCGACTCGGTGACCCTGATGTGCGCCGTCTACGGCGAGCACGTCAGGACCGCGCGGCAGGAGAGCTCGGTCTGGAGCTTCGGCGACCGCGGCTGGCTGACCGACGCCCGGTTGGACACCCGGCAGGACGAGCCCCTGGTCCCGGCCTGCGCGGGCAGCGTCGAGCGACCGGTCGCGGGCAGCGGCGCGCCGCGGCCCGACGTCGGGCCCTTCCCGCTGCTCGCGGACGCCCCGGTGCAGGTGCACGAGAAGACGAGGCGCGACTCGGCGGCGATCGCGGTTCTCCCGGACGGCACCTTCGTCACCCTGTCCTGCGTCCGAACGGGCCAGCACGTCGACCCGCTGCCCCGCTTCCCCGGCGCCAAGGGCTCCTCGGACTGGGACCTGCTCGTCGGGGGCGGGTGGGTGCCCGACGTCTATGTGAACAGCGCCTCCATCGGGGCCACCGCGAAGCGCTGCCCCTGACGGTTCGATGTCGCGAATCGGTGCGCCGCCGTCGCCTCGCCGGGCCGCGGCGCCGCATCAGCGGCGGCGGCGTTGCCAGACGACGATGGCACCGCTGCCGGGCGCCGGGCCACGGACGGGGACGATCTCACCGCGGCGGACGACGGCAGCCTGCTCGTGCCCCTGCCGCTGCTCGAGGACCTCCAGCTGCAGCTCGGCGACCCGTTGCCGCAGCGCCAGCACCTGGTCCTCCAAAGCGAGCACCCGGCGGATCCCCTCCAAGTTGAGGCCGTCGGCCTGCGACAGCCGCTGCACTTCGTGCAGCCGGTCGACGTCGCGCGCCGAATAGCGCCGGCCCCGGCCCGGACTGCGCTGCGGCACGACCAGCCCGAGGCGGTCGTACGTGCGCAGCGTCTGGGGGTGCATGCCGGCCAGTTCGGCGGCGACGGAGATGACGTAGACGGCCGCGTCGGAGCCCGTCCCGGCCATCAGCCGCGGGCCGCGCGGGCGAGCAGCTCGGCGCGGGGGTCCTCCGGCGCTGCGTCGGCGAAGGCGGTCAGCGCCGTGCGCGCCGCCTCGGACAACTTCGCGGGTACGGCGACGTCGACGGTCACCAGCAGATCCCCGCGGGGGCCACCGGCGCCGCCCGTCGGAAAGCCCTTGCCCCGCACGCGCAGCCGGCGGCCGCTCGCCGTACCCGGCGGCACCTTGAGGGTCACCGGCTCCTCGAGTGTCGGCACGGTGATCGTCGCCCCGAGCGCCGCCTCCGGGAAGGTCACCGGCAGCGGGAGAGTGAGGTGCGCGCCGTCGCGCCCGAAGACCGGGTGCTGCGCGACGTGCACCGTCACCTCAAGGTCGCCGGCCGGGCCGCCACGCTGACCGGGCTCGCCGCGGCCGCGCACGCGCAGGCGCTGCCCGTCGATCACGCCGGCGGGCACGCGGATCTTCTGCACCCGCTCCCGGCGGCCGGTCCCCGCGCACGTCGGGCAGGGATCGTCGACGACGGAGCCGGTGCCGCGGCACGCCCGGCACGGTTCGCTGAAGGCGAAGCCGCCCTGGCTGTGGGACAGCAAACCGGACCCGCCGCAGACGCTGCAGGCGTGCGGCGCCGTACCCGGTCGGGCACCCGAGCCCTGGCAGGTGTCACACGTCGCCCCGCCCGGGAGTCGCACGCCCGCCTCGACGCCCGGCAGCGCGTCGGCGAAGGAAATGGTGACGCCGGCGGACACGTCCGCACCTCGCTGGGGCCGGGGTCCGGCCGCCCGCCCGCCGCGGCCGAAGATGTCCCCCACCCCGCCGGTGGCGCGGCCGAAGAGATCCCCGAGATCGAAGGTGAAGCCGCCGGCCCCGGCCCCGCCGCCGGGCGCGAAGCCCCCCTGCGGCCTGCCGCGGCCGCCACCCGAGGCCAGGTAGGACCGCGCCTCGTCGTACTCCTTGCGGGTGCCCGGGTCGGACAGCACCTCATAGGCGCGCCCGGCCTCCTTGAACCGCTCCTCGGCCTTGGGGTTGCCCGGGTTCTTGTCCGGGTGGCTGCCGCGGGCGATCTTGCGGTAGGCCTTCTTGACCTCCTCCGCCGTCGCCGACGAAGGGACGCTGAGAGCGGCGTAGTGGTCGCTGTCGACGTCGGCCGGGGTGAGCGCCACGGGTTCCTCCTCTCAGGCGGGTACGACGGATGGGGGACGGTGAGCGCGAGCTCGCGATCAGGCCGGTGCGCTGACCACGACCTGGGCGGGGCGAACGACGCGGCCGGCATGGGAGTAGCCGGACCGATAGACCTCGAGCACTGACTCGCCGTCGGCGCCGGGGGTCGGGACCGAGGTCAGAGCCTCGTGCCGCGCCGGATCGAAGGGCTCCCCCGGCGCGCCGAAGCGCTCCAGCCCCGCCCCGGCCAGCACCTTCACCACCACGTCGACGACGGTGCGGAACGTGCCGGTCAGCTCGCCGTGCTGCTCCGCCCGGTCGGCGTCGTCGAGGGCGGGCAGCAGGTCGGCGAGCACCCGGGCGACCGCCAGCTCCCCCCAGCTCGCCCGGTCGCGGTCGACCCGACGGCGGTAGTTGTCGAACTCCGCCTTGAGGCGGAGCAGGTCATCGGTGCGCTCCGCGAGCTGGGCCTGCAGGACCTCATCGGCCGAGACGACGGCCTCCCCTGCCCCACCACCTGCGCCAGCCTCCCCCGCCGGGACCGTATCGACCGGGACCGAGCCCGCCGGGACCGAACCGGCCGGGACCGAACCGGCCGGGACCGAACCGGCCGGGACCGAACCGGCCGGGACCGACCCGTCCGGTCCGGCGGCCGGCGGCGGCGTCCGCACCGCCCCGGTCTCCGGGTCGAGGCGCCGCTTGTCGCGCACCACGACCCGCGGTTCCTCCTCCGGACCGCCGCTCACTTCTCCTCGTCGACGATCTCGGCGTCGACGACGTCGTCCTCGTCGGCCGCCGGTGCGGCGCCGCCGGGGGCCGCCGCACCGGCAGCGTCGGCGTACATGGCCGAGCCCATCGCCTGGCTGGCCTTCGCCAGCTCGTCCGCGGCGGTGCGGATGGCGGCCACGTCGGATCCGCCGAGAGCGCCCTGCAGCGTGCCGAGCTTCTCCTCGACGTCGGCCTTGGCTGCGGCTTCGACCTTGTCGCCGTTCTCGGCGAGGAACCGCTGGGTCTGGTGCACGAGCCCGTCTGCGGTGTTGCGGGTCTCGGCGTCGTCCCGGCGCTGGCGGTCGGCCTCGGCGAACTGCTCGGCCTCGCGCTGCATGCGCTCGACCTCGTCCTTGGGCAGCGAGCTGCCCCCGGTGATGGTCATCGACTGGTCGCGTCCGGTGCCGAGGTCCTTGGCGCTGACCTTGACGATGCCGTTGGCGTCGATGTCGTAGGTGACCTCGATCTGCGGGACGTTCGCCGGCGCAGGCGGCAGGCCGGTCAGCTCGAACATGCCGAGGCGCTTGTTGTCCTGCGCCATCGGGCGCTCGCCCTGGAAGACCTGGATCTGCACGGACGGCTGGTTATCCGAGGCGGTGGTGAAGACCTGGGTGCGCTTGGTCGGGATGGTCGTGTTGCGCTCGATCATCTTCTCGAAGATGCCGCCCTTGGTCTCCAGGCCGAGCGACAGGGGCGTCACGTCGAGGAGCAGGACATCCTTGACCTCACCCTTGAGCACCCCGGCCTGCAGCGCGGCGCCGAGGCTCACGACCTCGTCCGGGTTGACCCCCTTGTTGGGCTCCTTGCCGGCGGTGAGCTCCTTGACGAGGTCCGTCACGGCCGGCATGCGCGTCGAGCCGCCCACGAGGACGACGTGGTCGATGGCGCTGATCGCGATGCCGGCGTCGGAGATGGCGTTCTTGAACGGCACCTTGGTGCGGTCCAGCAGGTCACTCGTCATCCGCTGGAATTCCGCCCGGGTGAGCTTGACGTCGAGGTGCAGCGGACCCTCGGCGCTGGCCGTGATGTAGGGCAGGTTGATCGAGGTCTCCGTGCTGGCCGACAGCTCGATCTTGGCCTTCTCGGCGGCCTCGCGCAGTCGCTGCATGGCCATCTTGTCGGCGGAGAGGTCGACCCCGTGCTGGCCGCGGAAGGTCTTCACCAGGTGCTCGACCACGCGCTGGTCCCAGTCGTCACCGCCCAGATGGCTGTCACCGTTGGTGGCCTTGACTTCGATGACGCCCTCGCCGATCTCCAGGAGGGACACGTCGAAGGTGCCGCCGCCGAGGTCGAACACGAGGATGGTCTGCTCGGTGTCGCCCTTGTCGAGGCCGTAGGCCAGGGCGGCCGCGGTGGGCTCGTTGACGATGCGCAGGACGTTGAGCCCGGCGATGGTGCCGGCCTCGGTGGTGGCCTGGCGCTGGGCGTCGTCGAAGTAGGCGGGGACGGTGATGACTGCGTCCGTGACCGGCTCGCCGAGGTAGGCCTCAGCGTCGCGCTTGAGCTTCTGCAGCACGAACGCGCTGATCTGCTGGGCGGTGAAGGTCTTGCCGTCGATCACGCCCGAGTCGGGGAAGTGCCAGGCATTCTCGCCCATGTGTCGCTTCACCGAGCGGATGGTGCGGTCGACGTTGGTGACTGCCTGGCGCTTGGCCACCTCGCCGATGAGCACCTCGCCGTTCTTGGCGAAGGCCACGATCGAAGGGGTGGTCCTGCTGCCCTCGGCGTTGGCGATGACCGTGGGCTCGCCGCCTTCGAGGACGGACACGACGGAGTTGGTGGTGCCGAGGTCGATGCCGACCGCTCGTGCCATGGGTGTCGTTCTCCCTGCCGTGGTCGTGGACGGAAATCCTGCGGAGGAGGCTCGGGGCGGAGCCCCTTGCCTGGAGCGGGCTCAAGGATGAGCTGCCCACCGTCGCAACGCAAGCCGGGCTGAGCCATTCCCGCTCAGCTTTCCTGCCTCTCAGGGACCCCGATCGGGCCGACCAGGGCGAGGGGCGTGCTGCACTGGGCCGGCCGGGCGATTCGCGCGCGAAGGGGCCGCGCATGCCGGACCATGGGCACGGATCGGCCGTTAGCCCGCTGGAACCGGCCGGCCGCGGGAAGGAACGCTGGATGCGCACCGAGGCAAGCCCGACGCTCGCGCGCAGTGACGAGCAGCTGGCGGAAGGTCTGGTTCAGGTCCGGGCCGTCTTCCAGCCGCTGGTCGACCTGCGCGACGGTCGCGTGCGCGGCTATGAGGCCCTCGCGCGGGGGCCGGAGGACAGCCCGCTGGCCATGCCGAGCGGACTCTTCGCTGCCGCGCGGCGGCTGGGCATGGTCGCCGAGGTCGACTGGGCCTGCCGGGCCGCTGCCTTCTCGGGGGCGCTGGCGGCAGGGCTGCAGCGCCCGCTCGGCCTGTTCGTCAACGCCGAACCGGAAGCGCTCGGCATGCCCTGCCCCGAGCACCTCCTGCCGGTGTGGCTCGAGGCCGCGCGCGACCTGCACCTCGTCGTGGAGCTGACCGAGCGGGACCTCGTCGCCCGGCCCGCGCGGCTCGTGCACGTCGTGCAGCAGCTGCGCGAGCTCGGCTGCTCGATCGCCCTGGACGACGTCGGCGCACACCCGGACTCGCTGACACTGATGCCGATCCTCGAACCCGACGTCATCAAGCTCGATATCGGGATCGTGCAACGCGCGCCGGACACCGCGGCGGCCCGGGTGCTGCACGCCGTCGCCGCGCAGGCTGAGCGCACGGGCGCCATGATCGTGGCCGAGGGGATCGAGACCGCCGAGCACCTCACCACGGCGCTCGCCTATGGCGCGACGGTGGGGCAGGGGTGGCTGTTCGCGCACCCCGCAGACGGCCTCGACGTCACCACCGGATCGGGTCTCGCGCCACCCGTGCGCGCCGCAACCCTCGAGGACGTCGGTACGCCGTTCACGGTGGTCGCCGAGCGCGGCGGGGTCCGCCACGGGGCGGCCGAGGTTATTCGGGTCATGGCCCGCCACCTCCTCGAGCAGGCCACGGTGCTGGGGAGCCCCCCCGTCGTGCTCTGCGTGCTACCGGGCAACGCGGAGGGCATCGCTGCGACCGCCGACATCGACGCGCTCTCCGGCCTGGCCGGCTCCAGCGCCGTGCTCGGGATCGCCAGCCACGGCGGCCCGGCGCACCTGCCGGACGGCGTGCTCCGGCACGCGCTCGGCGAGACGGACCCGCTGACCGCAGAGTGGGACATCGTGGTGGTCGGTGCCCACTTCGCTGCCGCCGTGGTGGCGAGGCGACTGCCCGCCGGCAGCGCCGACGGCCCCTGGGCGTTCGCGCTCACGCACGACCGCGAAACCGTCATCACGGTGGCCCGCAGCCTGCTCGCCCGGCACGCCGGCGGGGGCAGCGCTGCCGACACGACGTTCCCCGACCTGGTATCGCCGGTCCGCACCTGAGGTCAGGCGCTCCGCGTCGGTGCAGACGCGCCCTTCCCCCAGCCCGGCCCCGCCGAGGTGATCATTGGGGTGTGGTCGCGCGCCCCTCGAGTGGGCAACCGGCGCGGCCGCCTCCAGAGTCAACCGGGAGGTCCTTGCCGCTAGTCTCGGCCGGCTGTCCCATCCCCGAGGTTCGGCCCGCGCCCGCGGCGCCCCCTTGTCGCACCCCCAGGAGGAATCGGCGTGCGCATCGCCCTCGGGCTGGCTCTCACCATCATCGCCTTCGCGATCGCCGGTCGGCGTGTGTGGTGGCTCTTCCGGCTGCTGCGCGCCGGTCAGCCCACGGAGCGGGAACGCCTGGAGGGCATCGGCGAGAAGGTCAAGGCGCAGGTGGTCGAGGTCTTCGGGCAGAAGAAGCTGCTGCAGTGGTCCGTCCCCGGGATCGCGCACTTCGTCACGTTCTGGGCCTTCATCGTCCTGGGCCTGACCATCATCGAGGCCTACGGCGCGCTGTTCCAGGACGACTTCGCCATCCCGCTCGTGGGCCACCTCGGCGCCCTCGGGTTTCTCGAAGACCTCTTCGCCGCGCTGCTGCTGCTCTCGCTCGTCACCTTCACCGCGATCCGGTTGCGGCAGGCGCCGCAGCGCATCGAGCGCAGGAGCCGGTTCTTCGGCTCGCATACCGGCGCGGCGTACCTCGTCCTCTTCATGATCTTCCTGGTGGACCTGACGCTGGTCGTCTACCGGGCCGCGCAGGTCAACACCGGCCACTTTCCCTACAGCAGCTGGGCGTTCTTCTCCCACGGGCTGGCCAGGGCCTTCGAGCCGCTCGGCGCCGCGAACCAGGGGCTGGAGACCACCTTCATCCTCCTGCAGCTCGCGGTGGTGCTCGGCTTCCTGGTGCTGGTGGTCTATTCCAAGCACCTGCACATCTTCCTGGCGCCGGTGAACGTGCTGGTGAGCCGCCGGCCCAAGGCGCTCGGCGCCGTCGTCGGGATGCTCGACGCGGGAAAGCCCCTGAACTTCGAGGAGGCGGACCCCGAGGTCACGCCGTTCGGCATCGGCAAGGTCGAGGACTTCAAGTGGACCGGGCTGCTCGACCTGGCCACCTGCACGGAATGCGGTCGCTGCCAGAGCCAGTGCCCCGCGTGGAACACGGGCAAGCCGCTGTCGCCGAAGCTGCTCATCACCGACCTGCGGGACCACCTCTTCGCGAAGGCGCCGTGGATCGTGGGCTCGGCTGCCACCACGTCCGAGGACGTCGAGGCCAAGGTCGGCATCGACAGCGAGGGCGAGCCGGCGGGCGGCGGCACCGACCCCGACGGACCCGGGCACGGCCACCGGCCGAGCCACAACCCCAACAACATCCCTGAGAACGAACGGCCGATCGTCGGCACCGCCGAGGAGGGCGGGGTCATCGACCCCGACGTGCTGTGGTCGTGCACCAACTGCGGCGCCTGCGTGGAGCAGTGCCCCGTCGACATCGAGCACGTCGACCACATCATCGACCTGCGTCGCTATCAGGTGCTCGTCGAGTCATCGTTCCCCAGCGAGGCGGGGGTGATGCTGCGCAACCTGGAGAACAACGGCAACCCGTGGGGTGTCTCCCCCCGGTCCCGGCTCGACTGGACGCAGGAGCTGCCCTTCGAGGTGACGGTGATCAGCGACGGCGGCGCCGTACCAGCGGATGTCGAATATCTCTTCTGGGTCGGCTGCGCCGGTGCGATCGAGGACCGGAGCAAGAAGGTCACGCGGGCCTTCGCCGAGCTGCTGCACACCGCGGGCGTCGAGTTCGCGATCCTCGGCACCGGGGAGTCGTGCACGGGCGACCCCGCTCGGCGCCTCGGCAACGAGTATCTCTGGTCGGAGCTGGCGGGCGCCAACGTCGAGACGCTCAACGCCGCCGGGGTGAAGAAGATCGTGGCGACCTGCCCGCACTGCTTCAACTCGCTGGCGAAGGAATACAAGCAGCTCGGCGGCCACTACGAGGTGCTGCACCACACCGAGCTGCTGGCTCGGCTCGTCGCGGAGCGCCGGCTCGTGCCGATCACGCCCGTCGAGGGTCTGGTGACCTACCACGACCCGTGCTTCCTCGGCAGGCACAACACGATCTACACCCCGCCGCGCGAGGTGCTCGCCTCCATCACGGGCCTGCGGCAGCAGGAGATGCACCGCTGCAAGGAGCGGGGTTTCTGCTGCGGGGCCGGCGGCGCGCGCATGTGGATGGAGGAGAAGATCGGCAAGCAGGTCAACGTCGAGCGGGTCGACGAGGCCCTCGGCCTGGACCCCGACCTCATCTCGACGGCCTGCCCGTTTTGCATGGTCATGTTGTCCGACGCGGTGACCGCGAAGAAGCAGTCCGGTGATGCCCGCGACGAGGTGCAGGTCCTCGACGTGTCCCAGTTGCTGGCCCGCTCACTCGTCGCCGCGACTGTGGGCGCGGGTGAGTCCGCCGTCGGTGGCGCGTCCGATGCCGGTACGGCGGGCGAAGGCGTCGCGACCGGGGCAACCTCCACGTCGCACGGGCCCGCCGCGGCGGCCGATGATGCAGCCACCGCCGAGGGAGCGGCACCCGCCGGGGATGCAGCCGCCGAGGGAGCGGCACCCGCCGGGGATGCAGCCACCGCCGGGGATGCGGCCACCGCCGAGGGAGCGGCCACCGCCGAGGAAGCCGCCGCGCCGGACGAGGTCGCCCCGGACGAGGTCGCGCCGGACGAGGTCGCGCCGCCCCCCGGCCCGCCCGTCGCCACGCCCGACTCCGCGATGGCGGAGGTGGCCGCCGGGTTCACCGCGGGAGCTGTGCCGGGACGGCCCTCCGCCGGTGCCGCTCCGTCGACCTCACCCGCGGCGGTCCGCGGCGGGGGCGATGCTCCGGCCGCGGCGCCCGAGCCTGTGATGGAACAGAGCGCACCGCCGGCGGATATCACTCCCGACGTCCTCGTCGAGGGTGAGCGACCCCTCGGCGCCACGCCGGAGGAGACGGCGGTGGCCGACTATCCCCAGCTGTCCCAGGCGGCGACGTCGACCGACTCGACTGCGCCAGCGACGACGTCCGCGGTCGACGGTGAGGCCGGTCCGGGTGACCAGCCCGTCGCCCCGGTGGCGGCGACGTCCGAGCCTGGGGCAGCAGGAGCACCGTCCAGTGACTTCGCCGGTGACCCGCCGCGCGGGCAGATCGTCGCCGGTGAGAGCGGCCCGGCGACCGCGACCGACGTACCGACCGATGGCGACGGAAACCGCGTGCCCGTCGACGACGCACCGCCCCGGCCCGGCGAGTGACGTCCGGCGGGGAGCTCCACCCCGCCACCCCGCCACCCCGCCACCCGCCGGCCCCGCCAGCTCCACGGTGATCACCGCACAAGATCACCGTGGCGGTCGGGTGCCGCTTTCGGACCTGCCAGCTCCACGGTGATCACCGCGCAAGATCACCGTGGAGCCAGACGCCAGCCAGCCAGCCAGCCAGCCAGCGACAGGACTTCGCATAGGGGTGACCGCATCAAGCGCGCCGGTCAGCTGCTGGGCGGCACCGGCGTGCGCGTGAATCGCTGCCAGATCCGCGACGGCGTGGGCCCGCGCTGCCCCATGTAGTGCGAGCCGTGGTGCGCGGAGCCGTAGACGTGTTCGGCGGGTGACGTGAGCGCGAAGACGGCGATCTGGCCGATCGTCATGCCGGGATAGAGCTTGATCGGCAGATTGGCAACGTTGGACAGCTCGAGCGTGACGTGACCGCTGAATCCCGGGTCGATGAAGCCGGCGGTGCTGTGCGTCAACAAACCCAGCCGCCCGAGGCTCGAGCGACCCTCCAGCCGGCTCGCCAGGTCGTCGCCCAAGGTGATCACCTCGAGCGTGGAACCCAGCACGAACTCGCCCGGGTGCAACACGAACGGCTCGTCCCCCGGCGGCTCGACGACCTCGGTCAGGTCGTCCTGCTGCACGGCCGGGTCGATATGCGTGTAGCGGTGGTTGGCGAAGACCCGGAACAGCCGGTCGAGGCGTACGTCGATGCTGGCCGGCTGCACGAGGCCCTCGTCGTAGGGATCGAGGCCGAGCCGTCCCTCGGCGACGGCACGCTTGAGGTCGCGGTCGCTCAGCAGCACCCGCGCGACGCTACCGTCGCCACGCCCAGGACCCGCTGGCTAGACTCACCCCCCGTCACACGCGGGCGTAGTTCAGCGGCAGAACATCAGCTTCCCAAGCTGAGAACGCGAGTTCGATTCTCGTCGCCCGCTCCATCGCATCACTGCAGGTCAGGGGCTTGCCGCCGCTGCCGGAGCGCCACCACCACTCGTCGGATGATCTCCGCGTGCCCCCCGCTTGCCCCTAGCACCCGGACGTGCGCGGCCGTCGGCGTGCAGCTGCGGACCTGCGGCGCCCTGCTCGTGGCCACCACGTGGGGCTGCCGTGCCGGTGGCCAGCGCCGACAGCGCTGTCGCCAGAACAGCGTCGCGGTCGCTGGTCGCGTGCTGGTAGATCAGGGCGGCGCGGAAGCTGGAGTGCCCCATCCTGGCCATGAGCTCCTTGGTGCTGGCCCCCGTGGCCGCGGCCAGCGTGTTACCGGTGTGGCGCAGGTCGTGGAAGCGGAAGTGCGGCAGGCCGGCCTTGTCCCGGGCGCGCAGCCAGACGCTGCGCCACGAGGCCCGGCGGATGGGCTGGTCCTTGCTGTTGGGGAACACGACCGGTGAGCCGGGCGTCGTGTGGCGTCGCAGGTGCTCGCGCAGCTCGGGCAGCAGGTGCGGGGGGATGTGCACGGTGCGGGTGCCCGCGGCGGTCTTGGGGGTGTCCAGGACGAGGCTGCCGTCGCGGAGCTCGACGTACTGCCGGTCGATGGGCATGCGCCCGTTCTCGAGGTCAAGGTTGTCCCGTGTGAGGGCGACGAGCTCGCCCCAGCGGGCACCGGACCAGGCCGCGAGCAGGACGAGCATGCGGTAGCGCGGGGGACGGCCTCGGCCCCAGGGCGGTGACCTGCTCGACGGTGGCGACGCTCCGTTCGGCGGTGCGGCTGACACCGGCGCCGCGCACCGTGCAGGGTTCCGCGGAAGCAGCTCGTCGGCCACGGCGGTGTTCAGCATGGCCCGCAGCAGGCTGTAGGCCTGCCGCGTCGGCGTCGGCGTCGGCGTCGGCGGGGCTGTCCGCTGCATGCCCGCGTGCCAGCTGCGGACCTCAGCGGATGTGAGGTTCGACAGCGGTACGTCACCAAGCTGGGGAAGCAGGTACTTCTCCAGCAGCCGTAGAGCTCGCGCGTCCGGACCTTGAGCTCACCCCGGCCCTGCAGCCACCGGACGGCATAGACGGTATGGAGGTGCCCGGTTGAGGGTCGGGACCTCGCTCGCAAGTTGACGTGGGTTGCCGGCCGAGGCGTGATGCCTGGGCTGGTAGAGCCGACAATTGCGGGAGGTCCCGGTGGCGTCAGAGCGTACGAGTGTGGGTCTGGATGTGCACGCGCGATCAGTCGTGGCGTGCGGGTTGGACGGTGACACCGGGGAGCTGTTGCGGGCCCGGCTGGTCCCTGAGCCGCCGGCGATCTTGGCCTGGTTGAAGACGTTGCCGGGGCCGGTGTCGGTGGTCTATGAGGCGGGTCCGACGGGGTTCGGGCTGTGCCGGTTCCTGCTGGCGGCGGGGGTGCCGTGCGTGGTCGCGGCGCCGTCGAAGCTGCAACGCCCCTCAGGTGACCGGGTCAAGACCGACGCCAAGGACGCGCTGCACCTGGCCCGGTTGCTGCGGCTCCGTGAGATCGTCGCGATCGCGGTGCCCAGCGTCGCGCAAGAGGCCGCCAGGGACCTGGTCCGGGCCCGTGAGGACGTCCGCGGTGACCTGATGCGCGCCCGGCACCGGGCGTCGAAGCTGCTGCTGCGCCAGGGGATCGTGTGGTCCGGTGGACGGCGTGGACCGGCGCCCACGAGGCGTGGCTGCGCACGCAGACCTTCGACCACGTAGGTCTCACCATCGCCTTCGACACCTCGATGGAGGCGGTGCTCCTGGCGCAGACCCGCCGGGACCGCCTGGACAAGGCTATCGTGGCGATGGCCGCCGAGCCCGGGTGGGCACCGGTCGTGGGCCGGTTGCAGTGCCTGCGCGGGGTCTCCACGTTGACCGCGTTCGGGCTGGCGGTGGAGGTCGGGGACTGGCACCGGTTCACCGGCAGCACCATCGGCTCGTTCCTGGGCCTGGTCCCCACCGAGCGCTCGTCCGGCGCCTCCCGCAGCCAGGGCTCGATCACCAAGACCGGCAACACCCACGCCCGCCGGCTGCGGGTGGAGGCCGCGTGGCACCACCGCCGTCCCTACCGCACCCCGAGCAAGGCGCTGCGGGACCGCTGGGAAGCCGCCCCCGCCGCGGCCCGGGCCCGCGGCCACGCCGGCAACCAGCGGCTGCACCGCCGCTGGGAGACCTTCACCGAGCGCAAGAAGCGCACTACCGTGGCCAACGTCGCCGTCGCCCGTGAGCTCGCCGGCTGGTGCTGGTCGCTCGCTGTGATGGACACCGGCATGGACACCGCCGGCTGAGACACCGGACTCGTTGGAGTCCCACCGACCGGCCGGCCGGCAGCACGGTGACGGCAGCGCGTGGAGCGACCCGCGATCTGACTATGAGCAACCCGAGAACGTCTGCCCTGTAGGCACTCTCAGGTGACGCCCGACTTCTAGGCACTCTCAGGTGACGCCCGACTTCTAGACCAGCGGAAGCGCTCCAGCCGAACAGCCCGTCCTGCGGTAGCCAACCCGCGCATATGAGTCTGACCGCGCGTCGCCCTGACACGCACGTCACCCACGCTGCCGGCCGGCCCACAAGATCAACAGCGCTTCGCGACCAACACCGCGGAGCGCCGATCAACCACGCCCCTTGACAGGCTCAGCCTCCATATGAGTCAGCCAACGGGACCTGCGCGTGCCGCGGGTCGCTCCACTGCCCCCGCAGCAGGTCGGTCTCGGTGGCGGAAAGGGTCGCGTCCGTGGAGGTGGTGGATGAGTGTCGTCACCGTGTTCCTCGACGGTGTTGAGGTTAGTCCAGGGGCGGCTGCCGAAGGTCGGTGATGGCAACGGGCTG
>JAABUT010003131.1_pt1 | contig 14658 bp, 17 predicted proteins | sample 5559281 | NCBI WGS metagenome assembly JAABUT01 (sample SAMN10711880, study PRJNA513359) | rock metagenome | isolation source: Antarctica rocks | place: Antarctica: Victoria Land, Ricker Hills nord | collected 2016-01-04 | reverse complement strand
CCTGCCCGAGCACGGACGCAACCATCAGCGGACCGTTAAGCCGAGGAATCCGTCAGGAACCCCCACCCACACAGGCCAAGACGCGAACCCTCGGCCTAACGCGAACCTCGGCGTAATCCGAGTGATGAATCATCCCGGGCGGCACCGGCCGGTCGGTGTGATCACGCCGCCACAGCGCCATGGCGAGGCACTGCTCGACGAAGTGCACGTCCTTGGTCGTCGACGCTGACCAGCCCACGATCGCTCGGGAGTACAAATCGATCGCGAAGGCGACGTACACGAAGCCGCACCAGGTCCTGACGTAGGTGAAGTCGGTGACCCAGGCGTGGTTGGGGCGCGGTGAGGTGAACACCCGATTGAGCAGGTCCCCGGCGCGGACCCCGCCGGTCTTGGCCGGCACCGTGGTTCGGGCGCTGCGACCGCGGACGAGCCCGTTCATGCCTTCGTCGCGCATGAGCCGGTCCACGGTGTGCTTGCTGACGTTGGGGAAGCCGTTACGGGCCAGCCAGGCGGTCATCTTGCGACGGCCGTAGAGCACCTCGGGAAGCGGCCGGCCGTCGTTGCCGGTCCGGACGTGCAGCAGCATGTCCAGCAGCGCCGCGTCGCTGCGGTGCCGGGCGCACGCCTCGCTGGTCTTCCGTGCTCGGTAGGTGCGTGGGGCGACCGGCAGGCCAAGCTCGGTGAGCTGGTTGCAGATCGACTCGACCCCACGTCCAAGGGTGCGCTGCTCGTCGATGAACGGGCAGATCAGCGGCGTCGGGGGTCGAGTTCCCCGGCGAAGAAAATCGAGGCGGCCTTGAGGATCTCGTTGGCCTCAGTGAGGTCGCGGACCTGCGACTTCAGGACCTTGATCTCAGCCAGTTCCTCACTCGAGGGACCGGGACGTGCCCCGCCGTCGACCTGGGCCTGCACGATCCACTTCCGCAGCGTTTCCGGCCCGACGTTGAGCTTCGGACCCAGGGCCTGGGCTGCGGCCCACGGCGAGGGGTAGTCGTCCAATCGTTCCAGGGCCATCCGCAGCGCCCGGTCCCGCTGATCAGTCGGGTACTTCTTCGGCATGACATGCATCCTTCGCAAGAAAGGAAGCGGCATCAAACCCGGGACGGTTCACTTTGAGGTACTTCCCTGTGAACACACTCATAATACCGGAAAGATACAGCAGACCGCCGTGCTGATGACGTACCCACCAGTCGCAACGACAACAGAGCCATAAGCCCACCGCACCGCCGACTCCAAGATCATCCGACCACAGCAAAGGGCTCTACTGAAGCGCCGGGGCTAATAGGAGCGTGAAGCCGACGGCCAGAACGGCGTAGTCGATATAGCAGTGTTCGGTGCAGGCGCCGTTCGGGTCGGTGTTGTTGATGGGGTCGCTGCCGGCGTAGCTGCGTGCCACGTCGTCTCCCGCCCGGCCGAACTGATCGCCTCAAGGACAGCCGGAGCGTCTGGCGTTATCAGGGTCAGACCGGGCGGGAGAACGACCAAAGTCTGTATCCCTGGCGTTAGCCTCTCTGGGTGACGGACTCCTTGGTGCCCCCCTTCGACGTCATCCGGGGGGAGTTCGTCGCGGACGGTCGGGTCCTGCTCTTCCGCGTCGATGCTGGACCCACCAGCCCTGTTTGGCGGACGCTCGTTGAACGCCTGACAAGCAACGGCCTCGGTCATGAGTATTTCGAACGAGGGGCGGCGAGCGGTGTGACGCCATTCCCTGGACCGGACGAGATCTTCGAACGGAGCCTTGCGTTGGGCAAGCCATATCTCGTCTCCCTGCGGGTATGGCTGGGGGTAGGGACCCGGGCCGTGTTGCACTTCGTACCTGCGCATCCCCATCCTCATCTCCTTGGGTCCAGGAGACGTCGGCTCACAAGAAGCTCTCGACGCGCTCGTCGCCGGCATGGAGACCCTCGGCGAAGCGATCGACCGTGACCTGACACTCACGCAGGAGTATTCAGACAACGCCGTGATCCTCAAATTCTCTACCGAGACGAACCGTGTGTACTACGTCGGGTCACAGGCGTAGGCGGCGCTATCCGCGTTCTCGAATCGGCCCTTGCGGTCGCCTGTCATCCTGCCTGCATGGCCCCTCGGATCGCGTCAGCAGGTAACACGTTGGTTCCGGCGCTTCTGGCCTTGGAGGCCGCTGGGTACGAGGTCACCCAACGTGGGGAACTGATGGTCGCTCGTCGGGACGATGAGGAGTTCGTCGCGGAAGATCCCGTGCTGCTGCTTGGACTCATCGCGCTGGTGCGGGAACGCGGATGGGACTGGGGCGCGTCCGATGAGCAGATCGACGCCGTCCGGCACCGCCTGGGTTTGTTCTGACTCTGCTGTCTACGCCGCCTTCGCAACTGACTCCTCGGCGATACCGTCCTCGTTCGTGGAAGCAATCGGCGCGAGTTACCCCTCTTTCCGTTGCCCCGTGTGCGGGCGGGGCTGATGCGCTGGGACCGCTCGACCTTCCGATCGTGTTCGACCTGGAGATCGGTCACGTCCCGCCGCATCTGCCCTTGGTGAACGGCGCGCTCGCGACCGTCACCGTCGAAGGGGACAGGCGAGACATCGTGCAGGAGTTCCGGTGACCGACCAGTGCGCGTCCCTGCACCGCGGTGGCAATCGCTCCTACTGGTGTGCCGAAAGGATGTATCTCTCGTCGGTGATCTCGCGACCCCACAGGGCCTGCCCGCGTAGTCGTCGGACTTCGACCCGATGGAACTTGGGCTCGACGAGAGCCTGCAAGGCCGCTGCTGACAGGCCTGCTCCGGTGCCCCACAAGCCTTCGACCAGAACGAGCCTGCCGCCATCGGCCAGCAGGCCCGCCCAACGATCTAGTGCCGTCGACGGATCAGGAAGCGCCCAGACAACATGGCGAACGAGCACCACGTCGAACGGGCCGCTCACGGGCGGTTCCGCAGCGTCACCAACGACGAACGTCACGTCCGTCTCATGCCTGGCTGCCTTGTCCTTAGCCGCGTCGATCACCGGGGCGACAGGTCTACTCCGGTCAGAACATGACCCTGCTCAGCCAGCAGAACCGCAAGGGACCCCGTCCCGCAGCCAAGGTCGAGAACTCTGGAACGGGCAGGCACGTAATCGCGCAGCAGGTCTGACCACGCCGCCCGCACATCTGCATCGAGCAGCCCATGATCAGGCGCTTCGTCAAAACGAGCCGCCTCGGCGTCCCAGAACCGTGCCACGTCTACGCCCATGCGCGCAAGGTTAGCGACGCACTGGTCGGCCTTCAGTGCGGTTCGGTCGTGACTTCCGAAACTGCCGACAACCGCTGAGAGCCGGCTCTATCCGCTACGACGGAGATCACCAGTAGGCGGCGCTAGCCTCCCTTCGTGCATACGCGAACGACAGCGACTGACGCCATGTGCATTTGGTGCGGCAAGCGGCTCGGGCAGGACCCTGACGGATCTTCGTTTCTGTTCCTGGCGAAGCGCGGATCGACCTTCGGGGCCTCGCCCGAGCATTGGGCAGACTCCTCGCCCCATCTCGAAGGGCACCAGTTCTTCTGTCACGCTTCGTGCTTCCGCGCCTCGGTGCCGCAAGGCCAGCAGTACGCGCTTCGGCTCGCACTCGACGAAGAGGATTGACCGCTGGGAGGTGCCGTTTCCGCCCGTGCAAGGGCGTGGTGCCGATAACCGCGATCAACCGGCACTACCACTGGCCGTCGCAGCACGAGGGGGCGCGGCAGGCACGGCAGGCACGGCTCTTCGTACTTCGGCCTTGTGCTGCCTGGCAAGACGGGTGTTCACGCTGCCGCGCTCGCGGCGCTGGTGTCAGTCGCGGCCCTGCCAGGTGCAGATGCAGACCTCGTTGCCCTCCGGATCGGCGAGGACCCAGAACGCTCGCGCCGCCGTGTCGCTGACCAGCCGCCCGCCCGCGGCGACAGCTGCGGCGACCCGCACATCGGCCTCGTCCTCCGCGACGGTCAGGTCAAAGTGGATCCGGTTGCGTTGCGGGCGCGGTGCGTCCAGCTGCTGGAACCAGAGGGTAGGCCCCTGCCCGCCGGGATCGACGACGATCACCTCTTGACCCTCGGCAATGGGCCGGGTCTCCGCTACGTAGCCGAACACGGCCCGCCAGAAGGGCAGCACGGCCGGGATGTCGAGTGCGTCGATGGCGATCTCCAGCACCTGCACGGGTCGCGCCGAGCCCGCCCCCCCGGGTGCGGTGGTTAGCCCCAGCTCGCCGACCGCGGCGGAGATCCGGGCGGCGAGCCTCGCGTCACACCGGCTCAACCGGGCGCTTGCCGGGCTCCGCAGGACGAGGTCGACACGGTCGGAGCGCAGGTCAAGACGTAGGCGCGCGGCGTCCGAGCCGCACACGCGGACCGCGGTGGCCGCGACCTCGACCGCCGCGGGCAGTGAGCCCACCGCGACCGAGCTGTACGCGCCGCCGAGCAGCAGCCGCCACCCATCGCTGTGGATCGCGGCGGCGGCCACCGCATCGGTCAGCGCTTCGTCGTGTTCCGGTGTCACGGCGAGAGTCTCTCAGGAGTCGGACACGGGTCGGGCGGCGGTGAGGGTAGGTGCTACCAACTCCTTGAGAACGCCGACTCTGCCGGGGATCTGCGGTCGCTGGGGCTGCAAGCCTTGGCGCGCTTGCAGGCGGCGGCTGTCGCGGAGGTGCTGTCCGACGATGGTCTTGATCGCCAGTTGGCTCCCTCGAGGGCGCGAGTACCAAGATGATGGCCAGGCCGCTATCCGCTGGTCGAACTGAGCCTGCTGCGCCTGGTAAAGCGGCGCACCGGGTCTTAGGCCACCATCATGCATCTAATGGCAGCCCCTGCTCACTTCACCCGTCGTGCGCTTTCGAGGACCTATGACCTCCACTGCGAACGCGAAGCGCAAGCGCAGCAGTTGAAGCAGCGAAAGTCATCGCCGCGCCAAATCGGGGATCATCCTTATCCGGTTCCCTCCGCTGCGATCGAGGGCTATCGCATCGAGGGATCGTTCACGGGCGCGCGCCGGGCTGTGACGGCGTAGATCTCCTCGTAGGTGGCTGATTGCTGGTGGCTGCCGAGACCGAGCAGGGTCTGGAACGCAGCCATCGGGGTCCGTCGCCGGTTGAACCGGAAGACGAACTCATCGAGGTAGACCTGCAGATGCTCGGCGGACACGCCTTTGTGGGTGCCCTGCAGCCAGCTCTTGAGGTTGCTGATGGCCTGGTGGACGCGCGGCAGGATGTCGTCGAGGTCCGCGACCGCGATCCGGCCGGGGCGTTGGGTGCGGGGGTGGTGTTCGTAGCCGAGCTTGGTGAGTCGCCGGTAGGAGGGCCAGCCGTCGGTGTGCACGTTGGCGCCGGTGGCGACGGCGTCCTGCACGAAGCCGCAGAGGGTGTCGGCCGAGGCGTCGCTGATCACCTGCATCCGCAGCCGACCCGAGCCGGCGCCGCGGACCTCGACGGCCACGACAACCAGCGCCTTGGTGCCGCGTTGGCGTCCGCCACGGAGCCCGTGCTCGAGCCCACCGACGAAGCACTCATCGACCTCGACGGGTCCGGTCAGAGGCGTGCGCTCCGGGTTGACCATCGCGCGGCGCAGCTTGTGCAGCATCATCCAAGCGGTCTCATAGCGCTTGATGCCGAGCTGGCGCTGGAGCTGGACTGCCGAGATGCCAGGGGTTCCGGTGCTCATCAGGTAGGTGGCCCAGAACCACAAGTGCAGCGGAGTCCTGGTGCCGTGCAGGACCGTGCCAGCGGTCAGCGAGACCTGATAGCGGCAGGCGGAGCACTGCCAGAGCAGCCGCTTCGCCAGCAGCACCGCAACCTGCTCCTCACATCGAGGGCAGCGGAACCCCTCCGACCAGCGAGAGCTGATGAGGTAGTCACTGCAGGCCTCGTCATCGGGGAACCAGCGCTGGAACTCGACGATGCTGCGCGGAAAATCCGGCCTGACCACCCCCAGATCCTAGCGGAGGGAACCGGATAAGCATGTCGGGGATAACCAAGATGGACAGCGCAAATCCCCGCGACTGCGAAGACTGCTACTACTGTCCAGTAGACGATGCGCCGACTCACGGGCTTAGCATCCTCCGGTTACTGCTACGAAGTCGTAAGGGCTTGCTGGTGAATGCGTCCTGCACTGGTGGCTGAAGACCAGGCATGCCTCGTTCGTCACCTGGCCCAGGACGGAGCCGAAACCTACTCGCAGGGCGGTGGCCGCGGGTCCGCAAGAACCGCAAGAACCGCAGGCAGCGCCCGGGTCGTTCGCAACCCCGGTGGAGTCGGTGGTTGGTGGACTCCCTCCACCGTAGGTGTAATCGGCCAATACCTGCACCGGTCGGCGGGACGGCGGGAGAAGGATTCCCACCGTCAGGAGCCGGTTGGCCGACGTCGGTGGTGTCGGTTGGCTCCGACGACAAAGGTCCGGCAGTCTGAAGTCATGACAACCACGTTGATCACCGGATCCAACAAGGGCCTGGGCCTGGAGACCGCCCGCCGACTACTCGCCGCGGGCCACGACGTCTGGGTCGCTGCCCGTGATGCCGAAGCAGGGGCCAAGGCCGCTTCGGACCTCGGAACCCGCTTCGTCCAGGTCGACGTGACCGACGACGCCTCGGTTGCCGCCGCGGTATCGACGGTCGGGTCGCTGGACGTCCTGGTCAACAACGCCGGCATCACCGGTGCCCGCAAGTCGGTCGCCGACACCACCGCCTACGACGTGCGCGAGGTGTTCGAGACCAACGTTTTCGGCCCTGTAAGGATGCTGCAAGCCTTTCTGCCCGCGCTCCTCGCCTCGGCGAATGGGGTCGTCGTCAACGTGGCCAGCGGCCTGGGCTCACAGGCCGCCGTCCGCGACCCCGATCGGGTCGAGTTCGGCGTCGTGGCACCGGCCTACTGTTCGAGCAAGAGCGCCCTCCTGATGCTGACCACCCAGTATGCGAAGGCCCTGCCGACGCTACGGATCAACGTGGTCGACCCCGGGTACACCTCAACAGACCTGAACGGCAACTCCGGAACGCAGACCGTGACCGAGGGCACCGACGCGATCGTCGCTATGGCCCTGATCGGTCCGGACGGGCCGACCGGCACCTTCACCGACCGCGACGGTGCCGTCCCCTGGTGACCGTTGAGAAGTGCCGTTCTCCGCGGTGGCGCGCCTGGTTTTGGGTGACCAGGCTCCGCGCTCGCTCCCGCGGGGGGGGGGCACGCTCCGTCAGCGGCAGAAGAGCGCGTCGCCGCGGGATTGCCCAAGCGCTGCGCGGAGGGAGAGCGCAATGTTGTCGCGTTCCGTTGCTGGAAGCCACTGAGTCTGGTCGTCAGTCAGGTAGACAAACACCCTCGGTCCGCGGGCGTCCTCGGGATGGTCCGGCAGTCGTGGCACCAGGTGGAGGTGCAGGTGGGAGAACCCCTCGGCCTCGGAAAACTGGATGAGGTACGTCTTCACGCAGCCGGTGACGGCCTCCAGTCCACTGCCCAGGCGGCGTATGAGCCCACCGAGTTCGTCGGCGGCCTCCGGCGTCAGGTCCGTGAACGACGTGACGTGCCGGGTCGGTAGGAGGACGAGCCAGCCGGGCAGCGTGCTGTTGAACGCATGGGCGACGCGCCAGTGATCGGTGTGTACGACGTCCTCGCGCGGTGGAAGAAAGGCCGCCGCCTGCTGGTCGCAGGGGAAGCATCCGTGCACGAGGTCGTCGGTTTTCACCCCGGCACTCTAGATCTACCGGCGGACCCTCTGACCGAGCTGAGGGGAGTGACGAGGTGTTGAGTGACCTGCTTGCTGACGCAGTGCTGTGGCTGCGGGAGCATGTCGGGGCGTAGTTACCGCTCAAGCATGAGCGCACGTCGACGTCGGCGGCTCCACCGCACCGCCGCATCAACATGCAGCGGTTGCTGCGATCGGCGGCCGGGTCTCTTCGGCTCGGCAACTCCTGCGAACGTCCCGATCCTCGGCGTTCTCAGGAGCTCGGGAACGGATTTCACCGCGTGCCGCCGCATCGCTGCGGGATCAGGCCCCGATGCGGGTGACGACTCGCTGGTGCCGCGATGCCGCCGTAGGACGCGGTGAGCGCACGCGCGACGATGGCCGCGTCCGCGTCGGCGATCTCAGCCGGGTACTCCGACAGCAGGTCGTCCCAGACGGCGAGCCAGGAGCCGTACAACTGTGACTGGCCGGGCGGGGCGCCCAAAGAATCAGACGTGCAGGTGCGCCCGCCGTCGCCCGATGCGGTAAATGTGTGCGCGGGCGATGTCCGGCAGCGCCTGGATGTGGCGTACGAGGTGCACGGTCAGGACGCCGAGCTCAGCTGCGAGCTCGTCGGGCAGGTCGGCGAGGTCGTGGTGGTCGCGTGGGTGCAGGATCAGGGCTAGCGGGACGCCGACGCTTGGGATGCGCGATAGCGGCTCGGACGCGATAAGCAGGGCAGGCCGCCGAGCGGTGTGGGTGCTTCGCGGTCACGTGCTGAGGCGCGGGGGGTGGCGTTTCCGCAGCCTCATCTGCCGGCCACTGGTGACCGCGACTTCGAGGCGTTCGGCCTTCGGGTCCTGCGCAGGCCTGGTCACGCCTCCGGAAGGTTATACAAGGAGGGTTGTCGACCGGGGTTCGAAACCTCAGGCTGATTGCATGCCTCGAAAGACCGCCAGCGACCGTCACGTCGACTCCGCGCCGACTGCTCCGACAGCCGTCGGAAAGGACACCGCCCTGCTTGACGCGCTGATCGCGCTGCACCACCCCGCGCGGCGGCGCCTGTACGAGATCCTCACCGTCGGGGAACCCGGAACGGTCGGGCACCTGGCGACACGAACCGGCCTGGCGGCCGGGTCCGTGAGCCACCACCTAAAAGCCCTACACCGCGCCGGGTTCGTCGAGCCGGCTCCGGAGCTGGCCCGCGACACCCGGGAGTCGTGGTGGCGAGGTATCCGCAGGCGCCTGACGTGGAGCGCGGATGCGTTCGCCGCGGGAACGGTCGGGAGGGCTGTCGCGGACGCCGCCGAGCAAGCCAACCTGGAGCACCACACTCGCGCGACCGTGTTCTGGATGCGCGACCGCGACAGCCTGCCCGAGCCTTGGCGGGGGCTGGGCTTCGCTGCGGACAACCTCGTGCCAGCGACACCTGAACAGTTCGACGCGCTCACCGCCGGCATGGGTGAGCTCATCACCCGTTGGGACGCTGCCTGCCGCGCCGACGCCAAGGAGCGGCCGGACGCCCAGCGCAGACCCGTGCGGGTCGTCACACGTGCGTTCCCGAGCGACCCGGCGACCGCATGAACGTCCTCACCGGCACACGTCCCCAGCCGACGGACCTACCGGCGCCGGAGTTGCGGAAGGACCGGGTCACCCAGGCGTGGGTCACGGTCGCCACGGTCTCGTGGTTCGGCGACGCCGTCTTCAACGTGGCGCTGGCCTGGACGGCGGTGCACCTCCTGAGCCCGGCGGTGGCCGGTCTTGTCCTGGGCGTCCAGACGTTGCCGCAGGCCGCGCTGATGCTTGCCGGCGGTGTGATTGCCGACCGCTTCGACACCCGTAAAGTCATGGTCGCCGGGGAACTCACCCGGGCCGGCATCCTGCTCGGGGCGAGCGCCGCATGGGGGACAGGGCACAGGACGGCTGGTGTTCTGCTGGCCGTCGGGCTGAGCTTCGGGATCGCCGCCGGGCTGACGAACCCAGCCAGGGCAACCTTGGCGCGTCAGCTCGTCCGGCCCGGCGACCTCGTCACGGTCGGCGGGTGGGTGCAGTTGGGTGGGCGGCTCTCACGGCTCGCGGGCGCGCCCGTCGGTGCGGTGACCGTCGCAGTGGGCGGCCTGGGCCCTGCGATGCTGCTGGACGCCGTCACGTTCGCGGCCGTCGCCGTCGTGCTGCTCGCCGTGGTCCGCCCCAGGTACACGATTCCCCGCACCGCCGGCGAGCCGTGGCACGCCAGCCTGCGGGAAGGCCTGTCGTACCTGCGGCGGACGCCCAGTGCATTCTGGCTGACCGCTGGGCTCTCGTCGCTGAACGTGCTCCTGACGCCTGTGGTCGGGGTCGGCGTGGCGTTGCGGGTCGGGCGGTCCGGCTGGGGCGCGGTCTGGGTAGGGGTCGCGGAAGCTGCTCTGGCCACGGGCGCGATCCTCGGGAGCCTGCTCGCGATCCGGTACCGCGCGGGCGCCCTGGGCCGACGGGCGTTTTGGGTGCTCGCGGCCCAAGGGTTGGCCTTGGGGGCGGTCGGCGGCCCTGCCCGGGCCTGCTTGACCGCGGCCATGTTCACCGTCGGGCTGACCTCGGGGTTGGCGTCTGTGTGGCTCAGCGGCGTTTTCCAGCAGGCGATCCCCGGGACGTACCTCGGGCGCGTGTCATCCGTCAGCCAACTCGGGGACCTGGCCCTCACGCCCCTAGTGTTGCCGTTGTTCGGGTTCGGGGTCGCGGCGGCGGGCGTCTTGCCCGCGACAGCCGTCTGCGGACTGGCAATGACCGCCCTGTGCACCTTCTTCGCGACCAGACCCGCAATTCGGGACCTCCGCTGACCTGCCGGCGACCGGCATGCCCCACGCCACGCGACACCGACGACCGGAAGTTGCTACCCGTGCAGGGCGGGTCCGATGAGCCAGCCCAACCGCGCTGCTTCAGGTGTATGTAAGCGATGCCGCCGCGGTGATCGAGCGGGCAACAGCAAACGGTGCCAGGGCAGTGCCAGCTATGCGTCGAGAGCATCACCTGAGAACGTCCCGACGCTCGGCGTTCTCAGGAGTTCGCCATCAGAGGTGCCTACCCGCTGGGGCGCGGCGCTGCTCAAATGTTTGTGCACGACGCACGCTCGGTCAGCGGCATGAGCGGATGCCGCGGGTGACCGGCCGCCGACCCTTGGCGCGAAATGAGCCGCGGGCCCCTACCGACGTACCTGGCGCTCCTTGAGGCGCGCCCCCTCTCGCCGTCTCCGTGCGCCCAGTTGGGACGAGCGGGCGTGGGAGCTCAGCGCGCCGCTGCTGTCCCGCTTGCCGGCCTTGACCTACAACGGCTAGCACATCCAGTACGACTGCGACCACGCCCGGATCGAGGGCTACCCCGGTCTTGTGGTGCACGGGCCGCTGCAGGCGTTGCTCATGGCCGAGGTCGCGCGGCAAACTGGCCGAACACGCTTACCCACCGCGCTCGTGGCGCCGCTGCTCGACGACCAGGGGGTGGTACGCCGGCCACGACGGCGAGGGCCTGCACGGGTGCGACCGGGGCGGGCGGCTGACGGCCGCCGCGACCATGCGCTCACAATGGCCGCATGACGCTTTCCGGCTTCCCTGTCGGCACCACCTGGTCGCACACGTGGGCCGGGCGGCTTGAGCAGCGCATCGTCGTCAGTGAGGCGCTGCGCGGCAACCCCCTCGGCGACCCGCACGAGCGGCCGGTCTGGGTGCAGCTACCGGCGTCATACGACGACGACCCGGGCGCGCGGTACCCCGTCGTCTACGTGGCGCAGGGCTACACCGGCCACGTGTCCATGTGGGCGAACCGGCGCGCCTACGCACACACCCTGCCCGAGCAGGTCGATGTGTTGCTGGCGCGCGCCGATGTACCGCCGGTGCTGGTGGTCTACCTCGATGCCTGGACCTCCTACGGCGGGTCGCAGTTCGTCGATTCCGCCGGCACCGGCGACTACTGCACCTACGTCAGCGACGACGTCGTCCGCTTCGTCGACGCCGAGTACCGCACCGTGGCTGACCCGCGTTCGCGTGCGGTGGCGGGCAAGAGCTCGGGCGGGTTCGCCGCGATGCTGCTGCCGGTCCTGCGTCCCGACGTCTTCGCCGGCGGACTGGCCACCCACGCCGGCGACGCGCTGTACGAGGGCTGCTACCTGTCCGAGCACGGCAAGGTCGTGCGCGCCCTGCGTCGCTTCGACGGCGACCCACACGCCTGGTGGGCCGACTTCGTCGTACGCGGGGAGGCGCAGCCGCACCCCGACGACATGCTGCTGCTCTTGCAGTACGGCTGCAGCGCCGCGTTCACCCCGGGCGCGGACCTGCGCCCGGTGCTGCCGTTCGACACCCACACGGGCAAGCTGGACGACGATTTGTGGTCGCGCTGGCTCGCACTCGACCCGGTGCGCATGGCGCCCGCGGCCGGGGAAGTGCTGCGGTCCCTGTCGGCCATCTGGGTCGACGCCGGCATCCGGGACGAGTGGTACCTCGACCTGGGCGCCGAGGCGTACGTGCAGGAGCTGCGGGCGGTCGGCGTGAGCGAGGACGTGCTGCACCACGAGACCTACGACCAGACGCACGCCGTCCCGACGTCGCAGTACATCAAGGCGCTGCGCTACCTCGCGGAGCGCCTTCCGCGCTAGCAGCAGCTCAGGGGGTTCCAGCCGCGACCGTCAGCGCCGCCTCGAGGGCGCGCAGCACATCGGTCGTGCGAACGTGCCGGGTGCACCGGTCCTGTTGCAGCCGGGCGACCGTGTACACCGCGGCGACGTCGCTCGCTCATCGACACGACCGCGCCCGGCTCGCGGCAGAAGCGGATATTCGCGCGTGGCGCGTCACGGGCGGTCATAGGCGCGGACGGTCACAAACCGGGAATCGACTGCTTCTGCAGAGAGGCCCGCGCCTGCTCGACTTGTCGTGTGATCCCGTGGGCGCTGTTGGCCTCGGCGATGGCGCCTGCCTCATCGAGCAGTGCCACCGCTGCGTCGCGGCGGCCCTGTGCGGCGGCGATGTACGCCAACCCGACCAGGTTCGCAGCCACGCCGGGCAATAACCCGAGCTGGTGACGCAGCCGCGTCGACTCCTCCAACAACTCACGCGCTTTGTTCAATCGGCCTGCGGCGTGCTCGGCGATGCCCAGGTGCCGCAGCACGTAGGACAGTATGCGCAGGTCGCCGAGCTGCGCGGCAAGTTCGTGGGACCGTTCAAAAGCCGGGACCGCGGCGTCGTTGTCATGCCGGACGACCTGGTGGAAGATGCCGACCCAGAACAGTGACTCGGCCAAGCCGCGAACGTCGCCAAGCATCTGGTGAAGCTGTGCTGCCCGCTCGAACAACGACAGCTCCTGCGGGTCCTGGCAACTCTGCGCGAGGAACCGGCCATGCATCACCCGGCCCCGGGCCAAGGCGAGATCGGCCTCGACCGCGTCGAGTTCTCGCTCGGCGGTCGCCAATGCGGTGACATCGCCGCCGAAGACGAACTGTTCGTAGCACAGTCTGGACCGCTCGATCCGATCTTCGGCGCTCATCGTCTCCCCGTTCGCCCGTGAACCCGCGCGGCGCTGAAACGTGTCCGGCTGCCCGACGGATTGCTCAAATCGTGGCGACGATAGTGTAACGAAAAACTATCCACAAGAAAACTACCTTGGGGTCGCAATGCGGGATTCGGCGGACGAGCACGTCGCGGTCTGGTCGACGGAGCTCGACTGGATGGACCCGGTGCAGGAGGCCATCATCGTCCGGCTGGCGGTCCTCGGCCGACACCTCAGCCAGGCCCGACGGACGGCGCTGGCCACCGGGGGTCTTGAGCACTGGCAGTTCAAGGTGCTGCTGGCGCTGCGCCGCGGCGGCCAGCCGTACTCGGCGAGCCCTTCGGCGCTTGCCGACCGACTGGGGCTGACCCGCGGGGCGCTCTCGGCGCGGCTGCGCCCACTGGAGGAGACCGGGTTGATCACCCGAAGCGTCGAGGCGGACGACCGGCGCCGGGTGCGCGTGCGGCTTACCGCCGTCGGCAACGCCGCATTCGAGCGGCACGCCCATACGGAGAACCGCGGTGAGGCCGCGATGCTCGCGACGCTCACCCCCGCCGAGCGGCAGGCGCTCGCCGACTTGCTGCGCAAACTGGTCCTGACAGCGGAGCCGAGCTGACCGCTTTCCGGCGTCAGGACCGCGAGTCGGCCGCCGCCCAGCCGACGACTCCGCCCCGCGCCCAGCGTGAGGTGGTGCCACGTACGACAGGAGGCGGCCAAGCAACACGCCGTCATCGGCATAGAGCGGACGTTCCACAAGGAACCGCGCCTGGTGCGGTATCAGCGTGTTGGTCGTCGCAGGCTGGGACTGTCCCGCGTGGGTGTCGGTTGCGGAACAGTCCCAGCCCGAGTAGTCAGGTGGGTTTGCCGGACGAGGGGAGCGTGATCGCGGTCGCCGACGTGGACGACGCGCGGGTACGGCTGCGGGTAAGGCCCGGTAGACGGTGGAGCGTCCGACGCCGAAGAGCTCGGCGAGCTCGCCGGTGGTGTACTCGCCGCCGTCAAGCAGCGCGACCAGGTGCGCCTCGCCGGGGCTTGAGCTTGGGCTGCTTGCCGCGCAGGTGCCCCTTGGCCCTGGCGATCTTCATGCCTTCACGGGTGCGCATCCGGATCAGGTCGGACTCGAACTCGGCGACCATCGCCAGGACGTTGAACAGCAGCCGCCCGACCGGGTCGGTGGGGTCGTACACCGAACCGCCCAGCGACAGGCGCACCCGCCTGATGGTCAGCTCCTCAGCGATCGCCCTAGCGTCGGGCAGGGACCGGGCGAGTCGATCCAGCTTGGTGACCACGAGGGTGTCGCCGTCGCGGCAGGCGGCCAGGGCCTCGCGCAGCCCGGGCCGCTCCCGATTCGTCCCGGTCAGCCCGTGGTCGACGTTGTGCCGACGTCGGCACAACGTCGATTATGCCGACCTTTGCGTTATGCCGACCTTGGGCCCGAAGTCGTTGGCAGACAAGGTGATCGGCTTGGAAAGATCGGCATAACGCGAGCGGATTGACTGATCCTTATTTCTCCTGTTCCG
>JAABUT010003129.1_pt1 | contig 14672 bp, 13 predicted proteins | sample 5559281 | NCBI WGS metagenome assembly JAABUT01 (sample SAMN10711880, study PRJNA513359) | rock metagenome | isolation source: Antarctica rocks | place: Antarctica: Victoria Land, Ricker Hills nord | collected 2016-01-04 | reverse complement strand
GATGATGGGGGTGCCGGACGCTGACGTGGCGGCGTTCCAGCGGTATGGCACGGCGCTGGGCAGTGCCCTCGACGGGCTGACGTCGCTTGCCCACGTCCGCGAGGTGATCCGGGCCAACGCCGAGCTGCAGGGCATCTTCGAGTCGCTCTTTGCCCTGCGAGCTCGAGAGCCTCGGGACGACCTCATCAGCGCCCTGGTCGCGGCACGCGGCGAGCAGATCCAGCCGTCAGAGCTCGTGCCGATGTGCACACTGCTGCTTATCGCGGGCTTCGAGACGACGGTCAACCTCATCGGCAACGGGACGCTCGCGCTCTTGCACAACCCCGGGCAGTGGGAGCTCCTGCGCTCCCAACCCGCGCTCGCCGGTCAGGCCGTCGAGGAGATGCTGCGCTACGACCCGCCCGTGCAGGACACCGCACGGGTCTCCTTCGAGGACACCGAGCTCGCCGGGGTGCCCGTTCGGCGCAACCAGTGGGTCATCACGCTTCTCGCTGCAGCCAACCGTGATCCCGAGGTCTTCGCCGACCCCGGACGGTTCGACATCACTCGGTCGGCGGGAGCGGACCACCTGTCCTTCTCGAGCGGCATCCACTACTGCCTCGGAGCCTCATTGGCCCGGCTCGAGGCGACGATCGCCTTCACGGCGTTGGCGACCCGTATGCCGTTACTGCGGCAAGCGGGACGGGTGGTGATGCGTCCGTCGTCGACGATCCGGGGTCCACGCCGACTGCCGGTGGCTCCACGCTGACCGGCCCTGATGCGGCGCTGACCCGGCTCTTGACCGTTCCGGCGCGACGGTGGTCCGAACGCCGACGGTCCGGTCGACCCATGGTTGATGCAACCGGACGGCGGGGACTGTCGGCGGGCGGTGCCAGGCTGGCTGCATGACGCCCAAGCCGATCATCCCTTCGGAGAACTACAGCCCGGGGTGGGCCGACGACACCCGACCGCCCCTGCCGCAGGCCGGGGACGAGCGGACCATGCTCACGGCATACCTGGACTGGCACCGCGAGACCTTCGCCCTGAAGTGCGCCGGCGTCGATCCGGCGCGCCTCTCCGAGCGGACGATGCCGCCGTCGACGATGAGCCTGCACGGTCTGCTGCGTCACCTGACTGGGGTGGAACGGTGGTGGTTCCAGATCAATTTCGCCGGAGACGACGTCCTGATGCTCTACTACTCCGACGACGACCCGGACCAGGACTTCGAGCGGCTGGACGGAGACGTGGATGAGGCCTGGGCGCTGTGGCGGCGCGAGTGCGACCGTTCCCGGGAGATCGTGGCCCAGGCCGCTTCGCTGGAGGCGACCGGCACACGGGTGAGGGACGGGGCGCCGATCTCCCTGCGCGGCGGGCTGGTGAAGATGATCGCTGAGTACGCCCGGCACAACGGCCACGCCGACCCCCTCAGGGAGGGCATCGACGGAGCGACGGGGATGTGACCCATCTCAGGCATGGGTTGAGTTGCGTGCGCTTCACCTTCTGAAAGGTAGGCGGGCACGCGCCTCGGGGCCTGCGCCGATCTGGCTGGATATCCTCGTGGCCGGTGGCGCGCAGGTGGACAATCCCGCTACTTGCTAATCCGGCTCTTGGGACCTGAGGTGGGAGCGGGGTGCGACACGCCGGGCGTGGTGATGCGCTGAGGGGAGGGTCGAGGCCCTCAGGGTGCGGAACGACCAAGAACCGTTTCCGTGAGGACCTCGACGATGACCGAGCCTATGTCGTGCTGCGCTGTCCGCGACTCTTCCCCGTCCGGGTACTGCGGCTACTGCGACCTGTTGGTTGGCCTGGACGGGCTTCACGTCCTCGAGGTCGTGACTGGCGAGGAGTATCTGCGGGTGCGGGTGGAGTCCCCGCTAGGGCTGGTGGGGTGCCCGACCTGCGGGGTGGTGGCTTTGAGCCACGGCGGGCGGGAGGTCGAGCTGATCGACGCCCCGTGCTTCGGGCGGCCGGTCACGGTGGTGTGGTGGAAGCGGACCTGGTGCTGTCCGGAGTCGACGTGTCCGGTGGCGGTGTTCACCGAACAGGACGAGCGGGTGGCCCGGCCGCGGGGGTTGCTGACGACGCGGGCGGCGTGGTGGGCGGCGCGACAGCTGCGGCGCGAGCACGCCTCGGTCCTGGGGCTGGCTCGGCAGCTGGGGACGACGTGGAAGACGGTGTGGCGCACGGTCAAGCCGCTGCTCGAGGTCATGGACGCCGACCCGGGCCGGTTCGAGGGGGTCGAGGTCTTAGGTGTGGATGAGCACGTGTGGCACCACGTGAGCCCGAGCAAGCGGGGCCCGAAAGGAGCTGACGGGGATGGTGGACCTGACCCGGGACGTGGAGGGGAAGACGCGAGCACGGTTGCTGGACGTGGCCCCTGGCCGCTCGGGTCCGGTGTACCGGCAGTGGCTGCAGGAGCGGGCAGAGGCGTTCACGGCGGGTGTGAAGATCGCCGCGCTCGACCCGTTCCAGGGCTACAAGAACGCCATCGACGACAAGCTGCAGGACGCGGTCGCCGTCGTCGACGCCTTTCACATCGTGAAGCTTGGTGGCCAAGCCCTCGACGAGGTCCGCCGCCGCGTCCAGCAGGAGACCCTCGGGCACCGCGGGCGAAAGGGTGACCCGTTGTTCGGGATCCGGCTGGCCCTGCGGTGCGGGATCGAGCGGCTGACCGAACGGCAACGCGAGCGCATCACGGCCGCGATCGACGCCAACGAGTCTCACGTCGAGGTGCTCGTCGCGTGGCTAGCGACCCAGGAGCTGCGCTCCGCATTCCGCCACCAGGATCTGACCGAGGGCCGCCGGATCGCCGAACACGTCCTCGACTCCTTCCCCTCATGCCCCATCCCCGAGGTCGCCCGCCTCGGCCGGACCCTGAAGCAGTGGCGCGAGCCGTTCCTGGCGTACTTCACTACCGGCCGGGCGAACAACGGTGGCACGGAAGCCGTGAACGGACTGATCGAGCTGCACCGCCGAGTTGCTCGAGGGTTCAGAAATCGGGACAACTACCGGCTACGGATGCTCCTCATCGGCGGGGCCTTCACCGATCCCCGGCTGGGATGACCTCCCACCTCAGGTCCCAAGAGCCGCGAAACCGATACAGGCAGAAGCGATCCGGCACATGGGCACCGCTCACGCCCGCCGAGCCGGCCCGCGAGCACCTCGATCACCTACGCGCCTGCGGCATGACCCTGGAGCAGATCTCCGTCGCCGCCGACGTCAGCGTCACCACCTTGACTCGGGCCGCCAAGGCGCCACGAATCAGCACGGCCGCCGCGGACGCCCTGCTCACGGTCCAGCCCACCGAGGCCGACCCTGCAGCGACGGCCACCGAAGCGCTGCGCTCTCTCGTGGCTGACGGGTGGACGCTCGAGCAGCTCGCCCCCGCCACCGGCCTGACCACCCGCACCCTCAACCGGATCATCAGCGACCAAACGACACCGCACCGCAGCACCACGCAGGCCATCGCCCACGTGTACGAGCACCTGCGCTGGGAGGATCCCGGCGACGGGACCGCCGCCCTGCGCTCCCAACTACGCGCGGAACGCGCCGGCTGGCAACCAAGCACCCAATGGAAGGGCCTCGACGACGTCGACATCGTCGCCGTCGACCGCGCCGTCCGCGGCGAGACCCTGCCCCTCAGACCAGCAGGCGGCCCTCCAGCACCTGGCAGGCCACCCGCCGGACGAGCAGATCGCCCGGCGGCTGGGGCTCAGCATTCGCACGATCAGACGCCACCGCACCACTCAGGGCCTGCCTGAGTATGCCGCACACGACCGGCCAACACGCCAACTAGGTAGCTCCCCTTAGCCCGGACGCTTCAATGAGTTCCAAATGGCCGCTCACGAGAGCTCTCGAGTCCTATGGTGGTCAGCCCACCGGTCGGGTCGATGCTTTTGAGGATGTCGGCAGGAACGCGGAAGACGCGTCCTGGTGCTGCGGGCCACCACACGCGTCGATGGGCGATGGTCTTGCCGTCTTGGGTGAGGGTGATGTGGGGTGTTCGTACGAATGTGTCAGTCCACAACAGGAGACGGTTCCGGGGTGGCGCGGGGTCACCTGGACGGATCACGCTGGGGGCGACCCACCGGAACGGGACGGTGGCTCGGAGCTCGACCCCGGGTGGGGGCGTCGTCTCGCTGGCGAGGTAGTGCCGTACGTGATCGGCGACTGCGGCTCCGTCGAGTGCGGCGATGTCGGCGGTGTCGACGGGGTGCAGGCAGTTGCCGATCGCGAAGACGCCTGGGGCGTCGGTGCGCAGGGCGGTGTCGACGCGGGGGCCTTTAGTGTGCGGGTCGATGGCTATTCCGGCGGCTCGGGCGAGTTCGTTGTCGGGGATCCAGTCGCCGGTGAGGATGACGGTGTCGCAGTCGATGAGGCGTCGTTCACCGCTGTCCAGGTGTTCGATCTGCACCCCGGTAACATTGGGACGGCCGAGGATGCGGGTGACACGGGTTCGGGTGGCGACCTTGGTGCGGAACGCGATGCGGCCAGGACGGTTGAAGACCCAGTAGGAATCGGATTGAGGGTATTGGGTTGTCATCAACACGATGCGGCATCCAGCGCGGCGCAGAGTTAGAACGGCTGACCAGCTGACGAGTTCTGAGCCGACCACGAGGGCGCGGGTGCCGACTTTGCCGTGTTTGAGGTGTGCGACGTTCTGGAGGTGACCGGTGGTGTACACGCCGCGGGCGCGGTCTCCGGGGATCATGCGTGCCGGCTGGGGCCGTTCACGGGCTCCGGTGGCCAGCACGATGGCGCGCGCGTCGATGCGCAGGCGTCCGTCTGGGGTGGTGACGTTCAGTGATCGAGGGCCGGCCCAGTCGGTGGCCATCGCGTTCGTCATGATGGTCGCGCCGGCGGAGGTCGCCTTGTCGCGGAGGATCCGAGCGTAGTGGGGGCCGCTGATGAAGGTGTTCATGTCGCGGATGCCGTAGCCGAGGTGATCGCTGTGGCGTGGGATTCCGCCGGCGACGTTCTCGCGTTCGAGGACGAGCACTTCACCAGAGACGGTAGGTGCAAGGTCGGCGGCGGCACGCAGACCAGAGGGTCCTGCACCCACGATGAGAACATCGGGGGTCAAGACGGCACTGGGCTTGGTGCCGTGCCTCGCGTTGGTGTCGGTGCTGGCGGTCCTCTCGTTCATGTCAGGCCTTCACTTTGTTCGCGGCGCCGCCGCGTGTCTCGAGCAACTCGTTAACTTCTGCTCCGCAGAAGAAGCCTTGGCATCGTCCGTTCTGCGCCCGGGTTCGCCGGCGGAGGCCTCCCAGGGTCGTGGGTGGGAGGGGAGAGCTGAAGGTGTCGCGGATCTCACCGGCGGTGACGCGTTCGCAGAAGCAGACGATCTTGCCGTAGGCGGAGTCACGGGCGATCCACTCGGTGTCTTGGTATGGCCGGAGGAACGCCTCTCCGATGTTGGGCATCTTCGGCGGCTCGGGCAGCTCCACTCGCGCGGTGAGTGTCAGTCGCCCACTGTCGGTGAGAAGCGCGTCGATGTACTCCGCGACGGCCATGCCCGAACTTAGACCGGTTGAACGGATGCCGCCGGCGAGCACATACCGCTGGTTCGGGTCGAGTTCGATGATGTAGTCGGGGGAGTTGCTGGCGGCTCGCAGTCCGGCGTAGGTGGCGGTCACTTCTTCTTCGAGCAATTGCGGCATGAGCTTCTCGCCCTTTTTGAGGAGGAACTCCAAGCCGGCCTCGGAGGTGCCGGTGTCCGCCCGGTCGGTGAGGTCCTCGGCGGTCGGTCCAAGCATCACATTGCCGTAAACGGTCGGGCTGACGAGCACTCCTTTTCCTAGGGCGGTGGGGACGGGCAGAACGATCTTGTCCACGAGCGGGCGGGCCTGCTTGTCGAACACGAGCAGCTCTCCGCGCCGGGGGGTGATGTGGAACCGATCGTGGCCGAACATGCGGTCAATGTGGTCCCCGCCCAGGCCGGCGGCGTTGATCACCCACGCCGCGGCGACATCGCCGCGGTTAGTGTGCAGGACGGTGTGCTCCTCAAGGTGCTCGACGGACTCGACCCATCGACCGAGCAGCAGTGTGGCGCCGCGTTGTACGGCGTCGGTGGCCAACGCGAAGTTGGTGGTCCAGGTACAGATGATCGATTCCCCGGGAACCGTGAGTCCGCCGAGAGCTCCTGGCCCGATGTGCGGCAGCTGGTTGTAGACCTCCTCGCTGCTGATGAGCTCGGTGTGGGGGTAACCGTTCTGGGCGGCCTTCTCCTGCAACGAAGGCAGGGTGTCGAGTTGTTCGGTGTCCCAGGCGACGAGGATCGCGCCAGTGCGTTCCACGGGGATTCCAGTCTCCTCTGCGTAGGCTCCCAACAGGTGGTAGCCCTGGTGGACCAGGCGGGACTCGAGGGTCCCGGGTTTCGCGTCGAAGCCGGTGTGCAGCAGCGCGGTGTTGGCCTTACTGGTTCCTTCGCCGACGTCGTCGCGACCGTCAAGGATGGCCACTGAAAGCTCGTAGCCGGACATCTGTCGAGCGATCGCGGACCCGACGATGCCGGCGCCGATGACGACGACATCGAAACTCCGGCCGGCGGCGTCCTGACGGTTTGCACCGTCGGTGATCAGGTGCGCGAGTGGGGGGTTCAAGGGGGTGTTCACGGAAGTGGCTCCTTAGTCCAGCGCGAGCGCAGCTGGGGGCGGGATGGCAGCGTTCTGACTACGCGCTTTCAGCAGCGCGCGGCGTGGTTCCACCGGCTGCGGAAGTCTGCGGCCTGATCCGGCGACGCCTTGCAGGACGGCCAGCACGAGATGTTGCGCCCGGCGAGTCGGTGATCGAGGCGCTGCGGGTGTGATGGGCCACCTTGGATGGACCAACCGGTAAACGGGCTTGCGCCGGCCCTGCAGCAGCTGGTCACCTCGTTGCGCCGTCACGGCGAACTGGTCATCGACGACGAGACCGCCGCGCTGTTGGGGCCATGTGCGCCTCGACGATCGACCGTCGGGTGGCCGGGGGCCAGGCCCCGGAAACAGTCCGACTGACCGGCGACTCGCGGAGTTGCGAAATTACACACGGGCGACCACCCTTGACGCCCAGCTGAGTGACTGCCACACTCCTCGGTACGTTGCAAAAAGCCTCACTAGCTCTCGTATCATAGGCACGGTGAGGAATATACCAAGGCTGTCGTGTGAAGGCCAGGCCCTGGAACCGCCCGACATCCCCTGAGACCCACACCCCGGCTAGTTCCTAGGAGCTTGATCATGCGCGTGTCGCGTTGTTACCTCATGGCCATTCCGTTGGCTGCACTCTTGTCCACCTCGGCTTGCGGCGCGGTCGAAAGCACCTCGCCGTCAGCTGCCTCTGGCGCGGCCTCGGGCAGCTGCCAGAGGTCAACAGACAAGACGCTGTACTTCGACTACCCGCTGACGAGCCTGTCGGTGTACGGGGACCTGCAGCGGTTCGCCGAGTCCGCGGCCAAGGCGCGCGGCTACGCGGTCAAGTACACGGCCGACGACGAGGACCTGCAGAAGCAGAACGCCAACGTCCAGGCCCTGGTGACGCAGAAGGTGCCGGCAATCGTGTCCTACCCGCTGGAGCCGACCTCGATGGAGGGTCTGGCCGGTCAGGCGCGAGGCAACTGCACGGTGTTCGTGTCGTATGCCGCACCGTTGAAGAACCAGGACGCCGCCATTCTGTTCTCCGGTCTGGAGAGCGGCAAGGCGTTGGGTCAGACCGCGCTGGAGTGGGCCAAGAAGCAGGGCAAGCCCGTCAAGGCGCTCATCCTGCAGAACCGTGACCTCGCCGTTGGCGCCCAGCGTGACGACGGCCTGAACTCGGTGTTCCCGGGCGGAGCCGGCAACGTCCAGGTCGTGGCCACGCAGAAGGCAGGCGACCGTGCCGCCGGCGAGCAGGTGACCCGGTCCGTGCTGCAGGCCCACCCCGACCTGAACATGGTGCTGTCGTACAACGACGACTCCGGCCTGGGCGCCCAGCAGGCGTTCGTCAATGCAGGCAAGGATCCCAAGGACACCAGCATCTTCATCGGCGGTCAGGACGGCTCGAAGGAAGGCCTGACCGAGGTCTCCAAGGGCGGCCTGTACAAGGTGTCGGTGGCAGTCCGGATCAAGGAGATCGGTGAGGCGGTCGCCAACGTGCCGATCGATATCCTGGAGGGCAAGGACAACAAGGGTGTCAACGTTCCGCCCAATGCCCTCACCGTCGACAGCCCGGACCTCAAGGCCTACATGTCCGACTACTCCTGAGCGCGGACTCCGGCCGCAGCACGGACTGGCCCCAGGATGCCCGAGCAGACCTGCTCGACGACTCGGGGACCACGCCGGAGGCGCACCTGCCAATGGGCCGGTAACCCACGCTCTGGCCGTTTACCTTGACTCCCCTTCCTCACCCAGGAGGTTCGCTCGTGACCCTCTCAGTGACCGCCGCGTCCAAGAGCTACGGCGCCTTCTCGGTCCTGAACGACGTCGACTTCGAGGTCGCCGCCGGGCAGGTGCACGCCCTGCTTGGACCGAACGGGGCCGGCAAGTCCACCCTAATCAAGTGCATCGGAGGGGTGCAACCGTTCACATCCGGGCAGCTACGCCTGGACGGTGAACTGCTCGACCTACGCTCTCCCTCGGATGCGTTCGACGCCGGGATTGCCACCATCCACCAGCACCTGAGCCTGATCGACTCGCTCAGCGTCAGTGACAACATCTTCCTCGGCCAAGAGCTCACGACCGGCCGCCTGCTGAACAAACGCGCCCAGGGCAAACAGACCCAAGAACTGCTGGAACAGTTCAACATTCGCGTCCGACCCTCTACCCGAGTAGGCACCCTCGCCGTCGGGACCAAGCAGCTCATCGAGATCGCCAAGGCGTGGCACCGCACCAGGGTGAGAGTCCTGATCCTCGACGAACCGACCTCAGCGCTGGCCGAGGAGGAGACCCTCACCCTCTTCGACCAGATGACCCGGATGCGTACCGAGGGAACCCGCATCATCTACACGACCCACCGTCTTGGTGAGATCTACAAGATCGCTGATCAGGTGTCGGTGCTCCGCGATGGTGGAGTCGTCCTGACGGGAGAGACCACCAGGATCGAGCCGCGGGCCATTGTGGCCGCCATCTCCGGGCGTGAGCAGGAGCAGCGTCAGTTCGGCGCGGACCGCGACGACCGACGTCGGGACCACGTGGCACTACGCGTGCGTGACCTGACCGGTCCTCGGTTCGGGCCTATGAACCTCGAGGTCAAGGCTGGCGAGGTCCTCGGTTTGTACGGAGTCCTCGGGGCCGGCAAGACCTCCTTTCTGGAGACGATCATCGGCGGCTTCCAGAAGGACGACGGGGACGTCGAGGTCGCCGGGAAGGCGAGCGATGGAGCCGACCCCCGGTCCACCATCGGCGACGGAATCTGCTTCGTCCCCTCCGAGCGATCACGGCAGAGCCTGTGGTCCTCACTGTCGGCCGCTGACAATCTGCTCATGCCCAACTACGCCCAGCTGGCCAAGCGGCGATCATTCGGTCTGCGCTCAAAGGCGACCGAGCGCGAGGTCTTCGCCGCCGGAGCATCTCGTCTGGACCTGCAGCCCCCGGACCCGTCCCGCACCGGGGGGAACTTCTCCGGTGGGAACCAGCAGAAGATCGTCCTGGGCCGGTGGCTGCTGCCGACCAAACTCAAGGTCCTGGTGCTCGACGAGCCCACCCAAGGGGTGGACGTTGGCGCCCGGCAGAAGATCTACGAAACCTGTCACGAGCTGGCCCGCCGCGGGGTGGCGATCGTGTTCGCCTCATCCGACGCCGACGAGGTCGTCAACTTCGCCGACCGGGTCATCGTCATGGACGAGGGCCGCAACATCGCTGAGTACGAGGGCGAACAGATCACCGAGAAGGCCCTTTTGAGCTCGGCACACGCCCTCATTTGAACGAGAGGAACTCGCATGACGACCGCGTCAACGACACGTCCGGCCGCGCGCTCTTGGACCGAGATCGCGCTGAAGTTCGCCCTGCTCATCGCTCTGGCGCTCCTGGCGGCGTACTTCTCGGCCACCTCCAACCTGTTCCTGTCCGCTGGGAACGTGCAGAATATCCTGCTTTCCAGCTCCGTGCTGTTGATCATTGCCGTGCCGCAAGCGGTCTTGGTGATCATGGGGTACGTCGACCTGTCGGTCGGGTCCATCGTCGGCCTGACCGGGGTCATTATGGGCCTGCTGATCGTCGACTACGGACTCAGCCCCTGGTTGGCCATGCTCATCGCCTTACTCCTCGGAGCTGTCGCGGGCACGATCAACGGTTTCCTGGTCGCCTACACGAAGCTCAGCCCCATCGTCGTCACGCTCGGCACCCTGCAGTTGTTCCGTGGCCTGACCGAAGGGGTGCGCCGCAACCCGCCCAGCGGCTTCGGCGACGTCATCAGCATCTTCGGCAACGGCACCTTCTTGAAGATCCCGATCGCCGTGTGCATCTCGCTGCTGGTCTTCGCCGCCGGCGCGGTCTTCCTCTACCGCGCGGCACCTGGGAGACACGTCTACGCCATCGGTGTGAACTCCGAGGCGGCCTTTCTGTCCGGACTGTCCACCAAGCGGCTTCCCTTGATGTGGTATGCCCTCATCGGATTGGCCTCCGGCGCCGGCGGCATTCTGCTGGCCGCTCGGCTTGACTCGGCGCCACCGACCACCCTGGGAAACGGCCTCGAGCTGACCGTCCTGACCGCGGTACTCCTTGGTGGCGTGGCCTTCTCCGGCGGGCGTGGCACGATGCTCGGTGTGCTGCTAGGCGTGCTGTTCCTCGGAGTGCTCAGCAATGGGATGACCCTCACCAACGTTCCCTTCTGGGCTCAGTCCATCGCCACGGGTGTCGCGCTGGTCATCGCGGCCGGCCTCGACGAGCTCAGCCAAGGCCGTGGCGTGGTGCGCCGACTGGTCTCCAGCAGCCGCGCATGAACAGCCGTAAGACCAACGCCGAGGACCGCCGGCAGCAGATCATCGCGCTGACGACCCACGGCCGATTCGTCCGTCCAGCCGACATCGCCAAGGAGCTGAAGGTCTCCGGCGAGACCGTTCGGCGAGACCTCCTTGCCCTCGAGGAGTCCGGCGCCCTTCGACGTGTGCACGGCGGCGCCCTGAGCCCGCCAGTGGTCAACCCGACAGAGCCCAGTCGAGGCATCCGCTCGGCGGCCCATCAGCAGGAGAAGTCAGCCATCGCGGCGCTGGCCGTCGCCCAGATCGACGATGACGACACGCTCTTCCTCGACGTCGGGACCACCGTCGAGGCCGCCGCCGCCGCGCTGTCGGCCACCTTCCACGGAGTCGTGGTCACCCACAGCCTCGCCGTGGCCACGGTGTTGGGTGACCGCAACCTCGAGGTGATCGTCCTCGGTGGCCGACTGCGGGTTGGGGAGATGAGCATGTACGGCCCGGCCACGCTGACCCAGCTGCAGGGCTACAACGCCACGGTTGCCCTGCTCGGCTCCGGCGGGATTGACCTGGAGGCGGGCATGACCGACTACTCGATGGAGGATGTTGCGGTGAAACAGCTCATGATCGAACGAGCCGCCCGCACGTTCATCCTCGGGACCTCGGACAAGTTCGGCAAGCGGGCCACCCGCTACGTCTGTGACCTGGCCGACGCGACCGGCGTCATCACCGGCAGTCCGGTCTCCTCGACGATCCGCACAAGAATGCTGGCTGCCTCGGTCAACGTTCTCGTCGCACCGTAGCCACCCACCCCGATGGATATCATCATCGCCTTCGACTGCGGCACCACGTCGATGAAGGCGGCAGCGTTTGACCCCTCGGGTCGGGTTGTGGCTAGCGTTGACGCCTCCTACCGGGTGACGCATGCACACCCGGGCTGGGCCGAACAGGACCCCGACCAGCTGTGGAGCGTTCTGTGCCAGGCGTCGCAGCGTCTGCTCGCCGGCGGCCAAGTCACCTCTAGGCAGGTGGTGGCAGTGTGCTTCGTGGCCCCGTGGAAGGACATCATCGCCGTCGATGATCACGGTCAGGTCCTGCACCCGTCGATCATCTGGATGGACGGACGAGCCGGCGCTCAGTCAGCCGCCCTGAACGCGCGCCTCGGTCGGTTCGTCGGCACCGGCCAGGAGTACTGGCCGCGCCTGATGTGGCTCAAGCAGCACCGCCCGCAGATCTGGTCCAGGACCCGTCACATGATGGGGCTCAACACCTACTTCAAGTGGCGAGCGACCGGTCAGGTCAGCACCGAGCCGTCCGATGACTTCATCCACGGCTCCACCCCGCCCCGAGCTGCCGTCACCTCCGAGATCCTCGCGGCGGCAGGCCTGGACGAGGACCGCCATCTGTTTCCCCATCCCGCGCCGGCAACCGACATCGTGGGTCGCTTGCGCCCCGACGCGGCCCAGCTGCTCGGCCTGCAACCGGGAACCCCCGTCATCGGCGGGTTCGGGGACATCCCCGCCATCGCGGTCGGTGCCGGCCGAGCCGGCGTCGGCCAGTGCCACATCTACCTCGGTACCTCCTCCTGGTTCCTGCACGTCGCGCAGGCCGACTCCGGGTTGGAGGCGCCCCTGACGGCCACCCTCACTGGGTCGACCGAAGGGCTGGTCTACCCGCTGCAGACCGGCTGCCTGGCCCGGGACTGGATCATCGAACAGACCTACGCCACAGAAAGGGACACGCTCGGCACGGGCATCCACGCCCTCATCGACGAGCAGGTGGCGCAGGTTCCCGCCGGTGCAGCCAACCTGCTGGCCACCCACTGGCTGCTCGGCGAGCTGCCACCCCTGTCCAAGCAGGTGCGGGGCATGTACCTCAACCTGACCCCGTCGCACGACCGGCGTCACCTGGTCCGGGCCATGCTCGAAGCGATCAGCTACTCCCACCGGCTGTCCATCGACACCCACACCCACGCCACCGGCCAACGCCTGACCTGTGTGCGGGCGGTGGGCGGGGGAGCAACCAGCGCGGTGTGGATGCAGATCCTCGCCGACGTGCTGCAGCTCCACGTCGAGGTCCCGTCGGACCCCCGCCTCGCCGGAGCCAAGGGTGCATTCGCCTGCGCCGCAGTCGGACTGGGAATGCTCCCCGACCTGGTGAGCGTGGACGACACCGGTGGTCACGTCCGAACGTTCGAGCCCAACACCGAGCACGCACCCACCTACGACCGCCTGTACGGGGCCTACACGCGGCTGCACGACGCGGTGGCCCCGATCTTCCATCTCCTCGAACCACCCCCAGCCTCAAGCGAGGCAGACCGCCCCGATGCTGCAGACCCAGCAGATCCGGCCGACCCGAGAACGCCGACCCTGTCGGCCGAGCCCTCGGCCACGGAAGTTCCCCCGACACAGCCGCGTCCGCCAGACCAGCCCGACACGTTCCGGAGCAGCTCATGAAGGTCCTGATCTCAGAGTTTCGTCAGGAGAGCAACTCTCTGACTCCGATCCGCTCCGACCTGCAGTTCTGGCGCAAGAGCGGATGGGTGCTCGACCCCGGCCAGGTCAGAGATCACCTCGCCCAGCAGAACACCGCCGTCGCAGGCATGATCTCCGCGGTCGAAGCACACGGGTCTGACGTGCAGCTCGAGTTCGGGCCGGCGTGGTACTCCCAAAGCGGAGGCACCGCCGAACAGGACGTCATGGACGCCTACTGGCGGGCGTTTGCCCCCGAGCTGGACAAGCACCTGCCCTTGGATGCGGGTTCTCCTGTCCTGCCACGGCGCCCTGCAGACCACGGAGTTCGACGACGCGGAGGCCGAGCTCGTCCGCCGGGTCCGTGACCTCGTCGGACCTGACTGCGTGATCGCCATGTCGACCGACATGCACGGGTACATCAGCCGGCTGTTGGTCGAGGGGGTGGACATCCTCTGCGGCTATCACACCTACCCGCACAAGGACTTCGCTGAGACTGGAGCCAGGGCGGCGACGCTCGCGCTGGCTCGCATCAGCCGCTCCGACAGGCCGGTGCTGGCCTGGTGCCCCGTCCCGATGATGGTGTCCGCGTCGGCCTACAACACCCTCGAAGGGTCCTACCGGGACCTGCACGACTGGGCCGACACGCTGGTTGCCGCCGGCCGCCTGCTCGACTACTCCATCTACCAGATGCAGCCGTGGCTCGACGTTCCCGAACCGCACTCCACTGTCATCACCATCGGCCAAGACGCCACCGAGAGCACCCGCCTTGCCTCGGAGATCGCGCAGCGCCTGTACGCCATGCGCCACCACTTTCAACCCGCCCTCCGGAGCATCGACGAGGTCATCGACCTGACGCTCCTTCCCAGCACCCCCAAACCGGTGGTGCTCGTCGACTCCGCCGACTCCAACAACGCCGGCGCAACGGGCGACAGCATGGCCGTCGCCGCACGGCTGCTCGACCGGGGAGAAAACCTGCGGACGGCCACGGTCGTCGTCGACGGGCCCGCCGCGCGGCTGGCTCATCGACTGGGGGCCGGCGCCTCCGCGGAGTTCACCCTCGGTGGCTCCGTCGACGCCGCCTCTCCGCAGATCACACGGCACTGCACCGTCCGCTCCGTCCACGACGGAGTGTTCGAGCAGGCTGCTCCCGGCAGCGGAGGCTCCACCATCCATCTCGGCGCCACCGCCGTTCTACAGACCGGACCTGTGGACGTCCTGGTCTGCGAGTCGCTGGCCCTGTCAGTCTGATCTGGCCCCACTGTGACGGTCTGATCTGGCCCCACTTCCGACACGCCGGGGCCTTGTTGTGACGGTCTGATCTGGCCCCATCCCGAACGCTCGTCGTGTTGTTGGCG
>JAABUT010003127.1_pt1 | contig 14683 bp, 19 predicted proteins | sample 5559281 | NCBI WGS metagenome assembly JAABUT01 (sample SAMN10711880, study PRJNA513359) | rock metagenome | isolation source: Antarctica rocks | place: Antarctica: Victoria Land, Ricker Hills nord | collected 2016-01-04 | reverse complement strand
AGAGCTGGTCCTGGGGCGGGCAAGGGACCACTAAGCACCCACGTCGCTCTCGCCCCGGGCCAGGGAGCAGGCGCGGCCACGACGAGGCCTGGCCGACCTGCACCGGGAACCAGATCCGATAACTTCTCGGGCGGAGAAGCGCATACGACGAGCAGTGGCGGTCGTGCCTCGCTCTGGGCATCAGGTCCGCTGGCCTTGATGCGCGACGCCAACCGGTCGCCGACCTCGGCAACCCGACTCGCCCGTGTATCGAGAACGCGGAGCATCGATGGGTCGAGGTCCTCCACCGCGGTCACCCGGTCGGGCGCTAGCTGCTCCAGGCTCCTGGCCAACTCGGCGGCGAAGCCGACAACGAGCACCTCCACACCCTCCGCCCACGGGGCGAGAGCGGCTTCGGCGATCAGGTGCGTCAGCACCGCGGTCACTTCCGCATCCGGACCCTCAACGGCGAGAGAGCCGAGAGCCTCGAGGTCGAGCAGTACCAGCCCTTCCTCATCGCGCCCGACCGTGAGCAGCAGTGGAAGCAGCGGCAGCGCTCGGCTCGCTTCGTCCGACGAGAGCAGCGGAAGTGCCCCGTCTGCGGTGCGCCAGATCCGCCCGTTGTCCTGAGCCACGAAGGGTGCCGGCGCGTCGGGCAGCGCCTCGGCCAAGGCGAGGTCTACGTGTCCTGCGCGTATCAACGCGAACCGCACATCCGGGAAGGGGTCTGCCGGGGACAGGGCAAGGGTCAGCGAGCGGAGGACCTCGTCCACCTGCGCCAGGTCGTCGGGTTCTGCCAGGACGCGCAGTCGGCCCTCGGCCTGGGCCTGGGCTGGGTCGGGCTGCGGGATCGTCTGACCTTCGCCCCGCCGCCGACGCTGGCGGTGACGAAGCGTCGCCAGGGCAGCCAGGGCAGCGGCGGCAAGCAGGCCACCGACGGCCTCGGTCGGGAGGGTGCGCTCGGCGTCCGGGTCGTCAGGCACTGCAGCCGGTGCCGCCTTGTCGGTCGGCGATGACGCCGACGTGGGCGCCGCGATGGCGGTAGCGGGGCGCTCCCGGTTCGTCTGGCAGGGCGGCGGCGGAGAAGTCGTTCGGCTCGACGCGGCAGAAGGTGCAGCCACAGTGGGGACAGTGGCCGCGCTGTCCGGCGACCGTGAGCGCGTGGCGTGCCCGGCTGCCGGCTCCGCCTCGGGGAGCCCCGTCGCATCGCGCGGCAGCAGCAGCCGCCAGCCGGGCCGTATGAGCTCAGGCCGGGTCAGCGCTCGGCCGCCCGGCTGCGCGAGGCCTTCGTTGAGCTCGTAGATCTCACGCCACCGCTGCCCGTCGCCGAGGTGCCTCTCGGCGATGTCCCAGAGCGAGTCGTAGTAGCCACCGCGCGGAGCCTGCACGACGTACGCGGGAGCGGGTGGGGGTGCCGCGTGCGGGTCGGCTGAAGGAGTTGCCGGCGCGGTTGCCGGCGGCAGCGGTCCGGGAATGACTGCTTGGCCGGCGAGGATCCAGGCGGCCTGGCTGGCCACTGTCGGCTCGGCCGCCGACGCTGGACGTGCGGCCGTCAGGATGGTGCCAGACGACCCGGTCATGGCAACCGAGCCCGCCAGCGTCGCGGTAACGAGGCTGGCCTGCACGAGCCGGCGCGCTAAGTCCTGAGAGAAGCCGCCGAACGGGACGCGGCAGGCCAGCAGCCGAGCGCCGGCCCGATCACCGCGTACAGCAACAACGAGCTCGGTGGCGACGCAGAGCGTGAAGTGACCCCAGGCACCCCAGACGACGAGTGCCAGCGCGTTGATGACCAGCCCCCACTCCAGCGGCGCTGACAACACAGCTTGGACGTCATTGACGGAGAGAAATGAGTGGGGCAGCGGCCACCCGATCGAGAGGTCAAGAGCAGCGGGCACTCCGAAGATCAGCAACACCAGCCCGAGGGCTGCGCACAACCTGCGAAGGCGGCTGTCCGGCACCGGCGGTGGCGGTTGCCAGCGAACATCAGTGTCGCTCCGCAACGTCGCGGCGGTCCGGTCCTCTGACACCCGGGTCATGGCTTCTCCTCGGAGACGATGCCCCGCGCCGGCCGAGCCGTCGCTGTCCCGGTGACGTTGATCCGGTCGATTCCGATGACCGCGAAGAACGCGGTGGGGGTGGTGCCCGTCACCGTGACGCTCACGGCGTCGGCCCGTACTGAAACGGTCCCGATGGCGCCCGATGTCGCCAGATAGCGCTCGGCGGCGGTGCGCGCGGCGACCGGGTCGAGGACGAGAGCCGCGCCCGTACGGACAGCGCTCACGTCGAGCGCATCGGCTGCGGCCCGCGCCGCCTGCTCCGCCTGATCCGCCGCACGCTGGCGGGCGTTGATCGCCCGTCCCCCGTCTACGACGAGACCGGCAACGCCGAACAGCGCTGGCGTGATGAGCACCAAGATGATCGAGGCGCTCCCGGCGTCCTTGCCGCTGGCGATGCGATGGCGAGTCATCCCGTCCCCCGGTACTGCTCCAGTGGAGCCGTCGCGTCGGCGTGGAGGATCTTGCTGCCAGGAAGGCCGGCGAGGGCGAGGCCGGACAGGTCGGTCACGCACGCGACAGAAACGCGTACGAGGCCGCCCGGACGGAAGTCGGCTGCCTCCACGGTGACGTCGAAGCTCGAACAGGACACGCCGCCCGTGGTGAGGTTCGCCGCTGCCGCCTGCCGGGCCGAGGCCTGTGCCAGGTCTGCGTTGCGCGAGATGGACGCGGCGCGCGCCGCGTCCTGTGCTGCTCCCTGCACCCGGCCGTCGGCCTCGACGATCCGTCCGAGCCCGACCACGAGGAGTAGTGCGGCGAGGAAGACCGGCGCTACGAGCACGAGCTCGATCGCCGTGGTCCCGCGTTCGCGATCGAGAGGCGGCCTCATGGCGCCCGAAAGCGCTCGACGGGACCCACGGACGTCGCGGTGACCATCAACGGCAGGCCGGGAATGATGTTGACCGCCTGCCCGCGGATCCGGACCGTGACCCTGTCCACATCGCGGTCGACCTCGACGACCGGCGCCGTCACGAGATCAGGACCGAGCTGCTGGATGTACTCGTAGGTGCGTAGGCGACCGTCCCCGGCGGTTGCGCCTTGGGCCTGCGCGGTCCGGGCGCCTTCCTGGGCCGCGGCGAGCAGCACGTGCCGGGCGTGCTGCCAGAGGGCGAACTGCACCACCACGAGCACGCACACCATCAGCAGTGGTGTGAGCAGAACGAGCTCGACGGCTGCACTTCCGCGCTCGGTTGCAGGCGGGCCTCGGCGCGCCTGGTGGCTGGGCATCGGCTGGGCGCTACCGGGTGGTGGTGCTGATCTGGTTGGCCTTGTCGGTCACTTTCGCCAGGATGATCGCGCCGACCGTGATGGCCATCGTGGCGCCAATCGCCGCAAGGAGCACCCACTGGACGACCTCACCGCGCTCAGGGTCTGCAGTGACGCGAGCCCGGAGCTGGCTGAAGAAGGCGAGGACTAGCTGGACCTCGGGGATGGCATGCATGGGGTGTCCCTTCTGGGGTGAGACTGACCGCGGTTGCGGCCAGGACAATTAGCGGGAGCGGCGCCTCATGCGATGAGCACCTTGGCGAGCGCCGGATAGCCGATGAAAAGCAGGAACCCCAGTGCCAGGACCACCTGGGCGACGAGCATCGACTGCGAGCGGGCGTTCGCGTCGCCGGCCGCCGCCGACAGCTCCCGCTCCCGCAAAGAGGCCGCCTTGGCGCGCAGGCTCTCCTCGGCCTGCGCCCCGCTGGAGCCGACCAGCGACAGCCCTGCGGAGAGCTCTCGCAGATCGGGCACGCCCAGCTCTTCACCGAGCTGGCCGATCGCGGCGGCGGGAGTCAGCCCGTCGGTACGCGCGTCCTCGAGGGCTCCTCTGATCCGGGCGAACGGCCCGTCACCGCCGATCGCGGCAGCATCACGCAGCGCCTCCGACAGCCCGGCGCCACTGGCCATCTTCATCGCGACGAGATCGAGGTAGGAACCGAGAGCGGCCCGGAAGTCCCGGCGCCGCTCCTGGGCGCGACGGCGCGCGACGATGTCGGGAGCCGTGAACAGCAGTCCGGCGAACAGAAGCGCGACCCACGCCGGCAGCACCACAGGCACACCGACCCCGGCGAGCCCGAGTAGGCCGCCGAGCAGGGGGCCGAACGCCAGGCCGGCCACGGCACAGGCAGCCTTGCCCGCAAAGAACGACTCCGGTTGCTGACCGAGTACGGCGAGGTCAGCCCGCATGCTCGAGGCGAACCAGCCCCGGTCGACGAATGTCGTTGCCAGCGGGCGCCCCGCGCGGCGCACCAGCAGCCGGTACAGCTTCGTGCCGTCGGGGTCAAAGGCTACGGGCCGCCGTGGCAGGCGTGCAGCGGCGTCGAGCCGGGCAAGTGACGCGGCGAGCGTGGGCTGCGGCGGGAAGAGCGCGACGGCAAACAGGAGCAGACCGAGCCCGAGACCCGCACCCACGAGAACCGCGAGCATCATGGCCTGAGCCCCCGGGTCCCGGGCTGGTCAGCATTCGGCGCCGCCAACCGCAGGAACCTGCCGGGTGGGCGGAACTCCGCGAGCCGGCGGAGCCAGGCGAAGCCCACCGCGAAGATCCCGACGACCGCGCCGAGGACGAGCTGGCCAGTCGCTTCGCGGTACGGCGCGACGTAGGCCGGATTGAGGAACAGCAGACCAAGGGCCATCACGACCGTCACCAGCACGACGATCTGCACTCCTCGACGGACCGCGCGCCGGTCGGCTTCGATGCGTCGGCGGGCTTCGAGCTCGGCGCGGGAGGAACGCGCCAAGGCGGTGAGGACGGCTCGCAGCTGACGGCCCTGTGCCCGGACGTTGAGGACGAGGGCGGCGACAACGAGGTCGGCCCCCGAGTCATCCAGGTCCTCGGCGAAGCGCAGCAGCGAGTCGGTCAGCGGCTCGCGGTTGTGCAGCCGGTCGACGAGAGTGTCGACCTGCGCCCCGATCGCCTGACCAGCGGCCACCGCGGAGGCGGGCAGGGCTTCGGGCAGGGCGACGCCCGTTGCCACCATGTCGCGCAGTGACTCGGTCCAGGACGCCAGCGCGTCGAGCCGGTCGATCCCACGGCGGGCCGACCGGCCGGCGCCGAACAGCTGAGACCACGACGCGACGAGCACGGCGATGCCGACCGCCACGGCGACCCAGCGAGTCGTGACGAGCACGACCAAGCCGACCGCCAGGCCGATCAGTGCCTGTCGCTGCGAGTGCCGGCTCCGCGGTACGCGAGCCTGCTCAGCGCTGCCACGGAGTGCGGTGAGCAGCAGGACGAGGCCGGTGCCCACGCCCGTACCGGTGAGCAACGCCACCGCGAGGCGCAGGTCGCTGCTCATCCGACCACTCCGGCCATGGCCCAGGCGCCAGGCGAGTAGCCGGACTCCTCCAGCGCTCTGGCGCGGCGATCGGTGATCGAGGCAGCCGGGAGAGCTTCGACGGTGGCGACGGCCGAGAAGACCTCGCTCGACACGACCTGGAGTCCGTCGTACCCAACGATCTCTCGGATCGAGGAGACGTAGCGGTGTAGCCGCCCGTCGGCGAGTCGCCGCTTGGCGATGTGAACGACGAAGTCAAGGGCACCGGCGGTCAGCAGGTGGCTCGCCTCGACCGGGAGCCGCTGCGCGCTGGTCATGCCGTACGTCGAGATCCGGTGCACCACCATCTCGGCGCTGCGGGCGTGGATGGTCGACAGCGAGCCGTCGTTGCCCTGTGTCATCGCGTCAAGCATCGAGACGATCTCCCCGCCGATGACCTCTCCGACGATGATTCGGTCCGGGTTCATACGGCGGGACCGCTCGACCAGGTCCGCGAGCGTCAACGCACCGACGCCCTCAGCGTTAGGCAGTCGCTCCTCCATCGCGACGACGTCCCGGTGCAGGTCCGGGTAGTGCTGGAAGCCGAGTTCGAGGAAGTGCTCGGCGGTGATCAGCCTCTCTTCGGAAGGGATCTCGTTCCCGAGCGCCCGGAGCAGCGTCGTCTTCCCCGCGAAGGTCTCACCCGAGATCATGAGGTTCATCCGGCCAAGCACGCAGGCCCGCAGGAAGGCGCCGACCTGGCGGGACATCCCGCCCCGGTCGAGAAGGTCTGTCAGCCGCACGCGACGCATCCGGTAGCAGCGGACGGACACCGTTGGCCGGTCCACGACGCTCATCAACGCGCACAGCCGCGAGCCGTCAGGTAGTCGCATCTCCAGCCACGGGTTCGCCGGGTCGAACGGTCGCGAGGACAGCCCGCCGTACGCCGCCGCCGACCGGATCAGCTCGACCAGCTCGGCATCGCTCTCCGCTACTGGCGGACCAGCGACGACCCGCCCATCGTCAAGCGAGAGCCAGACGCGGTCGCAGCCGTTGATCTCGATGTTGGTGACGGCTTCGTCCTCGAGCAGCGGCTGCAGCCGGCCTAGCCCGAACAAAAGTGCCGACACCGCAGCGGCAATCTCAGCGTCCTCATCCGGCGGCGCGAACGACGCTGCGCCCTCGTTGAGCTCGTCGAGGCGGTGCTCCCGCAGCGCCTGCAAGGTGAGCGCGTGCCCGAGCGCCCTGCTGTCGTCGCTCGACAGCGGCCGGCCGCTCTCCGCGCGGGCTCGCCGCTCGGTGCGCAGGCCCTCGGCCACGCTCGTGCGCAGGCTCTTGACCAGAGCGTGGTCCACATCGACCTCCTTGGTGACCGGATCAGCCGGCAAGAGTGAGCTGGGCGGCCAGCAGGACATCGAGCTCATGGGCGACACGACGGGCCGAGGCCACCAGCGGCGTCCGGTCCAGGTGCCGGGTCCACTTTCCAGCCAGACCGGCCGCCCCCTCTGAATCGAGGGCAAGGGGCCCAACAACTGCGGCCGGAATCCCGCCGCAGAGCTGCCGGACGACTTCGGTGACCTCGTCCCGGACGCGCCGACGGTCGTCGGTGACGGGAAGCACGACGAGCTTCGCGGAGAGGCCCCGTTGATCGAGGTGCGTGAGGATCGGCCGAAGATGCGCCACTCCCGCTGTCGTCGCGCGAGCGACGAGCACAAGCAGGCGGGCGCCGGCTTCGAGTTGCAGCGCGACCGTGGGTGGCGTGAGCCGGCCGCAGTCGGCGAGTACGTCGCAGTCTTCTGCCGCAGCCAGATGCACCCCCAGCGCGGGCCAGAGCGAATCGAGAGCGGCGGCATGACGTGGCGAGGGCGGACCGACAAGGACATCGAGCCCACCGGCGACGGTCTGCAGGTGATCGCTCAGGGCGAGGTCGACGGCGTTCGAGCCGACGGCGGTGGCGAGGGAGAGCATGCCGCGGTCCTGTGCCAGCGGGCGCCCGTCGGTGTTGACCAGGCGCAGGACGAGATCCGCTCCGGACGGGTCGCACTCGGCGACTACCCCGCGGCGCGGCCAGACGGCGGCAAGGGCGACCGCGGCCGTGGTCACGCCGGGTGCACCCTTGCCGGCCCCGAACAGGATCAGGCTCATGTTCCGGGTCCGATGATCACCAGCGCGACCGTGCCGGCGGCTGCCGCGCGCGGGACCTCCGGGGCTGCCGACCGCTCGACGAGCAGGGAGACTAAACGGCCACCTGTGGTGGGATCGCTCGTCTCGCTCAGGACGCGGGCTCGCGGCACGAGTATCTGGTCTCCGGCCCGCTCGGCTGCTGTCGTGCCCGGTGATCCCGCCGAGGCCGCCAGGCGGACCACCATGACGAATGACCCGGCTCGCAGCTCCGCGGAGGGCAGCAGGCCCGGCTTTAACGAGAGTCCGACAACGGCTTGGCCAGGCCCGGGGACCGGATCGCGCGCGACCATGGCGGGTGAGAGCAGCGTTCCGGGCAGCAGGTCGACAGCTGCCGTGAACCCGATGACTTCATTGCGAGATGCCGCCTTGACGGCGCTCAGCCCACTGCCGGAGATCCTCGCCGTGCCGAGGTCGGCCGCCGTCACAACCTGACCGGCGGGCACCCGGCGGGTCAACGTGAGGACGGAGATAGAATGGTCGCTGGCCAGAAGCAAACTCGCGCTGATAGCCGCACAGCCGACGACGAGCATGATGGCCAGCGCGGCCAGGATGGGTCGGCGTCGCCGCACAGGCATCGGAAGTCGCTCGGCGGGGTGGGGTGGAGCCGACCCACCGTCCAGCCGGCCCCTGGGGGACAGGCCGTTGGTGTCTGGCGTTGTCGTGGTGGTCACGGTTACCTTTCTCACCCTCTCCGATGACGTCGTCATCCGGACCGCATGACGAGGTTCTGGATCTCCTGCACACGGAGCGCGAACGGCGTGTACAGCTTCAACGGCGGTAGAACGCCCTGCTCCACGTTGCCGCCGGGCGCTGAACCCACCCAGCTGATCTGCCAGGACGAGGTCGCCGAGCCGCGGTACGCCTCGTCCGGCTCGCCGGCGGAGGATCGGCGGTACGTGTGACTGCAGTACGTCGACTGCCGCTCCACAGGGACGTTCAGGTAGTACTGGCGCCCCTGCCCGGCGCAGACGATCCGCATGCCGTCCCCGGTGACCCACTCGACCCGGGTGGGCTTGGCCACGACGGTGACTGTCGTACCGCGCAGGCTGAGGGATCTGCTGTGGACCTGCCAGCTCGTGTCGTCCAGCCACAGCCAGGTGTCGAGGTTGACCAGGCCGTCGGCGGGGTTGTGACGCACGACGGGGAACGGCACCTGCAGAGCGTCACGGGCGGACGCGGCGAGCTGCCCCGGCATTGGTGGTGGCGGTCCCGGTGCGACCTTCCCTTGTAAGACGAAGATCGGGTAGTCCGCCTGGCCGGGGCAAGAGACGGCGTACCAGTGGACCTTTCCGGCTTCGATCTGCTTCTGGTCAGGTGCATCGGCCCGAGAGAAGTCGAAGCCCTCGGCGACCATGCCCGTCGGGTCGTACCGATAGCTGCAGGGGTGGAGGCTCACACCCTCGGACGATCCGGTGGGTGCACCGGGTGCGTCTCCGGGGCTGCCGGGCAGGTGGATCACCGTGGTGACCGTGCCGGTCGGGTCGTCCACGACGGGAGGGTAGGGCGGCTCAGCTCCGGCCGGTCTGGCGACGAAAACCACGGCGATGAGCGCGAAGGTGAGGACGGGCCGGAGGCCGTGGGTCAGCACGACCCGCCCCCAGCGATCGTGGTGATCTCGCTGACCTTCCAGGTGTTGTCGGCCTGCACCAGCGTGGCTGTCGTCTCCTGCCGCTCCCGGCCGACCGAGAGCTTCTTCCCGGAGCGGTCCATCAGCCCGGTCGCGGAGTTGTCCAGGCAATCGAGGACGGTCGCCTTGTCGCCGGACACCGATACGGATTTCACGTGAGGCACCGGGCTGCCGTAGAGCCTCGTGCCTGCTTGCCGGCGGACCGCGAGCTTGCCGCGCAGGCCGTTCAGGACGACGCCCGACGCGTACTCGACAAGGCGGGGGTCGTCCGCATTCGAGACGGCGCCGGACGCCGCGACGACTCGCTGGAAGTCGAGGTACCGATGGGTGACGAGGCGCTCGACCTCGGCTGCGGAGGTGGCGAGCGCGCTCGGGGAGGGAGACGAGGTCGATGCGTCTCCCGTCCCGGGGAGGGTGGTCTGGATTCCGCCGCCATCGGAGCAGGCCGAGAGAGTGACACCCAGGGCTGCAGCGGCAAAACAGACTCGGGCCGGGGGGTACCGAAGAGGGAGGTCTTTCGCCCGCTTCGCCATATCTTCTCCCGTTTCCGGTGAGGGAACCGAAAGTAGCCGCTCCCTCGCGCCTGCACAACGGGCTATCCACAGGCCCGGTCGACTGGATCGGTGTTCAAGCTGGCCGAGGCGGTTGCCGGAGCAGTTGCCGAGACCGGGCGGCAACCGACGTGGGCGGGGCCTTGCGCAGTCGGACCGCAGGACGACGTGGTCCCAACCACGCAGTGCGGCAAAGCAGAGCGACGCCCCTCGCCGCCCCGGCGGGCGAGTCCGCGGCATCCGCCCTGTGGAGCGTGAACCGGCCGCCGGTGACGGGAATGGGTGAGGGCCCATTCGAGGCTTGCGGCATGGCCAAGGCAGCAGGCAGCTTGGGCAGAGGTCGTCGCTCGCTCGATGAGGTGCCCGCCTGAGCTGCGTCCACGGAGGTGGTGTACGGATCTTGGTGTGACGGCGACACGCCGGTGCGGCTGGGTCCGGGGGTGAGGACGGCCATCGCCCTCGGCGGCGTTGACGTCATGGCCGATCTTCTTGATAGCTGGGGTAGAAGCCACGCCCAGGTTCGCCAAGGACAGCTGTCCTACAACAGCCGACCGGGCCTGTGGCATGCCTTCGATGCCCTGTACCCACTGCCGGACCCGTACCGTAGGAATAGATTGCGCCAAGCGGTCATCATCGAGCTGGAGGCTCGACGATGGCGACGAGCCGTCCCACCACGCAGAGCGGGCCTCTACCTGCCGTCCTGATTGAGGGATGCAGAAATGGGGCTTATGGCCGCCGGCTGGCCCTGCCCAAGCAAGCGCATAGCGGCATGAGGGGGCGTTGCCGTGTGACGCCGAGCCGCCGTAGCCCCAGACGCAGGTGGTGGGCAGATCCTCCAGTTGACACTTGATAAAGTGACTGCTTGAGTAGACGCATGGGAACCACCATCGAGGATCAGCAGCTCGATGCCCTGTTCACGGCGCTCAGCGACCGCACGCGGCGAGACATCGTGGCCCGGCTGAGCACGGGCGAGGCGACGGTCAAGGAGCTGGCGGAGCCGTACGCCATGAGCATGCAGGCCGTTTCGCAGCACATCCGGGTGCTCGAGCGGTCCGGCCTGATCAGCCAGGGGCGGCACCGGCAAACCCGGCCGTGTCGGCTCGAACCTGCGGCGCTCGAGGCCGCGATGTCATGGATCGAGGAGAGCCGGCGCACATGGTCAGAGCGAATGGACCGGCTGGAGACGCACCTCGCCCACGTGCAGGAGCGGGAGAATCAGTGAACGACAACGAACTCGTCTACCGGCGGGTCTTCCGGGCGCCGCGCGAGGTTGTGTGGCGGTGCCTCACCGAGCCTGCCGAGCTCGCCCATTTCTGGGGCCCGAGGGGCATGGCCACGCCGATCGACGGCATCGTCGTGGAACTCCATCCCGGTGGCCGGTTCGAGACCCTGATGCTCGGAGAGCACGGCAGTCACAGGATGGTCGCCACCTTCACCGAGGTCGTTCCGCCCGAACGGCTCGCCTGGGTCGAGTCGGCGACCGGGATGCACACCACCAGCACCCTCAACGACCTCGGCGGCGGCCGAACCGCAGTGGTCATCCATCAGCGGAACGTGCCCGCGACGATGCGCATGCCCGAGGCCCGCGCCGGCTTCCTCACCTCCCTCGACAAACTCGAGGAGCACCTCGCTCACCTTGTGCAGGGGGGCGGTCGTGACCGACTTGCAGTCCTGGGTAGCGCCGACCTGTAACGGGCTCGCCGATCTCCTTGGCGCGGCCGTCGACGAGTGGGACGCTCCGTCGCTGTGCGCGGGGTGGCTGGTGCGCCACGTGATCGCGCACGTGACAATGCCGGCGCGGCTGACTCCCGAGCAGTTCGGGGCCGAGATAGCGGCGGCCGGTGGCGACTTCACCGTGCTCTCCGACACCGTGGCCAGGCGGGACGCGTCGCTGCCCGTCGCCGACCTCCTCGGTCAGCTCTGGTCGCCGGGACTGCACACGTGGCAGCCGCCGGGCGGCGGTGCAGCCGGTGCACTGAGCCATGCCGTCATCCACTCCCTGGATGTGACGATCGCGCTCGACCGGCCCGCTGTCGCACCGGCAGAGGCTGCGACTGCCGTCCTCGACCAGCTCACCGCCGCACGCGGCACCTGGTTCGGGGTCGACCTGACCAATGTCCGGCTCGAGGCCGCCGACACCGGCTGGAGCTGGGGAGCCGGCCAGCTCGTCCGCGCCGACAGCGGCTCTCTAGTGGCACTGCTGAGCGGCCGAGCGCTGCCCGGCGGCCGGACCCTGCCCCGCGGCTGACACACCGAGGCCGACACGCCCCCAAGGGCAGACCAAGGACAGTACGTCTGCAACGTCCCAACCCGGCCTCCACCTGGGCCCGACGTCCGCTCAAGCATGAGCGGGCGCTCCCATCGCTCTGAGGCGATGTCTCGAGCGACCAGAAGACCGGTTACGTGCGCGACGAAGACGTCCCGCAATCGCTCGTTTCTGGGTCATGCTGGTCAACGTCCGGTACGTCCTCGGCGACGAGTTGTGGGCGTCCCAGGGCCCGTGTCCTATTGGTCCAACGGTTCTGGCGCGGGCTGGTGCGCTGACTCCTGGCCTGCCGCGCCGCCCGCGGCCGATGCCTCGGCCCTGAGCGCGGCGGCGGCGGTGGTGGGGGATCGTCCGCCTAGCGTGGCTTGGGCGCTGAGCGCGGCGGCGGCGGTGGTGGGGGATCGTCCGCCCAGCATGGCTTGGGCGCTGAGCGCGGCGGCGGCGGTGGTGGGGGATCGTCCGCCCAGCATGGCTTGGGCGCTGAGCGCGGCTGCCGCTGCGGTTCCTAGCTGCTGGCTGGAGGGGACTGCGCTTCTTGGACCGCAGCAGGGAGGGTGTCGTAGGTGTAGTTGGCGACGGCCAGCGGCGCGGTGGCGCTGGCAAGCAGCCCAAGCTCAGCCCCCGCCAGGAGGCCCACCTGGTGCAGCTCTACCGGGCCGGCGGGCACACCATCAGCAAGCTCGAGGAGTTGTTTACCGTCACCCGCTCGACGGTGTACCTGGCCGTCGAGCGAGCCGGCGGCCGCACCGGAGCACCACCCGCCGCCCAGGTGCAGCCGTGAGCCCGACCGAGCCGGCACTGCCAGACGGCTACGCCGACCTGCTCGAGAAGCTCAAGAGCACCGCCGCCGCCGCCCGCTGGCACGCACAGCGGGTGGTCAACACCGAACTGCTCCGGCTCTACTGGCGCCTGGGCAGCGCGGTCCTTGAACGGCAGCGCGAGGTGGGCTGGGGCATCCGCGTCATCGACCGGCTCGGCACCGACCTGCGCGCCGCGTTCCCCGACATGCGCGGCCTGTCGCGCAGCAACATCCACTCCATGCGGAAGATGGCCGACGCCTGGAGCGAGCAGGCAATCGTCCAACAGGCTGTTGGACAACTCCCCTGGGGTCACGTCACCGTCCTGCTCGACAAGATCAGCGACCAGGATGAGCGCGATTGGTACGCTGCCGCGGCCGCCGAGCACGGCTGGTCCCGCGACGTGCTCCGACAGCAGATCATGAATCAGCTGCACCGCCGGATTGGCGCCGCGCCCTCCAACTTCCCCGCCCAGCTTGCTTCAGTCGACAGCGAGCTCGCCCAGCAACTCACCCGCGTCTACGTGGTCGACCGCGCCAAGGACATGATCCTCTCTGGTGGGGTCAACATCTTCCCGAGCGAGATCGAGGAGGTCCTCGCGGCCCACCCCGACGTCGTGCAGGTCGCGGTCGTGGGACTGCCCGACGACCGGTGGGGAGAGGTCGTCACGGCGTACGTCGTGAGCCGCGGAGGGCAGCAGGCTGACGAGAGCGAGCTCGACGCGCTGTGCCTGGACCGGATGGCGGCCTACAAGCGGCCCCGTCGCTACGTCTTCGTGGACGCCCTGCCGCAGAACTCCTCGGGCAAGCTGCTCAAGCACGAGTTGCGGGCGGCCGCCGTGCGCTCGACTGCATGACGCCGGTCGGGCACCTGCCCGGTCAGGACCTCGACGCCCTCCGCACCTGGGTGAACGCGCTGCCGGCGTTCCGGCTGGGCGGGGTGGTCTGCGTGGACCTCCACCCGGGGGCTGCCCGTGCGACCATGGTCGTCGACCCGCGCATGCGCAACGGGAACCGCGCCGTCAATGGTGGCGTCCTGTCCTTCTTCGCGATCAGCTCGGCGGCACGGCCGCCGCGACCCTCGTGGCGGCCGACCGCCACCCCGTGACGGCGTCGCTGACGGTCAACTACCTCGCGCCCGCGCGGGGCAACGTGCTCGAGGGCAGTGCGCGCGTGCTGCGCGGCGGCCGCAGCCTGGCGTTTGTGGAGCTGGAGGTCGCAGGCCAGGACGGCAGACCGGCGCTGTCGGGCAGCGGCGTCTGGCTCCTGGCTCCCGGCAGCACGGGGGCTGGCGCTCCTGGCTGACTCGGCTCACCAGGCGTCGACGAAGCCCGCGGGGGGCTCGCGCACGGGGTCGGCCGAGTCGAACAGCCGTGCCACGGTCGCACGGGTGTCCGCGGGGTCGATGACGCCGTCGATCTCGAAGACGGTGGCGACGTTGAGCGCTTTACCGTGCTCGTACGCCTGTGCCACCAGCTCCTCGAAGCGCCGGGCACGGGTGTCCGGGTCCTCGATCGCCTCGAGCTCGGCGCGCTGCCCGAGGCGGACCGCTCCCTCCAGGCCCATCGGCCCCAGCTCACCCGTCGGCCACGCGAGCGTGGCGAGGGGCGCGTGCAGGCTGCCGCCCGCCATCGCCATGGCGCCCAGTCCGTAGGCCTTGCGCAGGGCGATGAGGCACAGCGGCACGCGCAACTTCGCCCCCACGAGGAAGACCCGGGAGAAGTGCCTGACGGAGGCGGTGCGCTCCGCCTCCGCGCCCACCATGAAGCCGGGCGTGTCGCACAGGGACAGCACCGGCAGGCCGTGAGCGTTGCACAGCTGCAGGAAGCGGGCCATCTTGTCCGCGGCCGCGGAGTCGATGGCGCCGCCGAGGTGGAGCGGGTTGTTGGCCACGATCCCGAGGGGACGGCCCTCGAGGCGCGCCACCCAGGTCCGCACGCCGACCCCGAACTCGGGGCGGAGCTCCAGCGCGGTGCCGCTG
>JAABUT010003126.1_pt1 | contig 14689 bp, 13 predicted proteins | sample 5559281 | NCBI WGS metagenome assembly JAABUT01 (sample SAMN10711880, study PRJNA513359) | rock metagenome | isolation source: Antarctica rocks | place: Antarctica: Victoria Land, Ricker Hills nord | collected 2016-01-04 | reverse complement strand
CATAAGTGATGCTCCATGATCATCCTCGGCTGTCCGGCGTCTTGATCGGGGCCGGCCGCTGGGGTGGTGGCTCGCCGGCCCGACGGGGTGGGTTGCCGGGGTGGGCCCTGACGGGGCCGTCGTCAGGCTGAGTCTGCTCCAGCGGTGCTGGACGCGACCTGGCGTTCGACCGGCGCCTCGAGCGGCATCGCGATGCCGAGCGTCGATACGCCAGACCCCCTATCCGGCTCCGCCAGATCATCCTGTCCTTCGTGGCATTCTTCTTTGACCGTCACCGACCCTTGTAGACCATTGCCCACCGGCCTTCACCGCCATTCCGGAAAAGTCACCAACCAAGATCAACCACTCAATCTCAGTAGCAGACATGTGCATTCTTCGAAGGTACGGTGGTGACGTTGCCGGAATTTGTTGAGGGGGTGCTTGAGGGTGTTGAGTTCGGCCAAGATCGGCACCTGCTCCTGGCGCTACTACACCAACGGGGTGGCGTGTGCGGCGACGGAGTACTACCTCGGCGTCGGGGAGGCGCCCGGCCGCTGGCGCGGCCGCGGCCTCGCCGAGCTCGGCCTCGGGCTGGGGGGACGTGTCGATGAACGTCAGCTGGAAGCGTTGTTCGCGCGCGGCCTGCACCCAGGGACGGGCGAGCGTCTCGGTCGGGTGTGGCGGGCGGATGCGGTCACCGGTTTTGATTTGACGTTCTCAGCACCGAAGAGCGTCAGTGCCCTCTGGGCCTTGGGAAACACGGACGTCGCTGTCGCGGCGATGGGCGCGCACCGCGCCGCCGTCGAGGCCGGGCTCGCCTACTTGGACACGCACGCCGGCTTGTCCCGCCGCGGGACGGACGGAGTCGAGCAAATCCAGACCCACGGGCTCGCGGTGGCTTTTTTTGATCACCGGACCAGCCGGGCCGGCGATCCGCAGCTCCACACGCACGCGCTGGTGGTCAACAAGGTCCGCTGCGCCGACGGCAGGTGGCGGACGTTGGATGCGACCGAGTTGTTTCATCACAAGAAAAGCGCCGGCATGATCTACCAAGCCGCTCTTCGAAATGAAATGCGACAGCGTATTGGTGTGGCTTTCGGAGAGGGCAATGAGCATGGCCAGGCCGAAATCCTCGGCGCCCCCGAGAAGTTGGTTGCTTTGTGGAGCAAACGCACCACCCAAATAGATTCCGAAGCGGGACCGAAGGTCGCGGAGTACGAGAAACTTCTCGGCCGCACGCTGTCTTCGTCCGAGCGGGTGAACGTCGTCAAGACCGCGGTGTTGAAGACCCGGCCGGGCAAGGAGCACCCTGAGCTGTCGGCACTGCATGGGCACTGGACCGCTGAGGCCGAGCAGGCCGGCTTCACAAGTGAGCAGCTCCTGGCCTCGGTCCGTGCCGCTGCCCTCAGCGTCGGCGTCCAGCCACCCTTGGCCGGCGACCCTGTGACCGGTCGCGCCCGTCCCCGAACCCTTGCCCGCCCGGTTGCCCAGACCCTTGCCCAATCCCTTACCCCCCCTGCGGGGGCTGACCGGGAGGCACCCTCAGGCACCGACGGTGTCCTGCCCCCGGTCTTGCCCGAGACCGCCGCGGATAAGGCGGTGGCGTTCGCATCTGTGCGGGCGGCGGGGCAGCGTCGGGCGGTGTTCTCCCGCGCCGATGTCGCGGGGCAGGTCGCCGCGCATCTCCCCACGACTGGCCTGACGGCCGCGCAGGTGGTCGCCGAAGTCGAGCGGCTGACGGATCTCGCGGTCGAACTGGGCGAGACGGTGTCGGTGGGGGACCATCCGCACGGCGTCACCCTGCGGGTCTCGGACGCCCGGTACGCAACCCAACAGGTCTTGAGCGCGGAGGCCAGGATCTTGTCCCTTGCTGAGCGGGGACGCCGCGGCGGCTACGGCCGGGTCCCGATGCCGGAGCTGATGCCGCACGCGAAGACCCTGGGCCTGGACTCAGGGCAGTACCTGGCGGTGCTGGAGCTGGCCGGGAAAGGTGACTTCCTGTCGGTCCTGACCGCCCCCGCCGGAGCGGGCAAGACCCGCACCCTGGGAGCGGCCGCAGCCGCCTGGCAGAACAACGGGTACCGGGTCGTGGGACTGGCCCCCTCCGCGCGGGCGGCCGCGGAACTCGCCGACGCCACCGGCGGGCAGACGGACACGCTCGCGAAGTGGCTCCACATGCGAGACCGGTACGCCTCCCTGGCGGTCGGGAGCAAGGACTGGGCCCGGTACGGCTTGAACGAACGGATCGTGGTCCTGGTCGATGAGGCCTCGATGGCCAACACCCTGGACCTGGACCGGCTGATCGCCCTGGCCGCCGAACGCTCGGCGAAGGTCGTGCTGGTCGGGGACCCCGCCCAGATCGGCGTCATCAACGGCCCCGGTGGGATGCTTGCCGCCCTGGCCCACACCGGCCACGCCACCGTGCTCAGCGAGATCCACCGTTTCACCCAAGCCTGGGAACGCAAAGCCTCCCTCGCCCTGCGCGATGGCAACAAGGAAGGGCTTACCGCCTACCAGACCGAAGGGCGCCTACACGCCTGCCCGGACGGCGATACCGCCCTCGATCAAGTCTTCACGCACTGGAGCCAGGCCAGAGCCGAGGGGCAGGACGCGCTGATGCTCGCCCGGACCAGGATCGATGTGGATGCTCTCAACGCTCGTGCGCGGACAGCCGCGGTCGTCAGCGGCCAGGTCCATGGCCCCGCCGTGACGGCGGGAGACCGGCAGTGGCAGGCCGGGGATGTGCTCCGGACCCGCCGCAACAACCGGCAACTCGCCTTCGGCGACAGCCACGTCCGTAACGGTGACCGTTTCCGTGTCCTGGGCCCAGGACCCGCCACCAGCCAAGCAGGCGAGCCAGGGCTGATTGTGGAGGACCTGGCCGGTCGAGGCCGGACCGTCCTGCCGGCGGAGTATCTGGCCCTGCACTGTGAGTACGGCTGGGCGTCCACCATCGACAGCGCCCAAGGCGCCACCGCCGACCTCGGGCTGGTCCTGGTCCGGCCCGGGCTGGACCGTGAACACCTCTACGTCGCCATGACCCGAGGGCGCCTTGGTAACCACGCCTACGTCACCCCCGACATCACCGTCGACGACGACCACCACGTCACCCCCCACCCGAAGCACGTCACCGGTGACCGCCAGCGGCCTGGACAGCGGGGCGGCCACGGTGCCGCCGACATGCCCGGCGCCAACGCAGACGCGTACGCGCCGACGCCCGAGCAGCAGACCCAGCAGGTCCTAGAAGCAGCCCTCGCGACCAGTGGCGCGCAGGACGCCGCCCACACCGCCCTGACCACCGCCCGCGACGCGGCGATCGAGGCCGCCCGCCGGGCCGCCGCCCGACAGGCCGAACAGGCAGCTGCGGACCGGACCCGGCAATCCGACGCGGCCCGCACCCCCACGCCGGAGCACACCGCCGACCTGCAACGGCTCCGGCACCTCCAGCAGCAACGCGAGCAGCTCAGCCAGCAGCGCGTCGAGGTGGTCCGCGCCGCGCAGCAAGCCCGGACCCAGCTTACCGACGCACCCCGCTGGGCCAAGGCCCGGCGACGGGACCTCACCGACACCCTCACCCGCTCCGACAGCCAGCTGCAACAGCACCCCGAGCAGCTCGCCCACCTCGACACCCAGATCAACCAGGTCACCAGCCGGCTCGAACAGCACGACCGCCAATGGAACGCGCGCCGCGACGCCGACTACCGCACGCCCCGCTGGGCGGCGGCCGCCGCCGACCCGCTCGGGCAGCTCACCCAGCCCACCCTGACCGGCCCCGCACCCATCGCCCAGGGAACCCGGCCGACCCCGAGCCCGCTGGTCCGGTACCCCAGCGACGAGCCCTACCGTGCCGCCCCCGACCGCGGCCACGGACGCAGCCGTTAGACCTCATCGCACAGTGTCAGACGCCCGCTTGGAGATAACGATTTGGCAACTGGCCCGTGGGTGACTGTCCATCTCCGCAGCACCCAACGCGCCTGTACGTCACAGGACACCTCGCAGCGCACCTATATGGATCAGAACGTCCTAGCAGCAGGGGATCCCGGCTCTCACCTGCCTGCTTTACAGGCGCACCCGGGCATGGGATCAACAGAGCACGACCTAACCCGAACAGCACCGAGAAGACCAGGAGCAACCCGTGCTACTCACCGTCGACCAAGCCGCCGAACGCCTCGGCACCACCGCCCGCTTCATCCGCCGCCTCCGCACCGAACGACGTATCGCTGTCATCAAGCTCGGCGGACACATCCGCATCGACAGCAACGACCTCGACGCCTTCATCGCGGCAAGCCGTCAGGAACCCGAACCGCGGCCCTCGTAACGACGCGCCTGGCACCGGCCGCCTTGCCTGGGAGTTATCCACACATCCTTCACGCTCAACCCCTTTCGATCGCCACTCCTCGATCGTGTGACTCATCAGTCCCCCCTCCCTAACCAAGCTCACCCAGGAGCCCCCCCATGGCTACTACCGGCGCCGGTCGCCGCGGCAGCGTCCAGCAGTCCGACAACGGCAACTGGTTCTTCATCGTCGACACCACCCTGCCCGGCGGACCGCGACGACAGACCCGCCGCCGAGGCTTCCCGACCCGTAAGGCGGCCCAGGCCGCGCTCACCAAAATCCTCGGCACGATGTCGGACCACAGCTACGTGACGCCCTCCCGGCTGACCCTCACCGAATTCATCGAGACCCGCTGGCTACCCGCTGTCGCGGGCGAACTCCGGGTGAGCACGCACGCCTCCTATTCGCGGAATCTGCGCTTGCACATCCTGCCGGTCCTTGGAGCGGTTCCGTTACAGACACTGGACGCGAGCACCCTGACCGCGCTCTACCAGCGGCTCGCCACCCAGGGCCGCAAGGACCACCTGGGTGGCCGGCCGCTGTCGACTACGACGGTGCGGTACATCCACACCATCGTGCGCAGCGCCCTTCAGACCGCCTACGAATGGGACCTGACGCCCCGTAACGTCGCCGACCGGGCGAAGCCGCCGAAGCCGAAGGCCCGTGGCGACCGACACGAACGCATCAACACTTGGCCGCACGGCACGCTGCGCCAGTTCCTCCACCAATCCGAAGGGGAGCGGCTGCACCCGCTGTGGCTGCTGCTGGCCACCACCGGCCTGCGCCGCGGAGAAGCCATCGGCCTGACCTGGCAAGCCCTCGACCTGGACCTGGGCACCCTGTCGGTGCGGCGCTCGCTGGTCGACGTCGACTGTGGACGACCGATCTGGAGCGACCCTAAGACGAGCCGCGGCCGCCGGGTCGTCGCCCTGGACAGCACCACCCTAGAAGCACTGCGACAGGTCCAGACGCGCACCGAGGCCGACCGGCATCTTGCGGGCAGTGCCTATGAAGACCACGGACTGGTCTTCACCCACCAAGACGGCTCACCACTGCACCCCGACACCACCTCCAAGAACTTCACCCGCCGCGTCGAACAGCTCGGTCAGCCGCGAATACGGCTCCACGACCTCCGACACACGTGGGCGACCCTCGCGCTGGAATCTGGGATCCATCCCAAGGTCGTCCAAGAACGCCTCGGCCACGCCAACGTCTCCATCACATTGGACCTCTACAGCCACGTCTCACCCGCCATGCAGTCCGACGCCGCCGAACGCGTCGCCGCCCTCATCCTCACCACGCCCCCCGTACATCGAGGAACGACGGCTCAACCGGCGGATCCCGCACCTGGCTTTGGCTGCCCGCCAGGCCCCGCACCGAAGCTGTGACCACTCTGTGACCACTGGGCCCCAAGCGGCCTCAGGCCGGCTACCGCATATGCCTTCTGAGCTGCGGGTATACATGATGATCTTGGTGTCCGAGGGGGGACTTGAACCCCCATTCCCCGTAAAGGGAACTAGCACCTCAAGCTAGCGCGTCTGCCAATTCCGCCACCCGGACCGGTGCGCCCGGCGGCCAAGGCCGGACGGCCCACAGCATACAGAGTCCTGCGGGTCGCTACCGTGCTCGTCATGAGCGCTGCGGAGACCGAGGTCGTCGAGATCTGCCGGGACCTGATCCGCTTCGAGAGCGTCAACGACGGCACCGGCCGGGGCGGCGGGGAGCGGGCGGCTGCGGAGTACGTCGCGGCCCAGCTCGCCGAGGTCGGCCTGGAGCCGCAGGTGTTGGAGTCCGCCCGGAACCGCACGAGCGTGGTCGCCCGGGTGGCGGGCGAGGACAGCAGTCGCGAGGCGCTGCTCATCCACGGCCACCTCGACGTCGTACCGGCGGAGCCGAAGGAGTGGACGTACGACCCGTTCGCGGCGGAGGTCGCGGACGGCTGCGTCTGGGGGCGGGGCGCCGTCGACATGCTCGACATGGACGCCATGACGCTGGCCGTTGTCCGGGAGCGGATGCGGACCGGCCGTAAGCCGCCCCGGGACGTGGTGCTGGCCTTCGTGGCCGACGAGGAGGCCGGCGGGGTCTTCGGTGCGCAGTGGCTCGTCGAGCACCAGCCGCAGCTGTTCGAGGGGTGCACCGAGGCCATCAGCGAGGTTGGCGGCTTCAGCTTCAGCGTCAACGACGACCTGCGGCTGTACATGATCGAGACGGCGGAGAAGGGCATGGCCTGGCTGCGCCTCACGGCCACCGGGACGGCCGGGCACGGTTCGATGGTCAACGGCGACAATGCGGTGACGCAGCTGTGCGAGGCGGTCGCGCGGCTGGGCCGGCACGAGTTCCCGATCCACGTCACCAAGACGGTGCGGGCCTTCCTCGGCGAGCTCAGCGACGCCTACGGGGTGGAGCTCGACCCGGACGACATGCAGGCGACGGTCGCCAAGCTCGGCCCGCTCGCGCGCATCGTCGGTGCGACGCTGCGCAACACCGCGAACCCGACGATGCTCGACGCGGGCTACAGGCACAACGTCGTGCCCGGGAAGGCGCACGCGATGGTCGACGGACGCTTCCTGCCGGGCTTTGAACAGGAGTGGGAGCGCGAGCTCGACGAGGTGCTCGGCGAGGGCGTGACCCGGGAGTACACCCACTACGACATCGCGCTCGAGACCGACTTCGAGGGAGCGCTTGTCGCGGCGATGAGCTCGGCGCTCAAGGCCGAGGACCCCGGCGCGCGGGCGGTGCCGTACACGCTGTCCGGCGGCACCGACGCCAAGAGCTTCAGCCGGCTCGGGATGCGCTGCTTCGGCTTCGCGCCGCTGCGCCTGCCGGCTGAGCTGGACTTCTCCGGGATGTTCCACGGCGTCGACGAGCGGGTGCCGCTGGACAGCCTGGCCTTCGGCGTACGCGTGCTGGACCGGTTCCTCGACCAGAGCTGAACCTCAGCTGGGCATCGGCGGCAGGGCCTCACCGCGCCGCAGCCGACGGCGCACCATCACCTGGCGGCGCCCGTCCGGCCACACCCGGTGCTGCGCGAGCTCCCATTCGCCGTACTCGGCGTGGATGCCCAGCAGCTCACGCGTCTGCTCGCGGCCGGCACCCGAGGGCAGCTGCAGCGCGCGGTACTCGTAGTCCGCCACCTGCTCAGGTTACCGAGGTCTCCAGCTCCTCGGAGGACCACCGCGGCATCGTCTCGGGGTAGCCCACGGTCGGCTCGGAGACATCGTCCAGGGCGGTCCGGATCTCCTCGGGCAGCTCGACGGCCTCGGCGGCGAGCGAGGCCTGCAGCTGCGCGGCCGTACGGGCGCCGACGATCGGCGCGACGACGCCCGGCCGGTCACGGACCCAGGCCAGCGCGACGGCGACAGGGGAGACCCCCAGACCGTCGGCGGCCGTGAGGACCGCGTCCACGACCGAGGCCGAGCGCTCGTCGAGGTAGGGCGCGACGAACTCCGAGAACTGCGCCGAGGCGCCGCGGCTGTCTTCCGGCGCTCCGTTGCGGTACTTGCCGGTCAGCACCCCGCGCCCCAGCGGGGACCACGGCAGCAGCCCGACCCCCAGCGCCTGGGCAGCCGGGACGACCTCCCGCTCGACCCCACGCTGCAGCAGCGAGTACTCCACCTGGTCGGCCACCAACGGGGCCCGGCGCAGCGCCTGCTGCCACGCAGCCGTCGCACCGAGCTGCCAGCCGCAGTAGTTCGACACGCCGGCGTAGCGCGCCCGTCCGGAGGCCACGGCGGTGTCCAGCGCCGCCATCGCCTCCTCCCACGGGGTCACCGGGTCCCAGGCATGCAGCTGCCACAGGTCGACGTAGTCGGTGCCGAGCGCACGCAGTGAGCGGTCCAGTGCAGCCAGCAGGTGGCCGCGCGAGGTGCCCCGCCCCATCGGACCAGGCCCCGTCTCGCCGTACGCCTTGGTGGCCACGAGCACCTCGTCACGGGGCACGACCTCGGCCAGCAGCCGGCCGAGGACCCGTTCGCTCTCGCCGTCGGTGTACACGTCCGCGGTGTCGACGAGTGTCCCGCCGGCCTCCCGGAAGGCGATCAGCTGCGTCGCGGCGTCGTCGATGTCGGTGTCGCGGCCCCACGTCATCGTCCCCAGGGCCAGCCGGGACACCACGAGGCCGCTGCGGCCGAGATGACGCTGCTTCACCGGCCGGACGCTACCGTCCGACCCATGCAGCTCGGACTGAACCTCGGCTACTGGGGCGGCGGGAACGACGCCGACAACCTGGCCCTCGCCAAGGAGGCCGACACCCTCGGCTTCGACGTCGCCTGGGTCGCGGAGGCCTACGGCTCGGACGCCCCCACCGTGCTGGCCTGGGTGGCCGCCCAGTGCCCCACCCTGGACATCGGGTCGGCCATCTTCCAGATCCCGGGGCGTACGCCGGCGAACTGCGCCATGACCGCGGCGACCCTCGACACGCTGTCCGGCGGCCGGTTCCGGCTCGGCCTCGGGGTCTCCGGCCCGCAGGTGAGCGAGGGCTGGCACGGCGTCCGGTTCGACAAGCCGCTGGCCCGCACCCGCGAGTACTCCGACATCGTCAAGCTCGCGCTGTCCCGGCAGAAGGTGCGCTACGACGGCCAGCACTACGTCCTGCCGCTGCCCGACGGCCCCGGCAAGGCCCTGCAGCTGACGGTGCACCCGGCGCGCGAGCACATCCCCATGTACCTCGCCGCCGTCGGCCCCAAGAACCTCGAGCTGGCCGGTGAGCTGTTCGACGGCTGGCTGGCGATCTTCTACTCGCCGGACTACGCGGCGGAGTCGCTCAAGAGCATCGCGGCCGGCCGGGCCAAGGTCGGCAAGACCCTGGACGGCTTCGACGTCGTGCCCACGATGCCCCTGGTCGTCGGTGCGGACCCGCGGGCCTGCGCCGACCCGGTCCGCTGGTACGCCGCGCTCTACGTCGGCGGCATGGGCAGCCGGGAGAAGAACTTCTACAACCAGCTCGCGGTGCGGATGGGCTTCGACGACGCAGCCGCACAGATCCAGGACCTGTACCTCTCCCGCGACTACGACGGGGCAGCCGCGGCCGTGCCGTACGAGTTCATCGAGCAGACCTCCTTGCTGGGCAGCAAGGAGCGCATCGCCGAGAAGATGCAGGTGCTCGCCGACAGCGGTGTCACGACCCTGACGGTGTCGCCGTTCGGCGCCACCCAGCAGGACAAGCTGGACTCGCTGCGCACCGCGGTCGAGGCGCTCGAGCGCTCCGGCGTCGGCGGCTGAGCGCCGGCGCGCTGCGCCGGGCGGCGGTTCTCGGCGTCGTCCAGGGCGTCGCTGAGGTCGTCCCGGTCTCCTCCTCCGCGCAGCTGGCCCTGCTGCCGTGGCTGCTCGGCCGACCGCCGGGCGCCGGCCGGACAAGCCTGGCCGCAGCCCTGCACGCCGGCTCCTGTGCCGGGATCGCCTGGACCCTGCGCCGAGACGTGCCCGACCGGCGTACGGCGGTGCTGCTCGCGGCGTCGACCGTGCCCGCCGCGGTTGCCGGCCTGCTCGCGGCGGAGCTCGTCGAGGCCAGGCTCGGACGCCCCGGTCCCACCGCTGCCGTGCTGGCGGCGGCCGGATCAGTCATGTGGGCGGCCGACCGGCGCCCGTCCACCCTGACGGTCGTGGGGCCGCGCGAGGCGGCAGCGGCCGCGCTCGCCCAGGTCAGTGCCCTCGTCCCCGGCGTGTCCCGCTCCGGGGCGACCCTCACCGCCCTGCGGCTGCTCCAGGTCGACAGCCGGGTCGCGGAGCACTTCTCGCTGCTCATGTCCCTGCCGGTGACGGCGGGGGCCGCCGCCCTCACCCTGGCGCGGGCCGGCGATCTGCCGGCCGGTGAGCTCGCGGTCGGGGTCGGGCTCGCGGCGTTGTCCAGCGCCGCCGCGCTCACCGCGCTGGACCGGCGCGGCGTGCGGACCACGACCGGCGCAGCGCTCTACCGTCTCGCCGTGGCTGCGGCTGTCGCCGTACGCCTTGTGCGCCTGCGCGGTTCTGCGGAGGCCGTCGTGCGTGGTCCATCGGGGGAAGCATCGTCGTGAACGTCCTGCAAGCCGTCGTGCTCGGCGTCGTCGAGGGGCTGACGGAGTTCCTGCCGGTCTCCAGCACCGGCCACCTGCTCATCGCCGAGAAGCTCATGGGCTTCAAGCGGGGCGACTCGCTCGTCGGCTTCACCGCCGTGATCCAGGTAGGGGCGATCCTGGCGGCCGTCCTGTACTTCCTGCGCGACATCATCGCCCTGATCCGTGCCTTCCTGCGTGGACTGGTCAGCGCGCCGGCCCGGCGCGACCCCGAGTGGCGCTTCGCCCTCGCCGTGCTCGCCGGGTCCCTGCCGGTCGCCCTCGTGGGCTTCGCCCTCAAGAGCGCCATCAAGACCCTGGACACCCGGCTCGTGCCGATCGCCCTCGGGCTGATCGTGTTCAGCGCGGTCTTCGTGGTGGCCGAGCGGCGCGCGACCCAGGAGCGGCCCGAACGCTCCCTCACCCTCCTCGACGGCGCGCTTATCGGGCTGGCCCAGTGCTTCGCCCTCATCCCTGGCGTGAGCCGGTCCGGAGCCACGATCTGCGGGGGCCTGCTGCGGGGACTGGACCGCGTCTCGGCGACCAGGCTGTCGTTCCTGCTCGGGATCCCCGCGCTGCTCGGCGCCGGCGCCTACGAGCTCAAGGACGCCAGCAAGGGCGACGCCGGCACCCTGCCGCTGGTCGTGGCGACCGTCGTGGCGTTCGTGGTCGCCTTCGCCTCGATCGCGTTCCTGCTGCGGTTCGTGGCGACCCACCGGGTCACTTGGTTCGTGCCGTACCGGGTCCTGCTCGGCGTCGCCGTGCTAGTCGCCGTCGCGGTGTTCGGCGCATGACGGCGATGGCGCTGCCGGGTGTCAGACTACTCGGGTGACGACCGTCGAGGACCGACCCGCAGAGACGACCCTGGCGTGCCGCTCGCACAGCGGTACCTCCTGCCGGGCGCATACCCGCGCCTACACAGGCGGTCGCCTGGTCGAGGAGGGCTTCCCGGTCGACCAGGTCAGCGATCACCTCGACCGGGGCGACACTGTCGTGTGGCTCGACCTGCTCCGGCCGACCCGCGAGGACCTCGAGGTGCTCATCGAGGAGTTCGGCCTGCACCCCCTCGCCGTCGAGGACGCCGTCAGCGAGCACCAGCGCTCCAAGCTCGACCGGTACACCGACCACCTGTTCTTCTCCTCCTATGTCGTGCACGTCGACGAGCAGACCGCCGAGCTCGCTGTCCACGAGGTCGCTGCGTTCATCACCCCGCGAGCCCTGATCACGGTACGCAAGGGCGACGGCCTGGAGGTCGCCCCTCTGCTGGCCCGCTGGGACGGCTCGAAGGACCACGCCGGATCCGGCGTCTCCTACCTGGTGCACGGCCTGGTCGACCTGCTCGTGGACGGCTACTTCGACGCGGTGCAGGAGCTCGACGACCAGATCGAGCAGCTCGAGGACGTGCTGTTCGACGAGCAGCCCCGGTCGGCGGAGCTGCAGCGCCGCAGCTTCGAGATGCGCAAGTCCCTGGTCCTGCTGCGCCGCGTGGTGCTGCCGATGCGTGAGGTCGTCAACACGATGATGCGCCCGGACTCCCACGTCGTCGACGACGCCATGCGGCCGTACTACCAGGACGTCTATGACCACGTCCTCCGGGCGACGGAGTGGACCGAGAGCCTGCGCGACCTCGTGTCGACCATCTTGGAGACCAATCTGACGTTGCAGGGCAACCGGCTCAACGAGGTCATGCGCAAGCTGACCGCCTGGGCGGCGATCCTGGCGGTCACCACATCGGTCACCGGCTTCTACGGCCAGAACGTCCCCTACCCGGGGTTCGGCAAGCAGTGGGGCTTCGTGAGCTCGCTGGTCCTGCTGCTCGGTATCAGCGCCGGCCTGTACGCCGGCTTCCGCAAGCGGGGCTGGCTGTAGGACAGCTAGCGTCAGAGCCGTGACCACTGTGGTGCTCGTCCGGCACGGGCTGACCGAGCTGACCGGCCCCGTCCTCGCCGGCTGGACGCCGGGCCTGCACCTGGACGAGCGGGGACGCAAGCAGGCCCAGGCGGTGGCCGAGCGGTTGCGGCCGGTGCCGTTCGCCGCGTTGGTCAGCAGCCCCCTGGACCGGTGCCTGGACACCGCTGCGGTCATCGGGCAGGGGCGAACGGAGCAGGTGCAGGTCGAGCAGGGGTTGGGGGAGTGCCGGTACGGCGACTGGACCGGCCGCCCGCTCAAGGAGCTCGCCAAGGACCCGTTGTGGAAGGTCGTGCAGCAGCACCCCTCCGCCGTGGTCTTCCCCGGTCCCGAGGGCGAGCCGCTGCGCGAGACGCAGAACCGCGCCGTCGCCGCCGTACGCGCCTGGAACTCCCGACTCGGCCCGGACGCGACGTGGCTCGCCTGCTCCCACGGCGACGTGATCAAGGCGATCACCGCCGACGCGCTCGGGCTGCACCTGGACTCCTTCCAGCGCATCTCGATCGACCCGTGCTCGGTCACGATCATCCGGTACACCGAGCAGCGGCCCTTCGTCGTCCGGGTGAATGACACGGGCGGGAGCGTGGCGGACCTGCTGCCGCCGAAGAAGAAGTCCCGTCGCAAGGCAGCCGCCGACGCTGCGGTCGGTGGCGGCGCGGGCGCGGACGCCTAGGCTCGAAGCCGTGCCCCGTCAGCTGTTCCTCTTCGACCCGCCCGAGCGCTTCGTCGCCGGCACCGTCGGCCAGCCCGGCGACCGCACCTTCTACCTGCAGGCCACCGGCGCCGGCCGCACGGTGAGCGTCGCGCTCGAGAAGGTGCAGGTGCAGGTGCTCGCCGAACGGCTCGACGAGCTGCTGGAGACCGTCCGGCGCACGACCGACGCCGACGTCCCGATCCTGGCGCCGCGCGAGCTGGAGGACACCGCGCCGCTGGACGCCCCGGTCGAGGAGGAGTTCCGGGTCGGCACCATGGGGCTGGCCTGGGAGAGCGAGACCGAGCGATGCGTCATCGAGGCGCTCGCCCAGGCCCAGGACGAGCAACAGGCCGAGGTCGAGCCGCTCGGCGACGCCGAGGAAGGCCCGGACGGCCTGCGCGTACGGCTCACCGGCACGATGGCCCGGGCCTTCATCAAACGGGCCCAGCGCGTCGTCGCCGCCGGCCGGCCGCCGTGCCCGCTGTGCTCACTGCCCCTGGACCCCGAGGGCCACATCTGCCCGCGCCAGAACGGGCACCGCCGCTGACCGGGGCTGCGGCCGGCGAGCAGGTGCCGGAGGATGACCCGGTGGACGGCCTGCAGCTCGACCTGCCGGGGGTACTGCGGCTGCTGCGCGAGGGCGAGCTGTCGATCGAGGGCCGACTGATGGACGCCAGCAACGCCACCCTGTTCTGCACGGTGACCCTCGGCGAGGCCAGCGCGGCCTGCGTGTACAAGCCGGTGCGCGGAGAGCGACCGCTCTGGGACTTCCCCGACGGCACGCTCGCCGGCCGCGAGGTGTCGGCGTACCTGGTGAGTGAGGCCAGCGGTTGGGGCCTGGTCCCGCCCACGGTGCTGCGCGACGGGCCGTTCGGCTCGGGCATGTGCCAGCTCTGGGTCGATGTCGACGAGCAGGTCGACCTGCAGGCGCTGGCGCGCAGCGACCACCCGGACCTGCGCCGAATGGCGGTGCTCGACTCGGTCATCAACAACGCCGACCGCAAAGGTGGCCACCTGCTGCCGACCGCCGAGGGACGGGTGCACGGGGTCGACCACGGCGTGTGCTTCTCCCGCGAGGACAAGCTGCGCACCTTGCTGTGGCAGTGGCGGGGTGAGCCTCTCCCCGAGGAGGCGGTCGAAGTGCTGTCCCGGCTGCGGGCCGAGCTCGAGGGTCCGCTCGCCGAGGCGCTGCTCGAGCTGCTCACGCGGCGAGAGGTGCGGCGCACCATCGAGCGGGTGGACGCACTGCTGGCCAGCGGCGTGCACCCCTACCCCTCGCAGGACTGGCCCGCGATCCCCTGGCCGCCCTTCTAGAAGATCGCCCGCCCTGCCCGCCCGGCCCGCCCCGGCCCGGCCCGGCAGCCCGCCCCGGCAGCCCGCCCCGGCCGCCGGGCCGCGCCTGCCCTCACCCGCGCGATCTTGACGCAAGGGTGCGCGACACGCCGAGCCACTTCGCCCTACCGTCAAGATCACCCGGGAGGGGGAGGGGTCGCAGGGGCGCAAGTAGGCTGGGGCCATGCAGTCCTGGCCCTCGACCGCGGTCCCCGACCTGCCGGGGGCCCCGGCCGCGCTGCAGGTCCACGACACGGCCAGCGGCGGTCTGGTCCCACTCGAACCTCGGGACGGTACGGCCCGGCTCTACGTATGCGGCATCACGCCGTACGACGCGACGCACCTCGGCCACGCGGCGACCTACCTGGCCTTCGACACCCTCGTGCGCGTGTGGCGCGACGCCGGCCTGGA
>JAABUT010003124.1_pt1 | contig 14696 bp, 18 predicted proteins | sample 5559281 | NCBI WGS metagenome assembly JAABUT01 (sample SAMN10711880, study PRJNA513359) | rock metagenome | isolation source: Antarctica rocks | place: Antarctica: Victoria Land, Ricker Hills nord | collected 2016-01-04 | reverse complement strand
CAACCACATTCATTCTGTGATCGCTGTGCTACACCTTGGTGTTGGCGGCGGTTTTTGCATTGTTGTGCCTATGCATGCAGCAGAGAAATCTCTAAATAACAGCTTAGGTCTGCTAAGATAATGTATTGCAGGCAATTCTGCAGACACCGTTTGATCTCAATGGTAGCTCGAATTCAGACTGACACAAGAGAGGTTGAAATTCCATAGCGCCATTCAGACACAGTTGACTCAGTGTGTGGTTAGAAGCAAGCATAGCATGCTTGCCATGCCATGATTCACCAGGACGTCATACAGTGAGCTACTGAGGACTATATATACTTAACCCTGGAGTGAAATGCATGTTTGATGAGTGAGTAAGTGGGTGAGTGATTTGAGTGAGTGATCAAGCAAGCGAGACAGCAAGTGAGTGAGTGAGTGCGTGAGTGAGAGAGCCAGCGAGCGAGCAAGTGAGTGAGCGAGCGACTGAGTGAGCACGTGAGCAAGCGAGCCAGTGAGTGGACCAATGAATGAAGGAACAAAGGAATAAACAAATGACTAACTGACTGAACATATGTCTCACCTGGAGACCTGGCTCTCAAACGGAACATACACTGCAGCTGCTATTTGTTGTAGCTCTGCTGCATCGACGCCGGCTAAGTTTTGCTGCAGCTCTCCAGTAAAGCTCTCAGCAGTGTCCTTGAGGCTGACCAACACAGACAGCACCTGGCCGCTGTGCTGCATGCCTGCAGGCACAGCAGCAGAGTTTCTTGTCATACTGCATGGATACGGTCATACTGCATGGATACGGTCATACTGCATGGATACGGTCATACTGCATGGATACGGTCATACTGCATGGATACGGTCATACTGCATGGATACGGTCATATCGCAGGCATAGAGCCGGCTAGGCGCACTTGGCTTCAGTTTGCGGCATGCCTGCAGGTTCAGCAGCAGGGTCTTGCGTGGTACATGGGCCAATCCAGTTGCTGAATTGCTCAAAACAAAAAAAGCTTCATGCTATGCACATGCAGCAGTTCGTGTCGTGTGAAGACCATGTCAGCACTATCAACAGATGCAAAGCTGATCACAGGCCAGCTTTGGTTCCAAATGTTTTCCGAAGGATTCCCCAAGTTCTAAAGGAAACAGAAAAGGGCATACGAAAGTATCGTGGTGCTGTGACGACCATGACAATGTTGCTGACTTCAACAAAGTCTGGCAACCTTGATGATTGGCATAGGATTTATGTTTCAGGGTCTAGGGTTTGAGTAGCGCTGGACAAGGATCTGGCAACTATGTGTACACTTTGAAGTTCAGGGTTTGGGCCAGGCTGGACCAGGGTTTGGCAAACACATACCTTGTGCACAAGCAGACATCAGGCGGCTTCTGAAGCTCTTGCTGATCTTGTTGAACAGCGCCAGTAACAGGTGCAGCACCAGCTGTGGGTGTAGGTCCGGCAGCACTGACGCACACCACCGCAGCTCTGAGTTGGTGGCTGCCAAGATGACCTCGAAGAAATCCGGCAGCCAGGAGGGGAAATCTTGGGGGGGTGCCAGCCCCCCTGGGTGTTGCCCACCCCTGTCAAAACCGTCCCAAGCTGCCTGTAGATACACAAGTTATGGACTTGAGGAAGGCAAAGTTGTCAACATTGGGAGTCAGAGGTGTGCTAGAAGTCTGGTAGCCAGGGTGGGATAACCCGGGGGGGGGAGGGGGGACGAATTGAAGAGGAAGCCAGCCAAGCTGGAAAATATCAACAGCTACCAGCCCTGTTGTAAAGCACCTTGGCCTTTACATACCACATATCTCAGCAAGACAAAGAAGAGTGCAAGAGCACCAGAGGCACCAACAGGGTCTGAAAGCTGGAGGGGTGCATGTCAGTGTGATGCTGGCCTTTTGGGGTGCTGCTGAGCCCTGTCAGAAGCCGTCCTTCAAAGCTGCACGTGATGAGTCACAGTCTCATTGCAGCAGCACAAAACTGTTTACAGGCATCAGATAGCAAGCTTTGATATCTGTTGATTTCTGTTGATATGTGTTGACCCCTTGCTGCGTCAGATGAAGGAAGGGGACCACTGGCAGGCAGGCAGACCTACAGAAGCTGTAGCAACCACTTGCATACTTTTGCATCCGACTGGAAGCTCTGATGCAGGCTTTGCGAATGTGACTGTCAGTATACATGACAACATGCCATAAATGGATGTGTGACACAGCTGTACCTGTAGAGGTGCCATTCTGGCTGTGTTGTACAGTTTCTCCACAGTGCCGTAGCACTGGATCCCCAACAGCATGCCTGATAGCTGCTGTACTCGCTCCCCATTCTTCTGGGATAGAGCTGCAGCAAGCTTGGGCTCAATAAGTCCCAAAAACCTCTCTTCCAGTCCCTGCAACCCCAGGGAAGATCAATGCATATGGCAGGCTTTTTAAGTTGCTCATCCCAAAAGAAAATCTATGCTGTCATCAGCAGCGAGGGATCAGCCGCCATGATACACCAGACTGACAAGGTAATCAGCTATGGCTGCTAGCCTTGGGCGTAATCTGAGAGCATGCTCAGTCGCCGTTGCACATGTGCTACGGCATCAGCAGCAGAATTACAGAGCAGAGAAACAGTCTGACTGGGTACAGTCTTGTGTGTCAAAACGGTGAGCTATCATACTGTTATCCATGGTGCCATTATCAAGACGATGCATGGTAGCTGGTAGGCCAACACTACTTGATGTGGAATTCATCCAAATCACAACCTTTTGGCATAAAATCAAGGCAGTGATGATGAGCAACACTGTCAATGCACTCACTTGAAGCTTCTCCATGCCTCCGCCGAACTCAGGTACATTGCCCACGAGCTTGAGGCTGCGTCTCATGGTAGCAAGCATGTCAGCAATCTTTTGCATGTCTCCACTGGCAAAGACGCCCTCAATACTTTGGAACAGCTGAGATAGCTCTGTTGCTTCCTACAGCCACAGACTAAGCAGTGAGCAACAGAAGGGTGTCAGGAGTATGCTTCTGACCAGGCATCTGCAAAGCAGGTTGTCTAACACTGGCCTGAGGTTTTATCAAACAGACAGCTCTCTGGCAAGATCACTGGAGTTGTATAAAAAGGATGTGGTGCCTGCTTGGTTGTGCGTTAACTGTTGATGTGTGCTTGGCTAGAGTTTGTGTGTACCTGCGCAGCTGGACGGCCGCGACCCTTCCAATGGTGTTCCATTCTTGCAGAAGGTGTGCTGTGAAGCAATATGTGCTTCTGATGCGTCATGTTACCTTGAGGGTGCTGCAGGCAGCTTCCATTCTGCCCTTGACTTTGTCCACTTCTTTGAGCAAAGCCACACTGTTTGCTGCTGCAGCCGCGTTGGTATTGAGCTGCTGCAGCTGCTTGTGCACCCCTTGCTTGAGAGATAGGAGGTCGCCCTGCCAACAGTGCCCACTATGACAGGCAAGCCCAAGAAAGGTGTTAATGGTCTATCTGCCAGCTCCTGTCATTCCTACCTTGACGTGCGATATCTCTTGCACAGCTGCGGGAATTCTGTACAGAGCATCCCTACTTTGTTCCTGAAGAGATGCTTCAACATCCTCTGCTGTCAGGTGCAACCTCATCTCTACTTCGGCAAGGTATCTGCATTTGAGCTCTGCATTACTGTTGTCTACTGGAGTGCATCTTGTGCTGCTTGTGCCCACCTTTCCAGTGCCTCTTGTGAGGGACGTGCGAAGCATGTCCGATTGATCCATGCCTTTGGCTCAAAGTTTGGTGCACTAAACTCGGCAAGATCTGCCATCCTACTCAAGTGTAATACTCTGTAAGGATCGCTTGCGCGCGTTCACTGCAACAAATCCCGATGCACTGCGCCTAAGTTTAGCTTAGCTTGCAAAGGATCCGCTGGCAATTTTATGCGCCACACCGCCTAGCGTCACTGAAACAGCTGTAAAAAATCGAGTCTGACGTTGCTGTATGACACACGCGCGGCCGTGCCTGCGGTGTCTGCAAACGAGTTTTGCATGTTTGACCTAGCGGGCAAAAGCAAGGCATGCAATTCTCATGCACAAAATCGTTGTGCCACAATGGCGTTCACCAGGTTGGCACAGAATTCATGCAGGTGTGTCAGTAGTGACAGATGCAGTACACAGTCTTGCCATACTGCAACTATGAGCACTGCTGAGCTTTGCTGGCATGTGTACCTCTCAATGCATATGCCGTGCTTGCTTTTTAGTATGTGCAGGGTTCCATTATACAGACATTGAGGCTTACAGAACAAGACGACTGGGCTGTGCTAGGCTCAGTAGGTGCCAGTAGTGCTAGTAAAAAGGCCAATCATGTAGCATGATCAAACGTGTATGCAGCATGATCCAGTACATATGATACACAAAGCATTAACAACTATGCCGTGGCCTGAGCATGCACGCTGTCAAGAGCCTGTGCTACAGCTATGCCCAGACTGCCAGTCGCTGCTGAAGGGGCCTGCATGGCATCCCAGGGCTGCACCTTCTTCAAGGAGACAGACTCCATCTCCACGGTACCAAAATATACAACAAAGACCTTGCCAGCTTTCCACTTAGTCTGCTGCTTTTGTGCACCTGTAGGATTCTGCACCTGCAGCACAAGCATAAAAATCAAGGTCAGCATGTATCCCACAATGGACTGGCTGTACAGTGTTACAGGTCTTTGTTGGAGGTATTTGCTTGTGATTGTCACAAATGCATTCTTTTGTACGCTCGCCATCATTGTTGCAACCATCAATCTGGACAATTTTTCAGAGGCAGCAAGGGAAATTCTGAACTGTATTAGCTGAGCAAATAATGAATGCAATGTACCTACAACAGCATGCGCGCATGACATGCAGCAGATGATGCAAGGCTGGTGCCTTACGCGCTAGTATGCCCTTGCATAACCAACAAATGCACCACAGATCAATGAACGACTTGTGAACGACTCATGCACGCGGCTTACCATGGCAGGCCAGAAGGTGTAGCCCTTAGGCTGTGCCACACCATCTGCCCTTCATAGTACTGCCGTGTATCCCCAGGCTTCTGCCCCTCGACCTGGGTAGGGGTAGCGGGTGGCAGCCTGAGTAGGGGCCCTAGAGCAGGGGATGGGGGGGGCAGTCTGGGGTACTGCCCAGGATCTGTGTCCACAGCTGGGCACACTGGGGCTGGTAGGTGCAGCTGTCCTGCCTGCATTCTTGGCTTCACCTCTGAGTGCAGCCTTGGGGCGCGCAAGTCCACCACCAACAGCAGCACCATTGACTGAGCGAAGTGCTGCCTAGGTTGCAGAGCGCGCTTTTGACCCAGAAGCAGCAACTGAGGCTGTTGCAGCCCTCCTGACTCTGCGCTGGTGCCTCGGGATGCTAGCAGTTGCACTCTGCTGCTGCCGACTGGTTGCTGCAGAGGGGTTGAGGGGCGCTGCAGCTGGCTGCACGTGCTGTGCACGGCCACCAGAGGGGGTAGCATTCAGGCAGGGGGCTGTGAAACCAGCTGTAACCTCTGCAAGGCTGCTGCCATCAATGTCCATCCCCAAGTCTTCAGGCATGCCAGACATGACAGCATCAAAGTCAAAGGGCAAGGCGTCATCATGCACCTGACCGCCATCAGTCTTTGTCTTCCTGCTGCCTCTGCCTGCTGCATCTGCTACAGACACTGCGCCTGCCTTTGCACTCATCTTCTTGACGTCAGCCAATGATCCACTCTTCTTGAAAACGGCATCAGGATCAGTCATGGGTGCAGTCCTCTTCTTCGTGCCACCAACGTCGGTCACAGGAGCATGACCAGCTGCTGCAGAAGCCTGCCCTGTCTCAGCTGCAAACTTCTTCATCAGGTCACAGCCCATGGGCGAGAGTGATGCTGCATGTGCTGAAGGCGGAATGCAGAATCTACTCATGTCAGACCTCTGGCCAGTGGGAGTGTCATTGAGGGGAGGCATGTCCATGTACATGTGCGTGTCAGTGCTGAGGATTGAGTCCCCATGAAGCAGCTCAGTAACCACTCCCTCCTGTTGGGCTGCTGAGTGAGCATGCTTTGCAAGCAGAGCTGGCTGATGCACCGGTCCTGCATGACTGATGCTGTCGAAGGCATCAAGACAGGTCATCAGATGATCCTCGCCTGTCTTCTGCTTCTTGGCACGATGGTGGGTGCTGTCTGATGTAAGCATATCAGCAGACAGCTCAGCAGAGGAGTACTGAGCAGGTGAGTGCTGAGTAGGGGAGGGCTGAGCAGCCACAAACTGAGGGAATGAGTGTTGAGCAGGCGATGAGTGTGCAGCTGCTGCAGGAAGGGATGTGGAACAGGTCAATGAGCGATGAAACGGTGAGGCAGGAAGTGCTGATTGCCGCATGGGTGGTGGAGTGAAGGGGGGTTGAAAGGGTTGGGGTAGCCCGAGGGGTAAAGGGGTGGGAGGTGTGGCATGTGTTTCCGAGTTGGGGTGCAGGTGGTAGACAGCTGCTGCCAAGCGCTGTTCAAAATGGTCAGCTGACTCAGCAGTGAAAGGTGAGTCTGCCAACATGTCAACGATGTAGTCAATGACTCTGAGAGGGGTAGAGGGACCAGGGGCAGGGTATGCTTGATCCTGATTGGGTGACACCACTGACTCGTGCTGGCTGCTGAGTCGGGCACAACAGTGCTGGTCAAGTCCTGTAGAACAAGTTCTTGCATGTGAGCGCCTGGAAATGTATACAAATGGGATCAACATGTACAAGACGTAGAATTGTATAAGGACTGTAGTTTTGCGCAACATGAACATGGCCCGACTGAGTGCACCAAAGCAGGGCAGGACCAGTGTATAGGTGAAATGTACAGGTGAAATGCACAGGTGAAATGCACAGTGAGCGCACAGCGGTTTGTTGCATGATATTACAAGCATTGCAGGAATGCATGGTAGACAGCAAGCTAGGCAACCCTACAGTGCACAACACAACATCTTGAGACAGCACAGTATGCAGCTGTGCAGCAACAGTACAACAGGAAGCCTCTGACCAAATCCGATGATAAGCAAAACGCGACAAATAGCAACAGCCAACATGGCAAAGGCTACACCTTTGCTGCTGGCAGATTCAGCCTGTGATTGCGCCTCAGCATATTTGTGACCTGCTTGGAAGAGGCTGGCTGAGTCATCGGGCTGCGTGTACAGCCTTGCATGACTCTCTGTCTTGTCCCTGTAGCCCATGCTTGCACTTGTGACCTCTTGCTTGACTGCATTGCTGCTTGATGATGGCTTCTGATGGAAGGGCCTGTTGCTGCAGTTCTTGCCCAAGCCTGCCAAGTCAGGATGGAGCTGGGCCTCAGCTAGAACGACTGCATCATGTCAAGCATGAGAGGTTTGGCATTGCACATGCGCTGCCAGTGCCTACCTCTGAAGCATTCGCCAGGCAAGCAAGTTATGTCAATGACTGGCTGCAAGTCATCAATGTGAGATGCTATCTCATGGAGATCATGGCCATCATCTGCACCCACATTGTGTTGGGAGAATTCTAGTAGCTGCTTCCGTGCTTGGTTGAGCAACTGAGCAGCAACCGAGCAGGATTCAGACTGACAAGTCAGCTGTATACCTTCAGGACAGTCCCTGCTGAGCTGATAGTAGTCAGCTGAAAGCTGGTCATCCTCAAAAGCAAAGCCCTCAGGGATCCTAGGAAGATCAATGACACCATCCAAATGCTCGACATCCATCATATCTGCAGCAACAGAAAGTCAAACACCGATGAACATTGCAAAGTTGCTATGTCAGAGTGTTAACCTCGCTGCTGAAGCATGCGACCTTTGATGCATTTTGAAGCATTCTGACAGCAGGAAAAGCAGCTCACAAGGTTGTTCAGAGCACTTCAGCATGCTCCGTGCTGCTGGTCGCCCTTGCCGCGTAGTCCGTGTCGGTCGGTCAGCGACCTCCGAGACACTGCACAGCTGACGAGCAGCAGTGAGGCGATATGCAAAGTTCTGGAGCCGTCTCTTCAACGGCGCAGCGACCTCCTTCTTGAGACAATTACAGAGAATCACACTTGAACTCAGTTGGCAAGCTTAAAAAATAGGGGTTAATTAAGGGTTAATTACCAAATCAACTTAACCTTAAGAACTCGCCGCCAATTTCACCCTTAAATCCCCTAACAATGCAAAACCCCTCCAAAGCCCCACAAAATCATACATTTTACGGCTGTGACATGTTGCTTGACCTCTAAGTGTCCCACTGTAGCCATTTCCAGGCTGTTTAGGTCCATGGGGGCTGTCAAATCACCCAATTCCTGTTATATTCAATATAATACAAGTTACAAATAATGTGCATGACAACATGATGAATGCATGTATGTCCATTTCTAAAACCAAATGCAGTCCATGTCCTGCAGCTCACAGCTTTCTGGTGGGACATAAGTGTACGGCCTGTCTGCAACGTCTGAAAAAGCCATTATTCACTTTGCGGGCACAAATGCGGCACACATCACATTACATGCATGCTCTTGCACGTAACATGCACTGTTTTCAGCCCTTGATTAACATGTTAAGTTCTCACTTTCACAGGCTTTCAACAGTTGCGTTGTGATCAGCAACATCAAGAGACGTCGATTGGCACTTTCGCAGAGTTGTTAAGGGTTTTTAAGGGTACCCATATTAACGTTATTAAGGTAAGAACCCACCCCACATCTCTTTAAGGGTTTAAAGGCAACACTGCTTGAACCAGTTGGCGGAAACTAAGTCTGAGTTGCCTTTTTAATGGGGATTTGGTGCTTTGCTCCTACAACTTTGTGGCGAAGGTGTTCTGCTCTAAATTTGAGCTGCCAGCCCTGTTGCAGCATTCAAGGGTATGTTCAACGCAAATTTGAGGCTCATGTGATGTGTATGCAGGTAGTGTGGCTGCTGCAAGGCAATGTCAACATGCCAACAGGTGACAAAGCCCTGGAAATTATCAAGGTTTACTACAAAGGATTTTGGGATGAGACTGTGGATCGCACAAGCATATATGTAACACCACGCAACACAGATGTGGCTGAGGATCCAGCAGGTGACAAAACATCCTCCGTGTCACAATTGATCTTGTCATGTCAACAACAGGCAGCAGAAAGACATACACCACCCCATGGATGCATGTGCAAGAGACATAGTTGCATAAGACTGATGTGATGTTTACCTTTCAGGTTGTGCAAATGACATGCTGCTCTTGTGATGGGAAATGTATGTACTGAAATGCAGTCAGTTTGAAAACTCTCTGGCTGACACTAAAACCCTTCCTTGTTGCATGCATGCAGACTCTGATGGTGAAGAAGAGGATGGGTCTCAAGATGATGACTTGGGCATGGATACGCACACGGACAGGAATGACTCAATGCGTACAGTGATGGGTGGTGCCCACACTCAGGGTAGGGGTGAGGGCAGGCAGAGGAAGGGCAAGGGACACCAAAGTGCCATGCAAGGTGAACAGCATGCTGGTAGGGGCGGTAGTCGCGGTGGTGACCGTACAGCCAAGCGTGCAGCCCAGGGTGGTGGCAACAACGGCAGAGGCAGTGGCAGGGCGGGTAGAGGTGCTTCCCGTGCAGATGCTAATATTGACGATGCAGGCAACTCAAGTGCATAAAATTGCACGTGAGTTGCCTTCCTGGCATGATTGCTCGGGCAGGTCTATGGTGAGCACAAAGGTGCAATTGTTTTTAGCTTGTGTAGATGACGAGCAACGCAGCTGTTGCAGATTACGCAAAACACGGTGTCGTTACGCCGTAGAATTTTACTTCAGCGATCCAATGCGTGCAGAATGCGTAACTACAGCTATTTCACTCGCACTGCATCACCATACACACGCTGCGGCTGGTTACGCGGTGCGCGCGCGGAGCGCGCGCACTGGAGGAGGTGCTGATGTGGATTCTGCTGTATGCTGATGACATTTTCTTGGCATGTGACACTGCTGAGAAGCTCAGGAAAGCTGTCATTACCATGGATGCCACATTTCTACGTTGGGGACTTATAAGTAATTACAACCAGTACCAAGAAGACCAAAGTGCTGGTTGTCGGCAGAAATGCTGCAGCTCAAGCTGCAGTTTCAGTCATCACGCTGCGTGGGGATCAACTAGAAATGGTGTCCCACTGTAAGTACTTGGGCAGCGTTTTCACCTCCGACTGCACCATAGACGCTGAGATCACACACCGGGTAGCTGCTGCAAATAGTGCCTTCCAGCAACTCAGACGGGCCAACATCTGGTCCTCTAGGGCTTTGACCCTATCGGTTAAAATGCAATTCTTTCAGTGCATTGTCATGTCAGTTTTGCTGTACTGTGGAGAAACATGGGCTGTTGTGAAACAACACATTAGCCCTTTGGCTGTTTTTCAGATGAACTGCTTGCAAAGCATCTGTGGCATATCCTTGCGTGATCATGTGCCAAATGTTGTCATACTGAATGCCATGATGGGTGCCATACCCTATCTGTGGAGTCTCAGCTGCAAGGCAAAAGACTCAGGTGGCTAGGTCATGTTGTCCGGATGCCTAACGATAGATTGCCTAAGAAGCTTTTGTTTGGTGAAGTCAAAGGGCTTCGCCCACCTGGCCGCCCTAGGTCTACTTTCAATGATGTTGCGTTACGTGATTGTCAAATCTGTCGAATTAGTACGCCTTACAGGGATACACAAGAAAGGCTGCTCTGGAGAGACAAGACTTGTCCTGCACGTGCCTAGCTCATCATGAGCTGGAAAGCGTTTTAATTATTGTTATTATTATTAATAAAACCAAGCGCACAGCAATGAATCCGCGGTAGTCACTGCTTGTACACTTGGGCACAGCGCTAGCGGGCACCAACAGTACGATTTCATCTGAAAGTATATTTTCTCCTTTGAAGTCCCTTGCACAGAGAGTGTAAGTCAGTCACATGTCACAGCATAAGCCAGCTTGACACTACACAGCTGCTCACCAAATTGCAAGTCAAACGGTTGTGCTTGAGCATGATCAAGCTGGGATTGCCTTGCGATTTGTTCACTTCTGTGGGACACGTCACCGCTGGAAGCCGTCGCTAGTGAGTGTGGGACACGTCACCGCTGGAAGCCGTCGCTAGTGAGTGCAGTTGACTACCGTAGGTGCACGAAATGATCGCGCACCCCCGGAAACCCATTTAATTTAGGTCTTCGCGCACCCAATTCGCGCAGGCCCTAACCAATATATGGGTTTCGCGCAGCACTGATATCAATTAAAAAGAGCATCGCGCAAGCTGATCGCGCAGGGCTTATGCGTATTGAAAAATCACCATGACTGCTATGCTTGACCGATGGAACAGACCACAGCATAGAACCAGCAGAAAATCGCTTTCAAGCTATTGCACAGGTATTTGAGGTACAAGGACGCAAACTGAGCATGCAACCATAAATGCTAGGTGCAGCTATGCTATGATGTTTCATGGTACTGACAATCAATGCAAGACTAGCTATTACTGGATGTCCACAAGCACAGTGGTGTTCAGAATTGCATTAATATAGCGTTTCATACTGATCCTATCCCATCCAGGAGCATAGGAACGTTTTCGCAACTGAAATGCCGAGTTCATGGCCTTAAACAGCTGTTATGGCCGCTTTGAACTGGCATCGCGCAGGCCTAACGTAGTTAATTAATTGCTTCGCGCACCCTAGCTCGCGCAGGGTTCTACTAATTAGCTGAGCTGATCGCGCACCCCAGTTCGAATTAATTTTGCGCGATCATCTCGTGCACGTACGGTAGTTCAAGGCAACTGAGCAAATTTCGAGCAAAGACGGGTTACGGCTGGCTGACGCTACTAGAATGATGTCCAAACGACAAGCACGCCTGCTAAGCAATACATGCTTTGCAACCCATTTGCGGTGTACGTCTTTCCTGATCGGTCAAAGGATATTGACAAGGTCACATCGGACAGGTACGCACTTTTCAGTGCTGCAGTCCCGCACATGGCAGGGGCGTGTTGCTCTGGCACAATACGAGCAGTGAGCCAGCGCAAGAGCGCCTTGGTGTGTCGCAATGTCAACGTCAGCCGGGTCGTGCAGTCGCAGCGGTAGTGGAGTTACGATGCCATACCGTAACGGTTTGCTCGAACGGATGCGTTAAGGTATCACGTGACGCTGCTTGGCGAAATCGGAAGGCGGTGGCTACCTTAGGGAATTTGCTCACATCCGCATTCACCAGATTCCTCCCACTTTGGGCCCGAATTCCCCCGGCACGTGACCGCTGCTTGGCGAATTCCCAGGGCGGTGGCCACACGGAGGCACGCGGGGTGTGAAGCTTCTCGACTCCTAGGTGAAGCAGGGCAAACGTGAGCACGACACAACGCATCAAGGCGACAGCTCTTCAGCTGTTTCACTTGCGCTTTGAAGGGCGCGTCCGGCACGCCAAGGCGGGGATGCTTCAGCTGTAAGGAAGAACTCAGGTCAGACCTTCCACTCCTTCCACTGTCTCGTCTCGTACATCTAGCTTGTTGCTGAGACACTACTGAACGCTGGTAGAGATGTGAAGATTACCAGTACAAAACCTTTTCACAGTTTTCACCTATGCCCCCTGTCTCATGCTTTGCTTCTGGACTTGATACAGGATTCCTACTCCATGGCGTCCGCTCGCAGAACTGCGCTGCACAACCGGCTAGATGTGATTCAAGACAAGGTGGCCCTTGAGTTGGAGCAGGTGCCGATCGATTATGCCAAAATAGATGTTTACAAGGATCTCATCCATAACCTGACCGAGCAGCTCAAGACGCTCAACTCAACAACAGGTGAGCTTTGTTTCTTGGGGAGACAATCAAGTCTGTGCACAAGTGCTTCAGCACAGCTCCAGGCAACACAAGACATCAGTGTCCAGACTGGCTGTCTACCTTTTTTTGCTGCAACTTGCTGTCACATTCAACCTCTTCATCCTCATTGAGCACTACTTGTGAAGTGATTTTGCATGTATCTGCTCAATCAGTGTTATATAAGGTGACAAAGCAGCAATAGCCATGGCTGCAATCAAGCGTGGTATTATTACCTGCATGGTTTGTAAAAGCTTTCAGCTTTCCCTGTCTTAGGGCAATTTTGTGACTACAATGTGTCTGCCTATGCGTCTGCCTATGCGATCTTCTGGCTCAAGTAATGAATTCTCACCATGCATGTTTCTAAGTCACACCTCCTCATGTGGCAGAGCTTACATGCACTCAACTGTAGTTTTGTGCTTGGCTGCTGATTTGTGACTCATCTACCTTATTAGCATATCTAGAAGGCACAGAGCATGTAAGCAAAGTCACCATTCTATCAGCTTCTCAGTGTCAGGGTGGTTCGTTGCCTGTTGCATTTGTGTTTCGCAAGCCCAAACCCATTGCTGTTTCTGCAGATCCACCACCACCACCCCCATATGACAAAGCCATGACAGCCATTTTGCAGGAGTTGAAGTTCCTGCATATGCAGTCTGCTTCTCAAGGTGAGCTCCGTAGATCTTGCAAAGATGTGTGCTTGACAGCACAGCAATGATGACCTTCCTCTTGTGCAGGCATTTTCACTCAGTACACAATCCGAAAACTTCCATCCGCCAGAGTGAAGAAAGCAGTTTGAGTGAACAGATTCCGCTTTGCAGGTTTACCTTGGAGCATAGTCATCTCAGTTCTTGGTGTACTGCTAGCAGTAGCCCTGCTTGTCCTTCCTACATGGCTGTGGTATGCATTGGAGCGCACTTCCTTTGTGGAGTGGGGCATTGTCACAACCACAGCAGTAAACACTATGCAGCTACTGTTGATATTATTGTTGGCCAAAAATAATCCACTGTGGTTGCCAATTGCTTTTGTAGGCCGTGCAAAAATTAGCAGAATCCTTGAGCATTATGGCTATGAGGTCACAAAGCACATCCCTATTGGTGATGTTTTGGTCACTGAGGGTGAAGTATATGGAGATCCACCTCAGCATGTACAAATATCGACTCTGGCAAGGTAGACATATGGTTAACACTGCACACACCCAGAGCTTGACAAATATGGTGCACAGTGTGCGGCATCCAGTAACCCTCGGCCGCCCTGGAGGCCGCTGTCACACACCTTTCGTAGTCGTGTCTTGAGGCAATAGACGCTGCCTTCGCAGAAGTCAACTCTGCGTCGGCAGCGTCAGATTCGTCAAACGTCTTTCGTGTGCCTGGCTCTTTCATTCTATGCAGTTCTTTCATGATGTGTTCAGGGACGTCCAGTGCGTAGGAAGGCAACCCTGTAAGCTTCTGCAGCTGCTTCCTTGTACCTGTTTTCAAAAGCTAGCAGTTCATCTGTTGCAGCGTCACGATGTTGCTGTGATGCTTGTTGATGTTCTATCTCGGCAAAAGAGTGGAAACGCTGGCTGCACCGCCTCGTACTCGAGATTGACGATGATTACCCAACAAGATATATCTCAAGCAAAATTTAAACTGAAAGATAGTAAAGAGTCATCACCATGCACTTATATGCCTTGGTGAAGCGGTTGGGAAGCTGCAGCTCTGCAGACACGATCCAAGGCCTCCAGGACGCATCATTTGACAACTTCTCACAGGACCAAGTCAAGTGCTGAAAAGACACCTCAGCTGGACTTGATGATGGGTAAAACAGCCAAGAGATCAATTGTAGCTACAATTGATCACTTCAGGCTGTTTTACCCATCATAGCTACAATTGATCACTTTCAAAAAACTGAGAAATCCATCGGCAAAAATTTTCAGACTCGTCATACCGTTTTGAATCATCTCAAAAAAAGTTGAGTGTTATCATTTGGGGCTACCAAATGATCAGGGCAGCAGACTTCCCAGCAGTGGGCTATCGAACACGCAATATCAGGTTT
>JAABUT010003116.1_pt1 | contig 14716 bp, 18 predicted proteins | sample 5559281 | NCBI WGS metagenome assembly JAABUT01 (sample SAMN10711880, study PRJNA513359) | rock metagenome | isolation source: Antarctica rocks | place: Antarctica: Victoria Land, Ricker Hills nord | collected 2016-01-04 | reverse complement strand
TGGAACCGGCGCCACCCAGGACGACACCCGGGGCGCACTGTCACACCCACCCGGCAGAATCAGCCCCACAGCCCGCCCGAGCCGCGGTCACCACCCCCCGACAAACCACCCCGTGAAAGATCGAGGCCGACTAGTAGCCCACCGGCGCCGGTCAATCTTTATGCGGCTGCGGGGGCGAACATGTTGTCCCCGCTGGTGCAGTCGGTGCCGCCGCGGGTGTACGTGCCGAACAGCAACGGCAACACGGTGACGGTGATCGACCCGAAGACCTTTAAGGTGTTGTTCAGTTACCCCACCGGTAAGGGCCCGCAGCATGTGGTGCCCGCCCACGACCTGAAGAGCTTGTGGGTCAATAACGATGGTGCGAACACGTTGACGCAGGTCGACCCGATGACCGGCCGGCCCACTCGCACTATCCCCGCCTCCGAGCCCTACAACTTGTACTGGACCCTGGACGGGCAGTACGCGGTGGTGATGGCTGAGGCCAGCCAGCAGATGACCTTCCTCGACGCCGCCAGCATGCACCAGAAGTTCGCGGTCAAGACTGACTGCAAGGGGTTGAATCACCTGGACTTCTCCGCTGATGGCCAGTACGCGATCGTCAGTTGTGAGTTCTCCGGCAAGGTCATCAAGGTTGACATGGTGGCCCACAAACAGGTCGGTTCGCTGCCACTGGGTCCGGCGACGAATATGCCGCAGGATGTGCGGATCGCCCCGGACGGTTCGGTGTTCTACGTGGCCGACATGATGGCCGGTGGGGTGTGGATCGTGGACGGTCAAACCCTGACCCAGGTCGGTTTCGTGCCCACCGGTATCGGCGCGCACGGGGTGTACTTCGACCGGGCCGCCCAGCGGATGTTCGTGACGAACCGCGGGACGACGCAGGTGTACGGCTCACCGCGCGGCCCGGGTAGCGTCAGCGTGTTGGACTGGGCCAAACGCACCGTCACCGCGAACTGGCCGATCCCCGGTGGTGGTAGCCCGGACATGGGGAACCTCTCACCCGACGGTGCTCAGCTGTGGCTGGCCGGTCGCTTCGATGACGAGGTGTACGTCCTGGACACCAACAACGGCACTGTGCTGGCCCGAATCCCGTCCGGCCCCGCCCCACACGGGCTGACTTACTGGCCGCAACCCGGCCGGTACTCCCTCGGACACACCGGCATCATGCGCTGAGCACCCTGCGGGAGCAGGTCACCACCCGGCTGGGGTTCGCCGCCGCAGGACCGCGAGGGCCGCCGCCACCACGACCGTCTCCGCCGCTATGGACACCACGCCCAGGGGTTTCCACCAGTCACCGACGTTAACGCTGAGCTGCGGGAACACCACGATCCTGGTAGCGGCGTACCCAGCGGTCGCCACACCGCAGGTCAACCCCGCCAGACCACACACCAAGGTGGTGTCCCGGACCAGCACCACACTCTCGAACAGCCCAAACTCGCCGAACACGTCCAGGTCTCTTTCGGGTTGGTCGGGTGGTGCTGGGGGCCGGCTTCGCGGCCTCCCCTAACATGCGCCCGCGCTGCGAAGTTCACTCGCACCGACGTTCGGCGCGGGCCCGGCAACCGCGGTTGGCCCCTATGGCAGCCCGCCGCGGGCGAAGCTGTGCCCCGGTTGGCCTGAAGGTCAGGCCGCCAGACATCGGGCGGGGCCGAGGATGGGCGGCGAGGCGGGTAGGGCTATCCCGGATGCGAGCGGTTGCCCGAGGTCATGGTGGCGCGCTGTCGGTCAGCCGGCGGGGGTGCCGACGCCTTGGCAGGCGGCGCCAGGCTCCGGGGTGGTCGGGCCTTGGGTGTAGACGCTGGCGAACTTGGCGAGCCGTGGGTCGTCCGCGGTGTTGACGGCCAGCTGCTCGCCCCACGCGGTCGCGACGATCGGCGCCGGTAATTGAGTTCTGGAACGAGTGCGTCCTCGTGGGTGAGCTGTTGGGGTCCGCGAGGGTCTCCACCCGAACAGGACGCTGCGTTGCAGCACGACGCTCTCAGCGCTGCGGGGTGCTTCCGGTCCTGGACCGACACCGCCTCGGGGGCGCTGACTGACCGGCCCGAGCTCGCCGCGGTGATGGACGCACTACGACCGGGGGATACCCTGGTGGTATGGCGGCTGGACCGCCTGGGGCGGTCGTTACCGCACCTGATCGAGACCGTCCGTGGCCTCGCGGTGCGGGGGATCGGGTTCCGGTCGCTGCAGGAAGCGATCGACACCACCACCCCCGGGGGTCGGCTGGTGTTCCACGTCTTCGGATCGCTGGCTGAATTTGAGCGGGACTTGATCCGGGAACGGACCATGGCCGGGCTCGCCGCCGCCCGCCGGCGAGGCAGGGTCGGAGGCGGACCCACCGTGATGACCACTGCGAAGAGCAAGCAGGCCGCCAGGATGGTCACCGCCGGGACCCCGCTGACGGAGGTCGCGGACGTGCTGGGGGTCAGCCGCACCACCCTGTACCGCCACCTGCGGACCACCCGCCACGACGGCACCGTGTCGGCGGTAGTCCTGACACCGGTGGTGGTGCGGTCCCAGCAGGTGCCGGTGGTGGGGGAGCGGTCGCGTGTATGTCCGTCGTGTGGGCACGAGCCCGGCACCCGGGACGAGGCGTTGCAGCTGCGGGCTGATCTGGCAGTGCAGTGGTTGCACCCCGACCCTGAGAACCCTGGTGGGGTGGTCGAGGCCCGGCACTGCCGCAGCTGCTACCCGCGGGGCCCGGTGGTCGATGTGGAGTGCACCCGGTGTGGGGACGGGCCCATCATCACCGGGGCCCTGGCCGAGGACAGCGCCCCCGGGTCGGTGGCCTACCCGGCCCGACGCTGGCTGGTGACCGCTGGCTGGACAACGGCCCCTGAGCTGGTGTGCTCGAACCACTAACAGCCCGGTCGTGAGTGCGCACCTGACGGCGTGGGAGTGCCATGCGTTGCACGCGCCTGAGGTGCGGGGCCAAGTATCTGATGGCACGATAGTAACCGCGGAGTGCACGATACAAACCCAGCGGGATAGTATTGTGTCGTGCCTGGGAACGATTGGTTGCTGAGGGTTGCTGACGTGGCGGCTGAGCAAGGTGGCCTGCTTACGACGGCGCAGGCCAGGGCGGTGGGGGTGTCTCCGCAGCAGATCGCCAAGTTGGCGAGGTCCGGGGCGTTGGAACCGTTGGTGCATGGTGTTCATCGGCTGACCGGCACGGCGCAGGACCGGTTGGCTGGTCTTCGGGCGGTGTGGCTGGCGCTGGAGCCGGCGACGGTGGCTGGTGCGCGGTTGTCGCGTGACGACCCTGCAGGGGTGGTGTCGCATCGGTCGGCTGCGGTGGTGCACGGGCTGGGCGATGTTGATGCGGATGTGCACGAGTTCACCGTGGTGGCCCGCCGCAGAAGCCGAAACCCGGACGTGCGGTTTCACACCGCGGTCGGTGACCGTGGGAGCTGGACGGTGCTGGCTGGGTTGCCGGTCACCACCGTGGTGCGAACCATTGCCGACCTGGCGGGTGTTCGCACCGACGGGGGGCATCTGGCCCGGGTGGTCAGCGACGCCCTGTCGGGGCTGCACGTGGGATTGGAGGAGGTCGCGGCGGTGCTGCGGCCGTTCGCGCACTACTACGGGGCACCCCTGGGGGGTGGCGTTGAGCTCGTGGAGCGGTTCCTCGACGAGGCGGGCATCCCGGAGGCCACGATCGCCCTGGTGAGGGCAGCCACCCGCGACACCAGTAGGTGGCCCACGGTCGACCCGGGTGTGGGTGAGGCGCTGGCCCGTGACCTGCAGCGCACCCTCGCGCAGGTGGCCGTGGTCATGGGCCAGGTCGATCTCACCGCCCTGAACTGAGGTGCTGAGGTCGGTCCAGCTGACCCCGGCCGTGGCCGAGGCCCGGCAGCACGTCCTCGACACCGTGGCACGGCTGACCCCCCAGCTGGCTGCCCTGCACATCCCACTGGGGGAAGGCGTCGGCGCGGAGCTGCCCCGGAGTGTCCAGGACGCCGTCGGGGCTCAGGTGCCGCTGCCCGCGACCCTCACTCCGACGCCTGGGATGGAGGCCATCCTGCGCGCCCAGCTCACGCAGGCGTTCTCTCGCGAGGTGGGTTCAGCTCCGCCGGCGGGGGATCACCGCGACGGTGACGAAGCGGAGCCCTCGTGACCTCCGATAGCCCTCGGTACGCGACGTCGGCGGCGTTCGTGCGTGCCCTCAACCACCAGCTGCGGGTCACGGCCGACTCGACGGGTCGCCCCGTGGAGGAGCTGCGGCGCCAGTTCCTGACCCACCGCTTCCTGGCCAGGGTGTTCCACACCCCGAGCTCGGGGTGGGTCCTGCTCGGCGGCGTTGGCCTGCTCGTGCGGGTCCCCGGAGCCCGCGCAACCCAGGACGTCGACCTACTGCACACGACGAGCACCCTGGATGAGGCCGTCCTCGAGCTGGACAAGCTGCTGGTGACGCCGGACCTCGACCCGTTGACGTTCCAGAGGGCTGCACCGAAGCGCATGTCCGGACGCACCGTCGGCGCCCAGATCTCCATGACCGCCCTGGCGGGCCCCAACACGGTGGGCACGTTCCCGATCAACCTCACCATCCAACGGACAACAGTCGCCCGAGCCCAGCTGGTCCGCCCGCAACCGGTCATCGAGATGGACGGCGTGGGACCGCTCCCCGAGTTCACGCTCTACCCCTTGGAGGACCAGGTCGCGGACAAGGTCTGCGCGATGTACGACCGGTACGGGCCTCGGAGCAGCCCATCGACCCGCTACCACGACCTCGTCGACCTGGTCCTCATCGCGCGCACGTGCACTCTCGACGCCGCCCACACACGCTCGGCAATCCGCGGGCAGGAACAACGGCGAGGGCTCACCGTGCCGCTCACCCTCACATCGCCAGGTCCAACCTGGACCACCGCCTACCGGGCGACTGCCCACCGAAGCCGTCTGCCGCCCAACCTGCATGACCTCACAGACGCCCTCAGCACGGTGCGCACCCTTCTCGGACCGCTGCTCACCGACAGCGTCCGGGCAGGACGATGGAACCCCGACGACCAGACCTGGGTGTGACAGTCGCTCCCCCCTGAGGCGGCACGGCGATTCAGAGGCCCCGCCGGGCGGGTTCGTGGCGTTGGCCAGATGGGTGTCGCGGCCGAGGGATAACGATGTCGGCGATGTGGATCATGTCCGCGGTGGCTGCATCACGGTCAGTTGTCCCTGCCTGGGGTGCCCGCGGGACCTGTTGAGTTGGTGGTACCCGCGGCGGCGCGGGCTGCCCGTGCTCCGACGGCGGCTGCGGTGAGGAGCAGGAGGCCGCCGAGGAGGTAGACGGCTTGGATGCCGACGGTGTCGGCGAGCAGTCCGCCGCCGAGCAGGCTCAGGAGCCGGCCGCTCTGCCAGAGGATGTCGAAGCCGGCGAAGGCCCGGCCGCGGAGGTCCTCCGGGACGCGGGACTGGATGAGGCTGCTGAAGGTGACGTTGCCGGTGGAGGTCGACAGGCCGTACAACACCAGCGCCCCGGCAGCCAAGGGGACGCTGGTGGCGACGGCCAGGACGAGGTCGACGAAGCCACGAACGGCGTAGGGGCCGAACACAAACAGGGGGCGGCGGGGGTCGCCGATTCGTCGCAGGAGCAGCAGCGGCCCCAGGGCGGCGCCGGCACCGATCGCCGCAACCAGCACCCCGAAGCCGCTACCACCACCAAGGCGGTCCTGGGCCAGGACGACCAGCAGCGCGCTGGTGGCGCCCGCGGACAGCGCCGCCAGGAACTGCCCGGCCGCCAGGGCCTTGAGCAGCGGCAGCGCGGCCAGAGCCGCGAGGCCCTCGCGGGCGTGCGCGAACGGGCTGCTCACCTGCACCGGTGTGGTCCGTTCGGGTTCGCGCAGGCCCCGCAGGACCACGGCGCTGACGGCGAAGCTGACGGCGTTGACGGCGAAAGCCACCCCGAACCCGACCTGGACCGCGAGCAGGGCCGAGACAGGCGCAACGAGGATCTGGGCGGTGACCGCGGCGGTCCAGATACCGCTGTTGGCGGCGACGACCTCGTCGTCGTCGACGACCGAGGGCAGTAGGGACTGCGCGGCGGGTGAGAAGAACACCTGCCCGCAGGACAGCCCGAACGCGACCGCGTAGGCGACCGGTGCGCTGTCATGGAAGACCGCAAGGACCCCGGCGAGCAGCACCCGGACGAGGTCGGCGATGACCATGACCTGCACGCGCGGCAGGCGGTCCACCAGGCTGCCGGCCAGTGGTGCGAGCAGCAGCACCGGGACGATCTCAGCGAGCACCGCCCCAGAGACGCCGAGCCCGGAACCGGTCACCGCGACCAGCAGCAACGCCAAGGTCGTGAACTGGGCGACGTCACCGACCTGCGACACAGTCCGAGCCAGCCAGAGCCGCCGGTAGGCAGGCTGCGCCAGCAGCCTGCGCAGGTCAGCCCGGGCCGTGGTCACCATCCCATCGTCGCAGGTGGTCAATACCGGAGGTCACCCGCGAGGCGGTCGACCTGCTCTGCATCGACGAGAGCTCGGCTACATGGAGCTCGACCGCCGGGGCGCCGAGCTCCTGTTCCAGGTCCTCATCGAACGCGAGGAGAAGAACAGCGTCGCCAACGCCAGCAACGAGTCCTTCTCCGGGTGGACCAAGACCTTCACCGACCCCCGCCTCGGCGCCAACATCATCGAAACCGGCGCCCACTCCTACCGCCTCGCCTACACCCTCGCCGCCCAGAGCGGTCACTGACCGTTCTACTGGTGGCGCCACACTTTCAGCGCCGATGCGAGCAGGAGGATGACGAGCAGCGGGATGATGACGGCGCTGGGGAAGACGCCGAGCAGGGCCCCGCCGATGAGGGTTCCGGTGATGGATCCAGCGGACATGACGAGGACGAAGGTCTTGTTGGTGCGCAGGATCTGGAAGCTGGCGTCCTGGGAGTAGCGGGCGAAGGCGACGAGCATGGTCGGCAGGCTGACGGCCAGCGACAGGCTGCCGGCGAGCTTGATGTCGATGCCGTAGAGCAGCACGATCGTGGGGATGAGGAGCTCGCCGCCGGCGACGCCCATGAGGGCGGCGACGATGCCGATGAGCACCCCGGCGACCAGGCCCGCGACCACCCGCACCGCCGGTGTCAGGTCGAGGGCGGCGAACGGGCCGAGGTGGGCGGCGACCAGGGCGGCGGCGATGACCACCAGGAGTGCGGCGAGGACCTTGTAGAGGGTGGCCGAGCGCATCTTCGTGGCCCAGGTGGCACCGGCCCAGGCACCGGCGAGGCTTCCCGCGAGCAGGTTCAACACGATCGGCCACTGGGCGGTGACGTCGGAGAACGGGACCGCGGCGAGGCGGGCGGGCAGCGCGGTGGCCACAACGACGAGGCTCATCGTCTTGTTGAGGATCACCGCCTGCAGGGCGATGAAGCTGAACACCCCAATGAGCAGGGGCAGCCGGAACTCCGCCCCGCCGAGGCCGATCATCCCCCCGAGGACACCGATCACCGCACCCGCGGCGAAGCCGAGCGGCAACGACCTGACCACCGGTCCCGATACCGCGCTCGCAACCGGCTCCGCCACCTGCAACCCGCGACAACAGCCCTGTCACCCGGTCGTACACACAGTAGGACGCGCAACCGACACTAGGGGTGGGGCCAGATCTGCCCCGCCACCCGGTGCCAAGTCGGGTTGACGCACTCAACTACTCGCTGGGGGTGTTCTGGGTGCGGCGGGCAGGGGTGCGCCGCACCCACAGGTAGAGCCCGGCCCAGGTGAGGTAGCCGGCGGCGATGGCGGTGTACATGACGGTGAGGTCGGGTTGGGAGTACATGCCCGCGTAGAGCACCGCCCCGGCCAGCACCGCGGGGATAGCGGCGACCCGGCGGCGGGACAGCGCGAACGCCGCGGTCACCAGCAGCACGGACACCACCAGCAGCACCGGCCCGACCCGCAGCAACACCCCGAGCAGCCCACCGGGTGCGTCCGGCCCGGTCCCCGACATCGCCGCCATCCCGGTAGCGGCGGCCGCGCCGCCGACCCCCACACCAACTCCGACACCGATCATGGAGGCGGCGCAGACCGCCGATCCGACCACACCCAGACCCCCCACCCCTGACGGGCCGGCGCGCCGCACCACCGATCCGTTGCCACCCGTAACGCCGGTGTCCATCGCTGTCTCCTCATCTCTGCGCTACCGCTGTGCTCAGTGGGTGGTGGTGAGGTCGACCTGTACGACGTCGGCGTGGAAGCCTTCGCTGCAGGCCTAGATATCGCCGTCATTGGTGCCCTTGGTGCCCATGGCCGTGTCGATGCCTACGGTGTCCAGGTCGATCGTGCCCGGCGCGGGGGACCCCGCGGGCGGCGGTGTGCCGGTGACGTCCAGGGCGGCCCTGATGCCCTGGGCGATCTGATCGGGGTTCTTGCCCGCGGCCTGGAAGTGGGTCCACCACACCGGCGGGTCCTGGGCGAGCAGGTGCTTGTGGACCGCGGTCTGGGCGATGCCGGCCTGCTGCAGCGCGTCGGTGACCTTGGGCAACTCGTCCTCGGTGACCACCAAGTCGCCCATCGCCGTCGTGCTGCCGTCGCCATATCGGGCGAAGGCCGCGTAGGAGCCGAACGAGAGCCCCGGCTTGACCTGCACCCCTGCGAGGTGACCCCAAGTCACCGCGGGGGAAGCCGCCCCGGTAGACCGCGCCGCCCATCACCTTGCCCTTACGGCCCAGCGCGTCCGCCACGCCCTTCAGTCCTGCGCGGTGGTGGTGACCGGCTGCGCCGCGTCGCCGGAGGCTGCGGGCTGTGCACCGGTACGCCCGCCGCAGCACCGCTGCGGCCGCGGCCGCGAGCCGCACTCATGTCGAGTTCATCCGTCGTATCGAGCACATATCTCAAGGCTCCCTCGTTCTCGGCTCGGAGTCGACCGCAACCATGGTTACCCAAACGGGCCTTGCTCCCAGTCGAACCACCCCACCGACCCGGACGGCCGCCTGTCCGACCCCGGGCCATCGGAGTCCTGCCGCAGTCGGCACCGGCCCGCCTGGCGCATGTCCTGTCACGTACTCAGCCGTTCCGGTCACGCCATGGACCCCGTGCTCCCTTGCCGTTCCGCCAGGCGCGTCGAACCTGGTTCGCCATCACGCTGCAGACGTTCGGGGGACCCGGGCAGATTCGAAGGGGCGGGATCAGATCAGTTCGCGACCGCTGCGGCGGCACCGGCGAGCAGTCCGAGGAGCGCGCATAGTCCGAGGGTGCGAAGCACGGACCACTTCAGCCGGAACAGAAGCACGGCCGCGATCACCGCGATCGCGAGTGAGACGGGCTTCGCGCTGGTCAGGTCGGGCAGCTGCAGGTGCAGCGGGCCCGAGGAGACGGTGATGACGTCGCTGAACAGGGTGTGGACGGCGAAGTAGATGGCCAGGTTGGCGATGACACCGACGACGGCTGCGGTGATGCCGGTCAGCGCGGAGGACAGGGTGTGGTTGCCGCGCAGCCGTTCGATGTAGGGGGCGCCGACGAAGACGAACACGAAGCAGGGAACGAAGGTCACCCATGTGGTCAGCAGTGCCGCCAGGACAGCTGCTGCCCACGGGTCCAAGCTGCCCGGGTCGCGGTAGGCGCCGACGAACGCCACGAACTGGACGACCATGATCAGCGGACCGGGGGTGGTCTCGGCCAGTGCGAGGCCTCGGACCATCTCGCCGGGTGCCAGCCAGCCGTAGACCTGCACGGCCTGTTGAGCGACGTAGGACAGGACGGCGTACGCGCCACCGAAGGTGACCAGGGCGGCACCGGAGAAGAACTAGGGCCTGGTCGGTGAAGATGCTGCCTGTCCCCGTCAGTGCGACGACGACGCCGACGGGCACGGCCCAGGCCACTAGGCCGACGGCGACAACCTTCAGGGCGTGGATGCGGTTGGGGCGCTCGGTGTGCAGGGCGGTGTCGGGGATCAGCGGTGCCGGCCCACCGTCCTCGCCGTTCCCGCCCTTGGCGGTCTTCATGGTGTGCGGTGCCCAGCGGCCGAGCGCCCATCCGATGACGGCGGCGGCGGCGAATGACCACGGGGAACGCAATCGCGAAGACCTACAAGGACACGAACGCCGCAACGGCCAGGACCACCAGGGACGGGTGGCCCAGCGCTCGGCCGCCGACTCGGACCACGGCCTGCGCGACGATGGCGAGCACCGACGCCGCCAGGCCAGCGAGCAGCGAGGTGACCACGGTGGTGTCGCCGGCAGCGACATAGACCGCGGACAGGCCCAGCAGGGCCACGACACCGGGGAGCACGAACAGGGCGCCGGCGATCAGCCCCCCGCGCACGCCGTTGAGCAGCCATCCGAGGTAGATGGCCAGCTGCTGCGCCTCGGGTCCCGGGAGCAGGGTGCAGGGTGCAGTAGGACAGTGCGTGCAGGAACCGCTTCTGCCCGATCCAGCGCTTCTCGTCGACCAGCTTGTGCTGCATGACCGCGATCTGCCCGGCCGGGCCGCCGAAGGTCTGCAGGGAGATCTCGAACCAGACCCGGGTGGCCTCACGCAGCGGAATCACGTCAGCGCGCCGCGACATCGGCTCCTCGGGCGTGGTCACGACGGCTCCCTTCCCAGGACGAGCTCGCGTCGGAAGAACTCGTACAGGCCGTCGAACAGCGGCCCGGTGAGGGCGAGACTCATGTGGTCGTCCTCGCACACCATGGACAGGCCACGCAGCACGACATCGATACCTGGCGCCTCGGGGGCGTCGAACCGCTCGTCGTCGAGATCAGCCTCGTGAATGATCATTGCGATCCGCCACAGCACCGGATCGTCGAGGTCGTGGCGGCGCAACAGCGTCTCGAACGTGCAGTCCTGACCGTGGTGCCCGAACTCGACTCCGCGGATGTCGAACGCGACGGCGCCGGCCGGTACGGCGCCCGGGCCGGTGACGAACGCGAACTCCGCGTCCGGATCGATGAACCGGCCGATCAGCCACGCCGAGGAGGCCCGATCAACGTGAATGCCGGCACGGGTCGCCCACCTCACGAGTCCACCCCTGCGGGTTCGTTCCGGGAAGCACGGGACGACGTCGGGAGCTCCGGTTCGATCCCGGCGGGCAGGTCGGCGGCGAGCAGGCTCCGGGCCAGGGCGTCGACCTCGGCCCGCGCAAAATCCCTACCGACCGGGGAGAAGAAGTCGCGTCGCTGGACCCGGCGCAGCTCCTGACGCAGCGACCGCAGCGACCGCAGCCCCTGCGCAGGAGTCGTGGAGTCGACCCTAAGGGCCCGTGCGCGTGCGGCGATGTCGGCGTACTCGGCAGATCGAGCCGCCGTCATCTCGCCGACGATCGCCTGCTCCTGCCCGGCACTGGTCAGCTCGGCGCGCCACAACGTGCTCACACCGCCTGCTTCCGCGATCTCCTCAGCCAGCCACTCCAGCTGCTCCTGGGTGCGAGCATCAGCCGGCAGCGCGGCCAGGCCATCCCCGATCTGCGCCACACCCAGGCGCCGGAGCTTGCGCCAGACCGCAATCCGGGGGGTGGAGGGTTCCCGAGGGATGCGGTAGCTCAACAGCACCCACACGCAGCGGTCATGTGTAACCATGGTTCAATTTTGCCCGGCGAACGGCGTGGTGGTCAAAGCCAGGGGCCACTGAGCGGCGTTCGAATGCCCGGCTCGACCAGGGAGATGTGCTCGTGCCCTACTCGCAGATGCTCTACGGCGCGGTCCTTTCGGCCGCGCTGGCCGCCGTCCTGATCGCCGTCCTCGGACGGACTCGGCAGGCGGCAATCCTGCTCGCCGCAGCGCTATCCGCCTTCGTGATGCCGCTGGCGTGGAACCTCATCCTGAAGACGACCCAAGCCACCGGCCTGTTCTCCCGCGACCTGCCATTCAAGCCCTTCCCGATCAGCTGGCAGGACACCGGCAGCGGTGTCTTCACACTCGCCGCGGCGTCACTGATCATCGCCCTCGGGCCCGGACGGACCTACACCCCGGCCCGGGTCGCACGACTGACCGTGCTGACAGCGGTCGCCGCCCTGCTGACCGACGTCTATACCTATTGATCATGCTCCGGTTGGCGATGGTGGGACGGGAGTGTGCCTTGACGCACTCCCGAGCGCCGCAGCTTGGGGCCTTTCAAGCTCAATGAGCGCCCCCTTGATCAGATCGCCCTCACCCGCTCTCCGTTTGACCTTCAACCCCTGTTGAAGGTCCATGGTGGTGTTGTTGTCGACTGACCGGAGGAGATCTCGTGACCGCCACGCCAAGCACCGAACAGACCCGCCGAGCTGAGGAGGAGATCATCGTGACCGCGGCGAGCCTCGAGCAGGCCCCGGCCGCAGGCGCCGGAGGCTGCGACTGCGGCTGCGCGTGCTGCGGCCCAGTCAATGCCGGCACCGTTCCGGCTGAGGCCAGCGTCGTGCAGACGGGCAACGACCAGGCCGCCCGTGCCGGCTGCGGCTGCGGCTGACCGGGGGAGGGGTGTGGTGGACCGCGATGTGCGAGCTACTGCCTGCGCGCTCGCGGTGGTCCACCGGCCCTGGCCGGTGGAGGTGCGCTGCCTCGACCTGGCCGAGGAAGTAGATGAGCTCGCCCGGGCGGTGCTCGTCGCCGAAGGGCACCGCAGCACCGCAGCACCGCAGCACCGGCCGAGGAGGTCGCCGAAGCGCTGTGCGGGGTGCTCGTCGACGTGTTCGCGCTGGCCGATCACCACCATGTGGAACTCGACGAGCTGTATCCCCACCTGTTGGCGCGCCTGGTCTCAGGCCACCCAGGGGAAGCCGGCGGTGCCGGCAATGACCCGGGGGCCGGTTGGAAGCTGGAAGGACCGCGATGACCCGCCCGGCCACCGAGCAGCACTAGGTGTGTGACTGCGGCAGCTGTGGGCCCCGCCACGACGACACGGCAACCACCGGGCGCGGCAGCCGCACGCCCCGTGCGGGTGTGGCGGCGGAGCCGCCGGTGATCGGGGCTGCCCCTACCGAGCCGGCACCTGATCTGGCCACGCCGGTGAGCGATCTCCTGACCATCGGCGAGGTGGCCCGGGCCGCGGACGTGGCCACGTCGGCGCTGCGCTTCTATGAAGCCGAGGGCCTGGTCATGCCTGCTGGGCGGACGGCCGTCGGATACCGGCTCTACGATCCTGAGCAGATCGCCCGGGTGCGGTTCATCCGGCATGCGCAGCGGCTCGGCCTGAGCTTGGCCGAGGTCGGCGAGCTACTCGCCGCGGTGGACAGCGACGACCCGGTGCCTACCCGGGACCGGCTCCGCCACCTGGTGGCCCACAAGCTCGTCACCACCCGGCAGCACATCACCGAGCTGCAGGAGTTCACCGGCCAGCTGGAGCGGGTGCACCAACGGCTCAGCGGCAATCCCGGCTGTGGATGCCGGCACCTAGGATCCTGCGGCTGCCTCCCGCTGGATCTCCCGCCGGTCGACCAGGGCGAACGCGAACTGGATGCCGTCCAGACCGGCGCCTGCGGCTGCGGCTGCGGCATGGCGGCAGGGTAGAGGGGGTGGTCCCGGGGTGGCGCGGTCCCGGAGCGGGAAGGCGACCGAAATGTGAAAGGGCAGCACGACCTGGACGATCAACAGCGCGCAGCGCTCAAGTCCCGATTAGCCGACGTGCACGCCTCCTTCGAGCAGGCCGAGCAGAGCATCGGCCTGCGACGCACTTGCCGTATGGAACAGCCTTGGGTGGATACGCCCCGAGTGGCCACGGTGCCGGAGGCCGCCACCGTGGCCAGGTTGCTGGATACGTTCAATCGGGACTACGACACCCCGACACCCGGGACAGCCGTCCTCGCGACGCGGCTTGGGCGGCTCCTGGCCGGCGGAGACGTGATCGCCCTGCTGACCGGCGACCCCGGGTCGCCGTCGCGCTCCTGACCCTGCGCCCGAACATCTGGTACGAAGGCCCGGTCGCTCTGCTCGACGAGCTGTACGTCGCGCCGGAGCTGCGCGGACGAGGACTCGGCTCCGCGCTGCTCACGACCGCCGAGGCCGTGACCCGACAGCGCGGCGGTGAGTTACTCGAGATCAACGTCGACGGCGACGACACCGACGCACGCCGGTTCTATGAGCGCCACGGCTACGTCAACAGCGAACCGGGTTAAGACTAGCCGCTCCTCTACTACTACCGGGAACTGGGGGACGCCTCGTAGCGGAAGCAACATCGGGACCTCGCACAGAGCGATGGCGCTACGGGACGCTCGCCGGTGCCTCGGTGATGAGTGCGGTGGCGATGGCTTTGGCCTGCCAGGCTGGTCCGGCCCGCTTTCGTGGAGTGCGGTGACGGTGGCTCCGTCGATGAGGAGCATGAACTGCTTCGCCAGGTGGGCGTGGTTCGTGCGCGCGCCGGGGATGCGCTCCCGCAAAGCCCCGACCGCACGCGCGGTACCCCCGCCCACGGCGTGCACACCGTCCACGTCGCGGGCGGCAATGCCGGCGATCTTTGAAACCACGGTGTCCGCGATCGTGGTCATACCCTGCGAGTGCGGTGTGCTGCTCGCAGGGCTGCTTTGTGGTGTTCGCGTGGTTGGACAGGGGGTGAAGGGTCATCCTTGCAGGATGAGGGATGTCGGTGATCGCAGCGGTGCGTTCGGGCGGGTGAGCGCGGTGGTCGAGCAGGTCGGCGACAAGGTCGTGCTGAGCCCGCCACCGGTGAGCGGGCACCCCACCGTGGCCGCCGCGCTGAAGCGGACGTTGGTGAAGGCCTGGGATGACAGCCTGTTCGGCGAGTCGGCCCAGGCCGCCTTTTGGCAGACCCTCTCGTTGCCCCCGCTGCTGCTGGGCCTGCTCGGCAGCCTCGGCTACATC
>JAABUT010003115.1_pt1 | contig 14717 bp, 12 predicted proteins | sample 5559281 | NCBI WGS metagenome assembly JAABUT01 (sample SAMN10711880, study PRJNA513359) | rock metagenome | isolation source: Antarctica rocks | place: Antarctica: Victoria Land, Ricker Hills nord | collected 2016-01-04 | reverse complement strand
CGACAAGGCGCCCGAGCAGATCTTCAGCCGCGTCGGCTTTTCGGGCGACCATTCCCGCACCATCCAGCTCGTGCAATCGGGCGCCTACGACATCGGCGTGGTCGACTATTCGGTGTGGGACCTCGACCGCAAGGCCGGCAAGGTGGACGACGCGAAGGTCGCGGTGATCTGGCAGTCGCCACCCTTCCCCGACTACCAATGGACCATCCGGGGCGACGTCGACGCCACCTTCGGCCCCGGCTTCGCGGCCAAGGTCAGGCAAGTGCTGCTCGGCATCGACGACAAGGCCATCCTGGAGCCCTTCGGCCGCTCCAGGTTCATCCCGGCCGACAATGCGGAATATGCCCCGGTCGAGGCCGTGGCCAAGGCCGCAGGCCTGCTGAACTGACCCAAGCCTCGGTGGCCGGCGCGGTGATCCACGTCCGGGAAGCCTCGATCGGCTATGCGGGGCGGCCCGTGCTGCGGGACGTCGACCTCACGGTCGCGCCCGGCGAGCGGATCGCCATCCTGGGCCGCTCCGGGGCCGGCAAGTCGACGCTGCTGAGCGTGATCTATGAGCGCGCCCGCGGCGGGGCGGCGCTGATCCCGCAATCCGCCGCCCTGGTGCGCAATCTCTCCACCTTCCACAACGTGTTCATGGGGCGTCTCGACCGCCACTCGGCCCTGTTCAACGTCAAGACGCTGGTCTGGCCGGGGCGGCGCGAGGTGGAGGCCGTGCGGCAGGTGCTGGGCGCCGTGGGGCTCGGGCCAGAGATCTTCCGCAAGGCCGGCGAGCTCTCGGGTGGGCAGCAGCAGCGCGTCTCGGTGGCGCGGGCGCTGTTCAACGGCCGCCCGATCGCAATCGGCGACGAGCCGGTGTCGGCGCTCGATGCCGTCCAGGGTGCGGCCGTGCTGGCGCGCCTGGCCGAGCGGCACTCCACCCTGGTGCTGGCGCTCCACAACGTCGACCTCGCGCTCGGCCACGCCACCCGCATCCTGGCGCTCGACCGGGGTGCGATCGTGCTCGACGCCCCCGCGGCGGAGCTGAGGCCCGCGGACCTCGCCCGCTTCTACGAGGGCTGAGGATGGCGGCCGCGCTCGTCGCCCTGCGCCGCCGGCTCGGCTTCGGCAACACGAGCCTCGCCTTCCTGCTCGGCGGCGTCGTGGCCATCGCGTCGGGCGACCTCGCCGTCACGGCCTCCCACCCTTGGGCCGAGTTGCTGCGGCTGCTGCGCGGCCTCGTGTCGCCCGACGTCATGGCAGTCGACGGGCGGGCGCTCTTGAACACCGTGGCGTTCGCGGTGCTCGGCGTCGGGCTCGGCGCGGCCGCGGGCTTCGCCCTGGCGCTGGTGTTTCCGCGTTTCCTCGCGGTGCGGGCGCTCTGCGCCTTCCTGCGCTCGATCCACGAGCTGTTCTGGGCGCTCCTGCTGATGCAGGTGCTGGGACTGGGGCCGGTGACCGGAGTGCTGGCCATCGCCCTGCCCTATGCGGGCATCTTCGCCAAGGTCTTCTCCGAGATGATCGAGGAGGCGGACCTGTCGACCCTGCGGGTGCTGCCCACCGGCACCGGCACGCTGCCCGCCTTCCTCTACGCGCGGCTGCCCGACCTCCTGGAGCAGTTCGGCCATTACACGCTCTACCGGCTCGAATGCGGGCTGCGTTCGACCCTGGTACTGGGCTTCATCGGCCTGCCCACCATCGGCTTCGAGCTCGACGCCTATTTCAAGCAGGGCGAGTTCTCGCAGGCCGCGGCGCTGCTGTTCTGCTTTTACGGCCTCGTCGCGACGCGGCGGCTCTGGGCCAGACCCTGGACCGTGCCGATCCTGCTGGTCGCGAGCCTGCTCGTGCTGCCGGCCGGCCTGCCGACCGAGCACGTGCTGCGCAACCTCGCGCGCTTCGCCACCCACGACGTCGTGCCGGCCCCGTTGCGCGGCGCCGACCTCCTGTCGGCCGCACCCTGGACGGCCCTGGCGCGCTGGCTCGGCGACATCCTGGTCCACCAGGTCCTGCCCGGCGCGCTGAACACGCTGATCCTGTCGCAGATCGCGCTCATCGGCATGGCGATGCTGTCGCTGGTGCTGTTCCCGATGATCTGCCGCCGTTTCGCCCGGCGCTTCGGCCGTCCGGTCGGCCGCGCGCTGCTGGTCGTGGTGCGTTCCACCCCCGACTACATGCTGGCCTATGTGCTGCTGCAGACGCTCGGCCCCTCGATGCTGCCGGCCGTGATCGCGCTCGTGGCGCACAACGGCGCCGTGGTGGGCTACCTGATGGGCCGCCAGGCCGATGCCCTGCCCTACCGGCTCGACGCGCCGCGCGGCCTCGACCTTTATTGCTACGAGACGCTGCCGCGGCTCTACGGCCAGTTCCTGGCCTATGTGCTGTACCGCTGGGAGATCATCCTGCGCGAGAGCGCCATCTTCGGCATCCTGGGCGTGACCACGCTCGGCTTCTACGTCGACGGCGCCATCTCGGAACTGCGGCTCGACACGGCCGTCGTGCTGATCGTCGCGACCGCCGCCCTCTCGATGACGGTCGACGCCTTCTCGCGCTGGCTCCGCGCCGCGCTCCGCATCGAGAGCCTGCCGGTGCGGCTGTCGACCGATGCGGCTGGCGGGCTGGCGACCGCACCGGTGCCCGTCGGCCTCTCGTGAGGCCGTCCTCGGCTCAGGGCGGCAGCGGCCGGCCGGCGGTCTCGGGCATGAACCAGGGCACGACCATGCCGATAAGGAAGACGCTGCTCATGATCAGCGCCGCGTGCGACACGCCGCCGAAGCTCGTCACGATCTGGCCCGCGATGACCGGGAACACCCAGGCGACGAGGCGCGCGCCGTTGAACACGACGCTCGACGCCGTGGCCCGCACCGCCGAGGTGAAGAGTTCGGCGAGATAGATGGCCATCCAGCTGAACGAAAAACCCAGCGTGAAGGCGCCGTTGAAGAAGGCCACCACCATGAACAGCTCGAGACTCCCCGACCAGGTGTAGGTCACGAGCGTGGTGACGATGCAGCCCACATAGGTGAAGAGCAGGAATCGGCGCCGGCCGATGGCGTCGGCCAGGAACCCCGACACCAGATAGGCCGAGATGGCGCCGACGTTGTACATCACGCCCATGCGGGGTCCCCACAGCTCCGGCGCCTCGCCGGCCGCCTTGGCGAGCCCGGCCGTGTAGGCGGGCAGCCAGGACGACACGGCCCACCAGCCGACCGTGGTGGCGAACGACATGGCGGTGGCGAGCAGCACGCGGCGGCGCCTCTCGGGCTCGCGGAAGATCTCGGCGAGGGTGAAGGGGCGCGTGGCCTGCCGGGGCGCCTCGCCGTCGAGTTCGGTCGCGGCCCAGCGGCGTTCGCGCACGGCCCCGAGCCAGCGCTCGGATTCCTCCATGGCGCGGCGCAGGTAGAGGCACACGAAGGCCGGCAGGGCGCCGAGCGCGAAACATGATGCGCCAGTTCTCGATGCCGAACCCATTGGTGGCGGGCAGCAGCAGCCAGGCGAGCGCGGCCAGCAACGCGCCGCCGCCGAAGCCCGACTGCAGGAAGCCGCAGCCCTTGGGCCGGGCGCGGTTGGGCCAGGTCTCGGCCACGAGCGCCACGCCGGTCGACCACTCGGAGCCGATGGCGAGGCCGGTGATGAAGCGCAGGGCCGCGAGCGCGGCAAAACTCTGGGCGAAGGCGGTCAGGCCCGTGAACAGCGCGTAGCCGAGGATCGACAGCAGCATCATGCGCTTGCGCCCGATATAGTCGGCCGCGATCCCGCCCGCGAGGCCGCCGATCCCCCAGCCGAGCAGCGTGATGCCGATGGCGAGGCCCACGTAGAAGGGCGTCGTCCTGGCCTGCTCCGGCGTCAGCAGGGATTTCAGCGCCGGGCCGAGCGCATAGACCAGCGCCACGGCCTCGTAACCGTCGAAGATCCAGCCGAGATAGGCGCCCCAAAGGATGCGCCAATGCCGGCCCGTGAGCCCCGCGTACCAGGGGCCGGCCGCGGCTTCACGCGGGAGGGTGTCGCTGATCGCCATGGTGGTTTCCCCTCTCTGCCGACCCGCTCGCCGGGGCCGTTCGAGGGCGAACTCACCACGGTCGGTGTTCAGGTGCAACAGGGGCGGGCGGGGCGCTGGATGCCAAGCGGGGCGTTCTAGCGCAGACCTTCGGACGGGCAGGCGGAAGCAGCCGTTCATTCAAGCTTGCCAATAATTCGATGGCGACCCGGAACGTGCATTTCGATGGCGATGATCGTGGCGTCTGGGGTGAATAGCGGCGGCTGGCGTGGAACCGCCCGACATAGGTTTCGGTGCCATGCAACGACGAAGCGCAGGCTCCGCGTTCATCACTGCGGGCAGGACAGGTCGCCGCCTGGGCATTTCATCTGTTCGAGAAGGTCTGTAGTTCTTCGAGTCGTCAGATCCAGCTTGCATTCACCTACGAGAAACGGCGCGATGGTCCCGTTCTTCTCAAGATGCTCGGTGTCATAGCCCGAGCGTAGGTCGCATTCCCGATCACGGAAGGTGATCCAAGCCCGCTCCGCTGCCACAAGGTTCCGTCGACCGTTGACGTCGAGCTTCTCGTTGAGCTGTCCATACACTCGATTGAGGACACCATCGGCTTGGTTGACCGCGCTGCTGATGCAGATGTTCATGTCCTGTTGCGGCATGGATTTGGCGCATGGCCCAGCCTCCACCGCAATGGCTTGCCCCGATAGGCCAAGCGCGAGACAGAATACAACCACATGACGCATAATGATGATCTCCATGGTGCCTGCCGGGCCGGTGAGCCCGTCGAAGGTGGGGTAGCTCCATCTCAAGACTGAAGTGCGGTCGCTACCGCGCGCCCGACGGAAGCCAGGGTGGCGTTCCGCTGCTCGACGGGCGCTGCCGTCCCGGTCAGGTAGGCGGTGACTACCACCGGCTTTCGCCCCACGGGCCAGATCACCGCGATGTCGTTGGTCGAGCCACGCTCCCCCGCGCCGGTCTTGTCTCCGAAAGACCAATCCCTCGGCAGGCCAGCACGAAGCCGCGTTCCGCCGGTCGTGTTGCCCTTCAACCAGGCGACAAGTTGATCGCGCGAGCCGGCTGACAGCGCGGAACCGAAAATAAGCTTGTCCAGGTTGGCCAGCATGGCCGCCGGCGTCGTCGTATCGCGCGGATCGCCCGGCAAGGATTCGTTCAGTTCGGTTTCCTTGCGGTCGAGGCGGGTCACTGCGTCACCCAGGGACCGGGCGAACCGGGTCAGTCCCGCGGGGCCGCCGATCTGACCGAGCAGCATGTTGCCCGCCGTGTTGTCGCTGTAGTCGATCGCTGCGGCGCAGAGTTCCGCCAGCGTCATTCCATCGCCGCCAACCCTGTCCTTGGTGATCGGAGAGTTCGCGACCACGTCGCTTTCCACGAAGCGGACGCGATGGGACAGCTGCGCGAGACCGGCGTCGACTTGGGTCAACACGGCGCCTGCCGCCAGAACCTTGAACGTGCTGCACATGGGAAACGGCTCGTCGCGCCGGCGCCCCATTCGGGTGCCTGTCGCCGTGTCCAGGAGCGCGACGCCGAGCCGGCCGCCGCTGCTCGCTTCGATTTCCTCGAGGGCCTGGACGAACCCATCAGGGCCGCCCGTCGCGGCCGACGCTAAGTGCAGTCTGGATCCTGACCCAATCGCCGTGAGGGTCAATCCGGTGCGAATTGCGAAAGACCGTCTTGTGAGCATGATGCATCCTCCCCTTTCGGCGTCTTGAAATGGTCGACACGTCGTCGGGGACGACGGCTTCGACACAGCGCGCGGCACTCGGCGGCGTCTTACGGTTTACGTGCACCAGGACCCCGATGAGGCAGACCGCGAAGCTTGTGCCCGCAGAGATGGCCGGTCGTCCAGGCGGGTTCCACCGTTGGCCGAACACGCGGGCTCCCTCTCCGGACCAGATAGGGTGGGGGCTGGTGACGATGCGCCAAAGCCGCAAGGGCGAAGGTGTCAGAGGGCGAGACCGTATTCGAGCGCGGTGAGGTGCTCGGTGCGGCGCGTGCCGAGGTCCGTCTTCGCGGCGTCGATCGGACTGCGCCCGTCGAGTTCGGGATGGGGTGAGGTCAAGAACTCGCGCGCCTCGGCTTCCGTGCCGAGGGCGCGGCGCGCGTGCACGAAGAGTCGCGCGATTCTCCCGAGCGTCGGTTCCTCCTCAGCCAGGTGGCGCAGTATAGAGCCCCACACGGCTGACTCAATGCGTTCCAACTGATACGCCCCGCGTTAGCTCGTCGGCCCCGTCGCGCACAGCCTTTCTCCGGCCGCGAGGGCGTCGCGCACCCGGCCGCCCGGGAGGGCGCCCGGCAGGGCGGCGGCGTCGCGGGCGATTGCGACGATGCGGTCGAGGTCGATGCCTGTGCTGACGCCCATGCGGGCGAACATCCAGGCGAGGTCCTCGGTCGCGACATTGCCGGTGGCGCCGGGCGCGAAGGGGCAGCCGCCGAGGCCCGCGACGGAGGCGTCGAAGATCCGCACGCCGCGTGCATAAGCGGCGTGGACGTTGGCGGTGCCGAGCCCGTAGGTGTCATGGGCGTGGAACGCGAAGGTCGCGCCCGGGAAGCGCGCCATGACGGACGCGAAAAGCCCGCCGACATGCTCCGGGTCGGCCCGGCCCGTGGTGTCGCAGAGGCAGAGTTCGGCGTCGGGCCGCGCCGGCACCAGACGGTCGAGCAGCGCCATGACGTCGGCGTCGGCGACGCGGCCGTCGAACGGGCAATCGAAGGCCGTGGCGAAGTTGAGGCGCAGCGCCGTGCCGGGCGGCAGCGCCGCCGTCAGCCGCTCGTATTCGGCGGCCGACTCCGCCGGCGCCCGGCGGACGTTGCTGCGGTTGTGGGCTTCCGACACCGACAGAACGAAGGCGAGGTGCCGGGCGCCGGCCGCGAGCGCGTCGCGCCCCCGCCGCTCGCTCGGCACCAGCACCTGCGGGTCGAGGCCGGGCATCGCGGCCGAGGCCGCGAGCAGCTCCGGCGTGTCGCGCAGCTGCGGCACCGCAGCAGGGCTGACGAAGGAGCCGATCTCGATGCGGCCGAGGCCGGCCGCGACCAGCCGCCGGAGGTAATCGATCTTGACCGCGGTCGGGATGAAGGGGCCGATGCCCTGGATGCCGTCGCGCGGGCCGACCTCGACGATCTCGATCCGTTCCATCACAGCACTCCCTCGTCCCGCAGCGTCGCGATCTCGCCGGCATCGAGGCCGAGATGCTGGCCCAGCACCTCCTCGGTATGGGCGCCGACGGCCGGCCCGGGCCAGCGGATGGCGCCGGGGTCGTCGGGCAGATGCGGCACCACGCCGGCGTGGAGCACGGTGCGGCCGAAGGCCGGGTCCTCGACCTCGCGCACCATGCCGCGCATCCGGAACTGCGGGTCGGCCGCGACCTCGGCGGCCGAGTAGATCAGCGTCGCGGGGATGTCGGCCTCGGCGAGGCGCCGGTCGGCCTCGGCGGCCGTCATGGTCGAGGTCCAGTCCGCAATGAGGCCGTCGAGCGCGTCGACGTTGCGGAGCCGCGCCGGGTTGCCGGCGAAGCGCGGGTCGCGCGCGAGGTCGGGGGTCCCCATCAGGCCGCAGAGCTTGCCGAACAGCGGCTCCGAATTGGCCGCCAGGATGATCCAGAGGCCGTCGGCGCAAGGATAGGCGCTGGTCGGGGCCGCGGTCGGGATACGCGAGCCGGCCGGTTGCCGCACCGTGCCGAGCACGCTGAGATCGGGCAGCAGGCCCTCCATCATGGACAGCACGCTGTCGGTCAGCGCCACGTCGAGCGTGCGGCCTCGCCCGTCGCCGCCAGCCCGGCCATCGCGGCCGGCCCGGTCCCCTCCCGCGCAGTCGCGGCGCCAGAGCGCCGCCATGATGCCGAAGGCCGCGTAGAGGCCTGCGAGCGAATCGCCGATGCTGACGCCGACCCGCACCGGCGGCAGCGCCGTCATGCCGGGCGGATGGTTGCAGAGGTAGCGCAAGCCGCCGATGGCCTCGCCGATCACCCCGAAGGCGGCGCGGTCGCGGTAGGGTCCGTCCTGGCCGAAACCCGAGATGTGCGACACCACGAGGCCGGGCCACGCCTCGCGCAGGGCGGCGTCGCCGAGGCCCATCTTCTCGAGCTGGCCGGGCCGGAAATTCTCGACCAGCGCGTCCGACACGGCGGCCAAGCGCAGCACGATGCCGCGCGCTTTCGGGTGTTTCAGGTTCAGCGTCACGGAGCGCTTGTTGCGGCCGTGCATGGACCACCAGGGCGCGGCGCCATCCACCTGCCGGCCCCATTGCCGCACCGGGTCGCCGCCCGGCGGCTCGATCTTGATCACGTCGGCCCCGAGATCGCCGAGCAGCCGCGTGCAGAAGGGCGCGGCCACGAAGTGCCCGAGTTCCAGCACGCGCAGGCCCGTCAGCGGGCCGTGGGACGGGGTGTCGGTCATGGCTCCTGCTGCTCTTTCCGCGACCGCGTGTGCCGCGCTTTACGGCATGGCGCGACGGGCGGGAAGAGTCCGGCGCGATGCCGGCCGAGATTTCACTGCCAGAACACGCGGCCCCACTGCAGCCCCGCGCCCGCGGCCCCGCGCAGGTAGACGGAATAGAGCCCGGGACCCCAGAGCAGGCCCGCGTTGACCGCCACATAAAGGCTGGGAACGACGAGGTTGGCGAGCGCGAGCCCGCGACGCGCCGACGCCGGCCAGGTGCCCAGTTCCACGCTCACGGCGAAGAACAGGGCCAGCGAGCTGAACTGCACGAGCCGGGACGTGTCCGATCCCAGCAGGATCAGTGGCAGCGAGGCCAGGGCCGCGAGCGACAGGAGCCACGCGCCGCGCCGTCGCAACGCCGCCAGGACCGGCAGCCAATAGAGCTTGTAGGCCAGGATGGCGCCGAGCGCCGCCAGGCTCGGGTGGGACCGCACCAAATCCACCGCCGAATGCTCGGCTCCCGGGTCCGGCCGGCCGGCCCTGATCAAGGCCTGGGCGAGATCGCGGTGCCAAGTCACGGCGTAGGACGCGATGAAGGCGAGGTAGAGCAGGCCGAACACCGCGACCCACTCCCGCCTGTCGTCGCGGTCGGCCGCCAGCACGATTCCCGCGGCCACGAAGGGCGTCATCGTCTCGTGGGTGGCGATCATCAGCGTCGCCACTGCGATCCTGTCGACCGGGCCGAGCCGGCATTGGACCGCGACGAGGCCGAGCAGCAGCACGAAGATGTCGCCGTAGCCCGGCCCCACGAGCGCGTAGGCCAGGATCGAGGAGGACAGGACCGAGAAGGTTTCGAAGGACGACAGCTGCCGCGCCTCGAGCAGGCGCATGGCGGCGGCGAATGTGGCGAACAGCACCGCGTACCAGAGAAGCGTGTAGGCGCTGCCCTCGAAGCCCAGCACATGGGCCAGGGCCGGCAGGCCGATCCGCCGGCTCGTCGCGTTGAACGGGTCGGCATCCCAATAGTCGGTCGCCATGTGCCGGTAGTCGACGCCGTTCGACACCAGGCCATGTACCCCGATGAGGGCGCAGAACAGCAGGAACCACGGGAGGGCACGCAGGGCGGAGCGGGCCAGGATCGCTCGTAGCGCAGGCGGCGCGACGTAGAGCCTGCAGCAGCTCGCCACCACCACGAACAGCATGAAACCATGGGCGTAGAAATGCTTGAACGCGACGGCCCGCGGCCCGAGCACCCCGTTGACGTTGCCGGCCAGTAGCAGGAGGGCGCCGAACAGCAGCGCGGCGGCGGGGGCCGGACGCGCCAGGGACGCCAGCACCGCGGAATCCCGGAAGCGCCGGACGAGGGTGGACCCCGGCCGGCCTGGGTCGGCGGTTCCGGTCGGCACGGTCGCGTTCATGTCCTGCCCTCGCCATTCCTTGCCGACGATGGACCTGCTCCCGACCGCCCGGACACTTGAAGCTCGTTCCCGCGGGGCCTAATGGGCTGGTGGGCCGAGCGCGGCCCAGATCGGGAGCGTCCGCGATGCGCCGCCAGGACAGGATGAAGCTCGGGACCTTCGTCTACACCTACGGCTTTCATCCCGCGAGCTGGATGCATCCCGGCAGCGCGGTCGGCGCAGCCAACAGTTTCGCGCATTTCCTGAACGTGGCGAGGATCTCCGAGGCCGCCGCGTTCGACTTCATGTTCATGGCCGACTCGCCCGCGGCCGCGGTCGGCGACCCGGACGCCCTGGCCCGCCAGCCCAACAAGATGAACCGCTTCGAGCCCCTGTCGCTGATCTCGGCCCTCGCGGTCGCCACCGAACGGCTGGGCCTCGTGGCCACGGCCTCGACAAGCTATTACGAACCCTACAACCTCGCCCGCATCTTCGCCTCGGTCGACCACCTCAGCGGCGGCCGCGCATGCTGGAACGTGGTCACCAGCGACCACGACGAGACGGGCTACAATTTCAACCGGCGCGGACTCGATCCGCACGCGCTGCGCTACGAGCGCGCCCGCGAGTTCGTCGAGGTCTGCTTCGGCCTCTGGGACAGCTTCGAGGACGACGCGTTGCTGCTCGACCGCGAGACCGGCCTCTACCACGACAAGACGAAGCTCCACACGCTGAACCACGACGGCAAACACTTCCAGGTGCGGGGTCCCTTGAACATCGCCGTCCGCCGCAGGGCCGGCCCGTGATCGCCCAGGCGGGCGGATCGGAGGCGGGAATCGCGCTCGCGGCCGAGACCGCCGAACTGGTGTTCGGCCTCGCCTCCGACATCGATCGCAGCCGCGACTTCTACGCGGCGCTGAAAGCGCGGATGCAGGATTTCGGCCGCGCGCCCGACAGCCTCAAGGTCATGCCGGGGATCGTGGTCAATGTCGGACGGACCGAGGCCGAGGCCCGGGCCAAGGTGGATTTCCTGCTCGACAGGCTGCACCCCGACGTCGGGCGGCTGATGCTGTCCGAGTTCCTCGAAACCGACCTTCGCGGGGTCTCGCTCGACGCGCCCTTTCCTCTCGAGCGCCTGCCCGAAACGCCGAAAGGGTCGCGGGCTCTGTTCGAGGAGCTCACGGCCTTCGTCAGGCAGGGCCATACGGTGGGCGAGCTGATCCGGCTCTACGCCGAGAAGCACACCGGCAACGGCATCACGGGCACGCCGCAGCAGATCGCCGATGCGCTGGAGGAATGGTTCGAGACGCGGGCCGCCGACGGTTTTATCCTGATGGTGCCGACGCTGCCGTCGGGGCTCGCAGACTTCGTCGCCTTGGTTGTGCCGGAGTTGCGCCGGCGGGGGCTGTTCCGCGCCGAATACGAGGGGCCGACCCTGCGCGACAACCTCGGGCTTGCCCGGCCGGTCCACCCGCGCAGCGCAGCCGCCCGCGCGCCATGAGTCCTCCTGGTCCTCGACCGCGCCGTTTTCTGGATCGAGGCGACGCCGCCCGAAACACCGCAAGCCCGATGCCGCTGCTCGATCACCCCCGCACGCTGCCGCTGCTCGTGGCGGGCGCCTTCTTCATGGAGTTTCTCGACGGCACGGTGATCGCGACCGCGCTGCCCGCCATGGCGAGGACGTTCGACGTGCGGCCCGTCGACCTGTCGGTCGGCGTGTCGGCCTATCTGTTCACGCTGGCGCTGCTGCTGCCGGCCAGCGGATGGGCGGCGGAACGGTTCGGCACCCGGCAGGTGTTCATGACGGCGGTCGCGGTGTTCACGCTGGCGTCCGTCGCCTGCGGGCTCAGCACCGGTCTCGTGAGCTTCACGCTGGCCCGCATCGTCCAGGGTGCCGGGGGTGCGCTGATGGTGCCGGTGGGGCGGCTCGCGGTGCTGCGCGTCACGGCCAAGTCCGACCTCATGCGGGTCATCGCGATCCTCACCTGGCCGGCCCTCACGGCCCCGATCGTGGCGCCGCCGCTCGGCGGGCTTCTCACGACCTATGCGTCCTGGCGCTGGATCTTCTTCATCAACGTGCCGCTGGGCTTGCTGGGGCTCTGGCTGGCGTGGCGCGTCGTGCCGCCCGGGCAAGGCGACGAGCGTCGCCGGCTCGACCTCCGCGGGCTCGCGCTCACCGGCCTCGCGGTGCTGGCCCCAATGGCGGGAATCGAACTCATGGGCCGCGAGACGGTCGACTGGCCCATCGTCGTGGCGCTCGGCCTGGCGACCATCACCTTCGCGGCGATCGCGCTGCGGCACATCCGGCGCCACGCGGATCCCATCCTCAGGCTCGACGGGCTGAAGCAGCGGAGCTTCGCGATCTGCCTCCTGGGCGGTTCCCTGTTCCGCATCGCGGTCAGCGCCGTACCGTTCCTGCTGCCGCTGATGTTCCAGGTCGGTTTCGGCCTGGACGCCTTCCGGTCGGGCCTGCTCGTGCTGGCGCTCTTCGTGGGCAATGTCGCCATGAAGCCGCTGACGAGCGCGATCCTGCGCCGCCTGGGCTTCCGCACCGTGCTGGCCGGCGATTGCTGCCTCACGGCGCTGGCGATCCTCGGCTGCGCCGCGATCGCGCCCGACACGCCGCTCGTCCTGACCCTCGCGCTGCTGGTCTTGGCCGGGATGACGCGTTCCATGGGGCTCACGGCCATCAACACCCTGGCGTTCTGCGACATCGCGCCCGCCGCGCTGAGCGGCGCCAACACGCTGTTCAACATGTTCCAGCAGATGTCGTTCGGCCTGGGCGTCGCGGTCGGGGCGCTGGCGCTTCGGGCCGCCGAGATCTGGCGGCCGGCCGGGGCCGCGCATGCGACACCGTTCGAGTTCCGCATCGCCTTCGCGATCGTCAGCCTCGTAGCCCTGGGGGCCGCCGCCGACGCGCTTCGGCTGCCGGCCGACGCCGGTGCCGAGGTGGCCCGTGGATGACGTGATTTCCTGCATCTTACGTCAGTCCGGCGACGCCTCGGCAGGCCCGAACAGCAGGTCGAGTTGGGCCTCGATCATCGCGCCCACGTCCAAAGGCTCGAAGCGCTCGAACAGGGACCCCCACAGCAAGCCGAAAAGGGCGGGCGTCACGACGAGGAGCGGGAATTGCCGTGCCGCGTCGGCGACCGGCTCGCCCCGCGACTTGGCTCGCTCGGCCAAGGCTCTCATCAACCCGAGGCCTGGCTCGACCACCGACTGGTAATAAGCCTCCGCGAGGCGGGGAAACCGCGGCCCTTCCGCGATCAGGAGGCGGATCACCTGCGCGCCGCCGCCGTCCCGCAACCGCCGCCACAGCGTTGTGAGAAGGCGCCCGGCAAATACCCGGGTCGGTTCGTCGAGTTCCGGCTGGAACGCCCTGACGCTCTCCAGGGCTGGCACGACCGTGCTCCGGATAATGGCCTCGAACAACGCTTGCTTGTGTTCGAAGTGAAGATACGCCGTACCCTTGGCGACGCCGGCCCGCGCCGCGATATCGTCCATTCGCGTCGCCGCGAATCCATGCTGGGTGAACAAGTCGAGTGCCGCCCCGAGGACCGAGGCACGCGTCGACGCCGCACCTTCCGCTCGGGACGAGCGGGTGCGCCCAGGCACGGGCTTCTTGGCGGGGCTGTTCACGGTCATACGGCGTTCTAACCACGAAAATCGACAACATCCACGCTTGTCAATGACTGACTTCTCAGTCATTGACAAGCGTGGATGTTGTAGGGGGTGAATCATGCCGAAACCTGTTCTCGTCGTCGGCGCCGGGCCGACCGGCCTGACGCTCGCTTTGTGGCTCGCACGCCTCGGCACGCCGGTGCGGATCATCGACAAGGACCGCGGCCCTGGTGAAACGTCCCGCGCCATGGCCGTGCACGCGCGCACGCTCGAATTCCACCGCCAGCTCGGGTTCGCGGACGAGGTGGTGACCAAGGGCATCGAGGTGGATCGGGTCGCAATCCGCGAAGCGGGGCGCCTCGAAGGGCAGGTCGAATTTGGCCGCTTCGGCGAGGGTCTGAGCCCGTTCCCCTTCATGCTCTCGTTCCCGCAGGACGAGCACGAGCGGGTCCTGATCGCTCATCTCGAACGCGCGGGGGTCAGCGTCGAGCGGGAGGCCAAGCTGAGCGGCTTCACGCAGGACGATGACGGCGTGCGCGCTTCGGTCGAAAGCCCGGCCGGAACCGAGACGATCGAGGCGAGCTATCTCGCCGGCTGCGACGGCGCGCGCAGCACGGTCCGCGAGGTGCTGAACATCGGCTTCCCGGGCGGCACTTATGCCCAGCGTTTCTTCGTTGCCGACGCCCAGGTGAAAGGGGACGCGATGGCGGACGGCATGAACATCTGCATGACGGGGCAGGATTTCTGCCTTGTGATCCCGGTCCGGCGCCCCGGCGCGGCGCGGCTGATCGGCATCGTCCCCGACGGTGCCGACGGAGGGCAAGCGCGTTTCGCCGACGTGGAGCCTTCCGTCCGCCGCAATACCGGGCTGGTTGTCGAGCACGTCGAATGGTTCTCGACCTACCGCGTCCACCATCGGGTATCCGATCGCTTCAGGGGCGCCCGCGCGTTTCTGCTGGGCGACGCGGCGCACGTGCACAGCCCGGTCGGCGGGCAAGGGATGAACACCGGCATCGGCGACGCGGTGAACCTGTCCTGGAAGCTTGGCGCGGTGGTGAACGGTCGTGCCGCGGCCGAAATCCTCGACACTTTCGAGCCTGAGCGGATCGCTTTCGCGCGCCATCTCGTGAACACGACCGACCGCATGTTCCAGCTCATCACCGACCGAGGGCTCCTTGGCAAAGGCTGGCGCACCGTCGTCATGGGGCACGCCTTCCCGCTCGCCTTCAAGCTCCCGATGGTGCCCCGGGCGGCTTTCAAGACCGTTTCACAGATCGAGATCGAATATCGCGCCGGCCCGCTGAGCGCGGGGGCGGCGGGTGGCGTGCATGCCGGGGATCGCC
>JAABUT010003114.1_pt1 | contig 14718 bp, 15 predicted proteins | sample 5559281 | NCBI WGS metagenome assembly JAABUT01 (sample SAMN10711880, study PRJNA513359) | rock metagenome | isolation source: Antarctica rocks | place: Antarctica: Victoria Land, Ricker Hills nord | collected 2016-01-04 | reverse complement strand
GCTCTGGTGCGCGACACGCCGTGCCGGCAAGCAAGAGCGTCAAGATCGCGCCAGCAGGAGGGCCTGGAGTCGGGCCAGGAGGGAGGCCGCCCCGGGGCCACGGGTCGCGGGCCACGGGTCGCGGGCCACGGGTCGCGGGCCGCAGGTCGCGGGGCCGCAGGTCCTACCGACCGCAGGGTCAGCCGGTGACGCGGTAGGCGTCATGTAAGTCCGGCCGAGCGCTATGCCTCCACGCTGCGTGACCGGCTGCCTGGCGAGCGTTCTGGGCACATCTATCGCGCTACCGCGCCCCGATAAATGTGCGGCCAAACGTCGGCGGGCTCATCATAGGTCGTCCAGCTGGTGGGCGACGGCGTACGCCTGGTGCGCGAGCTCATCGAGAGCGCTGTCGCGCGGCCAGTAGTCGAACCGGTCTCGGAGGGCGTCTATGCACTCGGCGTCGAGGTCGCAACGGGCGAACTGGTGGTCCGGAGATTAATCCAGTCGTTGCGCGGCGAGCGCCACGTCGACCACGCGCAGTCCCCGGGTCGCGTTGGAAGGCCAGCTCGAGAAGTCGTCGCGTGGGTAGCGGGTGAGAGCAGCAGCGACGTGGATGTAGTCGCGGGCAAGGCCCCGTCCGAGGAGTGCGGTGACCTTGGCGCCGACGGCATCGTCGAGGTGCAGGACCGGACCGATGTCGAGGGTCACCGCGTTGTGGGCTCGCCAGTCACGGCCGAGGTCGAGCTGTGTCATCTGGCCGTCGCGGCTGACGTGCAGTTGGGCGAACTCGGCCTCTTCGTCGGCGGTGCCTCGCGTGATCTGCACGATGAAGCCGTCAGCCTCCAGCGCCGCACGGCCTCCCGCGAGCACACGTGCCGCACCGCCGGGCTGCGGACTGAACAGGTCGACGTCCTGGGCGGGTCTGCTCAGCAGCCCGTGGGCAGCGAGCGCGTTCCCCCCAGCCAGCGCGAAATTCTGGTCCGCGGTCGCTGCCAAGGCGAGCTGCGCGACTCGGGCCTTGAAGGCTTCGACCGGCACCGTCAGAACTCGGCGGTTACGGCTGCGGGACGCGCGGGCCGGCGCCGACCCGCGCGAGCACGTCATGCCGGGACTGCCAGGCGGCGCGTACCTGCCTACAGCCCGGCCTGTCCCGCCCGGACGACCAGGACGTCGACGTCGGTGGCAGCGGCGCCCGCGGGCGGCAGGCCCGCACGATCCCCCTCGCTCACCGGAGGCGTCCTGCGACCGGGACAACGCTTATTCCCGGTGCGTCTGGGAGCACAGGCGCCCCCGAACCGGTTGAGGCGCGCGCTGTTGAGCACGACGCTGACGCTGGAAACCGTCATCGCCGCGACCACGATCAGCGGCGACAGCAGCGCGGCGGGGCGGCGTCAGGCCCGCTGATGTGCGAATGCTCGTTGCTGGCGTGGGCTGAAGGGGCGGCGAGCGCCACGAAGATCGCCAGTGCCAGGCTGTTATGGCACACAACGTCCCGCACAGCGACGACCTCCTCCTCACGACGGCGGCCTCGAACGGCACAGCGCCGGGTACACCGGGACCGGAGACGGGATCGTTGTGCACAGCCTGGACCGGCTCCACGAGACCGTCCGCGACAACCTCAACCGTGATCCACAAGCCTATCCCTCCAGGGCGGTGCGGCGGCGGCTCGCACGTCGGACGCCGGCCAGTTCGTAGAGACTCCAGGCGGCGAGCAGAGCCGCGTAGAGCTTGGTGTTGCCCGCGACATGCGGCACGGACTTGGCCTCGGCGAGGTTGAAGGCGCCGGTGAGCAGGACCGCGAGGGCGAGGCTCATCGTGCTAACGCAGACCCCTACGGCTGTCATGGCGACGGCGATTACTGCTCCGGTGCCGGCCGCGAGCAGGGTGAGCTGGGCGAACTCGAAACTGTCGGCGGGCCGGTTGGCCTGGAACCACAGCGCCTCCGTGAGCCCGACGACGCTCAGCACCCAACCGGGAGCCCACAGCGATCCGGTCGAGCGACCGGCCACCGCCGCCAGCAGGTAGGTGACGCCCAGCATAAGTGGGACCCAGTAGTAGCGGACCCCGCGGACGTCGACCAGCAGGAGCAGCACGGCAGCGCCGACGAGCAGCACTGCGCCGCGGGCCGCTGCGGCACGTACTGCCCGCGTGCTGGAGTCGGGGTGGTCCAGGACGCGCGGGGTCATGGCTCTCCTAACGGCCGCTGCCAAGTCGGCGTTTCGGGGTCAGGCCAGCAGGGCCTGCAGCCAATGTAGGCGGCGACCGCGAGGAGCAGGACCGCGGACGCTTCAGTCGGACCGGTGTCGCCGACCCGACCGGCCAGACGCCTGCCGCCCGGTCAAGCCGGGATCAAGGCTGGTGTCGAAGGCGAAGACCAACAATCACCTAGGACGTGTCTCAGACCGCGACGCTGTCAGGCAGCACCACGCTGCGGATGCTGGCCTCGCTCTGGGGCGCGACCAGCCGCGGCCGCTGCCCCGGTGCGGCCTGCCACTGAACGCTCATATTTTACAACAGGACGCGCTCCGGGTCGACGCTGCCCACGGTCAGGCCCAGCCCTCCCCCACCCGCAGCCCGCACCCAACGCCGAGCAGCTCCGCCAATACGCCGGCGGGAGTGCGGCGAGCAGCGCCTGCACCTGCCCGACCGACAGCGGCGCCACCAGCACCCGGCGCGGCCGGGGTGGCGCGGTCCGCCGGCACGCGCTGCTGGCCAGCCAGCCATCATCGACCGCGGCGCACCAGCATCGCGGTTCGCAAATCAATGCGGAACCTCTGCCCGGCCCGTAGGAAATCACCTGGGCACGCGGCTAGGCAGGGTTGGCCGTGTCGACAGCCGCTGAGGAAGAACACCGCGAGTGACTGTGTCAGCGTTGGCTAGCCCCACCTGGGCCGGTTGTGTCATAGCTACTTGGCCCCACCCCGCATGCTCAGCGAGGAGTGTCAGCTGACACGGCGGGGCTAGTTGACCTCGACAGAGCCACACCGTGAACCGAGACGGCAGCGCGGCGGGGAGCGGGCGCTGGCTAGGTGGGTGCCGGCTCGGCTGCGGTGCGCATGGCGCGCAGTCCGAGCAGTCCGGCGAGGACGAGAAGCACCCCCGCACCAATGTAGAGGACTTGCACCGACAGGGCGTCGACGAGGACTCCGGCGAGCGCCAGTGAGGCGAGTCGGCCGCCTTGCCAGACGACGTTGAAGGCGCTGAACACCCGGCCGCGGTATTCGGCCGGGATGCGGCGCTGCAGCATCGTGGTGTAGGCGACGCCACCGGTCGAGGTGTTGATGCCGTAGAGCAGCAACAGCGCCGCCGGCAGCCAGAAGCCGGTCACTAACGCCAGCGCGGCGTCGATGATGCCGCGCACAAGGTAGGGGATGAAGACCAGTACGGGGCTGTCGATGCGGTCGATCAGGCGCCCGAACAGCAGCGGGCCGATCACTGCGCCGACTCCGATTGCGGCGACAAGCAGCCCGAAGTCTGCTTCGTCTACCCCGAGCTGTTGTTTGGTCAGGACGATCAGCAGCGCTCCGGTGCCGCCGACGCTGAGCACTGCGAGCAGCTGCACAGCGAGCAGCTGCCGGATGAACGGGTCGGCTCGGATGAACTCGACGCCTTGCCTGGCCTCAGCGCGCAGTCGCGTCTGGCGCACCGTCGAGGTTGGCGATGCCGGTTCGGGGACGCGGAGGAGGAGCAACGCCGACAGCAGGAACGTCGCAGCATTGAGCAGGAACGCCCCGCTCGCTCCGACCAGCGCGATCGCTGAGCCGCCGAGGGCCGCGCCGAGCACGTGTGTGGACTGAACGGTCGACCAGGAGAGCGCGTTTGCGCGTCCCAGGATGCGCGCGGGCACGACCGCGGGGACGAGCGACTGGGAGGCCGGGCCGTGGAACACCCCGCCCAGGGCGAGCCCGAACGACAGCGCGTAGATCGCTGGGATCGCGGTCGCTTGGCTCATCAGCACGGCGAGCGCGGCGCGGGCCAGGTCGGCGGTGATCATGACGCGGCGGCGCGGGAGGCGGTCCACGACCGCCCCGGCCAACGCGCCAAACGCGAGCACCGGGAGCGCCTCGAACACGACCGCTCCACTGACCGCCAGCCCGGAGCCGGTGAGGGAGAAGATCAACGCGACGAGCGCGATGTAGTGGACGCTGTCACCGACTCGGGACACGCCTTGGGCGGTGAGCAGCTCCGGGTAGCCGCGGACACTGATCAACGCCCGGTAGCTGAGCTGGCCTGGCTCCTCCGCCGCGTCGGCCGCCGAACCGGCGGTCACTGCACTCTGCCGGCAGGCCCGCCGGCCACGCGAGCGGGCATCGCGCCGGCACGGTCGGGTGGCAGTGGGGCACGCGCCGGCAGGCGAGCGTGCCGCGATCCGTTCACGGCGACGCTGCCGACGCCTTCGGCTCGATGCGAAGGGTGTCGATGTGGGGCAGCTCGGGAGCGCATTCGCAGCCGTCGGCGGTGGCGCCGCTTACGAGCAGATCCGCGAGCCGGTCGTGGACGGCTTCGAGCTGTCGCAGGAACGTGGCCGCGTCCTCGAGCTGTGTGCGGACCGCGTCGATCTTCGTCTCGACCAGTCCTCGCAACTGCCGCCGGGTGGCACCGCACTCTCCGCCTGCCCACACCCCTACCAGCAAGCGGATCTCCTCCAGGCTCAGGCCGAGCCGCTTCGCGCGGCCGATGAAGCGCACCCGCTCGACGTCGTGCTGGCTGTAGAGGCGGTAGCCGGCCTGCGACCTTTCCGGCGGCTCGAGCAGCCCGACCTGCTCGTAGTAGCGCAGGGTCGCCGGGGTGAAGTCGGTCTGCGCGGCGAGCTCAGCGATCTGCAACGTGTCCACGACGTCGAGGCTAAAGCTTCATGCTGACTTGAAGGCAAGTCCGAGCCTCGACGACCAGGCGCTGATCAGCCAGGGTGCACCCTCTCGGCGGCGATGATGTCCCGGGCGTCGTGCAGCGTTTTCGTCAGCAGGTCGACGCACCAGTCAGGATGGTCCAGCGGGAGCAGATGATCGGCGCGCGGGTAGGTGACGGTGATCAACCGCGGGGCGTCCTGGCTCAACTTCTGCGCCACCTTCGGCGGGGCGAGCACGTCGCGGGCGCCGCCGGCGTACACCACCGGGCCGCCGGCCTGGTCAAGGGCGCGCAGGCTCTGTCGCCACCGGCGCTCGCCCAGGACGATGTCGGTGATGGCGGGCGCGTAGGACGCCCAGGTGTGTTGGGTCAGTTGCCGGGCCAGCACCACCGGCACCCGCGGGTAGACGAGCACGTAGAGCCACTGCGCCAGCCAGGGCCGTCGCGTGCAGAGCTGCGTGCAGGTCGTAGGACTGAGCCGGCCAGGCAACCCGATCCAGGCCAGGCCGGGCGCCTTGTCGTTCAACCGCCGCCGGGCCTCGTCACGACCGCGGAACAGCGGCGTACACCACGTCACGACGGCGTCGACCTGGTCGGCTCGCCGGGCCGCCCAGTGCCAGGCGAGCAAACCCCCCATCGAGTGGCCCGCGACGACCAGCCGGTGGGGAGTGCAGGCCCAGGGCGTCGACCATGGTGTCCAGCGCATCGAGGTGCGCGTCCAGCGAGAACATCGTGCAACCCGGCTCTTCGGAACGGCCGAAGCCGAGCAGGTCGGGGATCACCAGCTGGGCGTCCTGCGCTATCGCGTCGAACCCGGAGCCGAAGGTGTCGCCCGAGGCAGGAAGGCCGTGCAGCAGAACCACCGCAGTGTCGCCGGCGCCCGTCGTGGGCACCGTCAGTCGTCCGGCGCGGCGGTACTGGCCGGAGCCAGGATGCCAGGCGCGCACCGCCGGAGAAGTCGCATGCCTCACCCCCCACGCCGCAGCGAGGGCAGCGACCGCAAGGCCGACAACCGTGCGGCAGTTCATGGCAGCCGACGGGCGTCAGCGGACACCCGGCTGGTGTCTGTGCCGGGCCACCAGTGCACGACGGACGGGCTCGGCCGTGCGGGTGCTGGGGCCGGCTGGCGCGTCGGGCTACTGGACCACTGCCGTCGAACTCTGCTCGGCGTGCTCGCCCTGTCGGAGCGCGGTCGCGACCACCTGTTCGAGCGTGGAAAGTCGCAGCCGCAACTGCTGAAGCTCGACCAGCAGTTCACGGCACTGCTCGACCGGCATACACATCGTCGGTTCAGCCACGCGTCCTCATTCATCACCGGCAGGCTCTGCTGGCCGCGTCACACACGTCGACGTCGACAGGATCAACTGCATCCGCAGGAACATCCCGCGTCTGTGCAGCCACAACTGCATCCGCCCTCGCTGCCACACCCGCAGCCGCACCGGCACGCAGTCCGCTCGTTGCCCTTGTCCGCCTCGCTCGCCGCCTTCTGGGTGGTCGCCGGACCGCAGCAACCGCAACCGCACGTCGCGTGCTCCTGCGCCTGATCAGACACCGTCATCATCGCCCGCCTTCTTGTCGTCGTACTCCACTGGTCGTGTCGTGCTGTGCCCGCCGACGTCCACGGGCACGCCCGTCAACCACCGAGCTGCCATGGTCAACCCTTCAGTAGGCTGAAGGTCAAGAGGACAAGCGATCGGATGAAGTGCAGTGCAGTGCTCTGCGGCCAACGCGAGAGCGGCGGTCGTGGCCCTTCGCTCCCGCCGGCCAATTCTTGCCCAACTCGCTCGCGGATCACGCCAGCGCCGGGTCCAGCCTGCCCCCGAACCGGCGACAGCGAAGGTCCTCCGGCCTGCCCGCGGCGGGCTCGCCGAAAGGGGCGTGTCTGCGATGCCGTCGACGGCGAGGCGCAGCTGGTCGCGCGCTGAGGGAGCGCGGTAGGGGTCGGCGACGGTCAGTTTCCGGCGCCGGGGCATGTCGGGAGTGCTCTGGACGGCCGTCTGGGGCGGGGCGTTGGGCGGTGGCTGGTGCTTGGGCTGCGGGGGCGCGGCCGCGGGTGGCGCTGGCGGGCGTGTGATGGGCAGCGGCGGCGTCTCCAGGTCGCCGAGGACGGTGATGCTGACAATCGTCTGCGGGCTCGCCGGGTCGCGGGTCAGGGAGAGGTGGCCGCGCTTCAGTCCTGGCCCGCGACTTTCGCGCTCTCCACTTGACCTTTAACCCGTGTTGAAGGTCCATGGTGGTGGTGTTGTTGTCGACCTGAGGAGGAGATCATGACCGCCACGCTAAGCACCGAACAGACCCGTCGACCTGAGGAGGAGATCATCGCGACCGCGGCGAGCACCGAGCAGGCCCCGGCCGCAGGCGCCGGAGGCTGCGACTGCGGCTGCGGCTGCGCGTGCTGTGGCCCAGTCAACGCCGACACCGTTCCGGCTGAGGCCAGCGCTGAGCAGACGGGCAACGCCCAGGCCGCCCGTGCCGGCTGCGGCTGCGGCTGCGGCTGATCGGGGAGGGTGTGGTGGACCGCCATGTGCGAGCTACTGCTTGCGCGCTCGCGGCGGTCCACCGGCCCTGGCCGGTGGAGGTGCGCTGCCTCGACCTGGCCGAGGAAGTAGGTGAGCTCGCGCGGGCGGTGCTCGTCGCCGAAGGGCACAAGGGCACCACAGCACCGGTGGAGAAGGTCGCCGAAGCGCTGTGCGGGGTGCTCGTCGACGTGTTCGCGCTGGCCGATCACTACCACGTGGAACTCGATGAGCTGTATCCCCACCTGTTGGCGCGCCTCATCTCAAGCCACGGAGGGAAGCTGGCGGTGCCGGCAACGACGCGGAGGCTGGGTGGGAAAGGAGGGAGTGCTGCAGCGCACCGATCCGGAGCAACTCGATGAGGTGCTGTCCCGTTGGGTGGCGGCACGAACCAGGCCGGCTGAGTCACCGCCAAGGTCGCCAGCCCGACGGCCGGTGATCGCAGTCGATGGCAAGACGGCCCGAGGCGCCCACCTTGGTGAGGGCCGGGCGGTGCATCTGCTCGGCGCGCTCGACACCGCCACCGGTGTCGTGCTCGGGCAATCCGTGGTGGACGGAAAGACCAACGAAATCAACGCTTTCAGCCCGCTGCTGGACCGGATCGACATCGCGGGGGTGATCGTTACCGCCGACGCGATGCACACCCAACGCGGGCACGTCAGTTACCTGCTCGGCCGCGGCGCGCACTACCTACTGACCGTGAAAGGCAACCAGCCGACCCTGCACTCCCAGCTCCGCAACCTCCCGTGGAAAAGCGTCCCCGCCGTCGACCTGACGATGAACAAGGGCCACGGTCGGGTCGAGTCCCGCAGCGTGAAGATCACCAGCATCTCCGCCGGCATCGCCTTCCCCGGCGCTGCCCAGGCCATCCAGATCACCCGACGCAGACGGAGCTTCACCTCGACCCGCTGGTCGATCGAGACCGTCTATCTGATCACCGACCTGACCCCCGAACAGACCACCCCCGCTGAGCTCGCCGACGCGCTCCGAGCCCACTGGGGCATCGAGAACCGACTCCACTGGGTCCGCGACGTGACCTTCGCCGAGGACCTGTCCCAGATCCGTACCGGCCACGGACCCGCAGTCATGGCCAGCCTGCGCAACCTCGCCATCAACGTGCACAGGCAAGCCGGCGCAGCCAACATCGCCGCCGCCAGTCGACGCGTCAGCCGTCATCCGAATCGGGTCCTACCGCTGATCACATAACGCTCAGGTCAACTTTGCCGAGGCCCTGAGCGTGCTATGTGCCAGAGACGGAGTGCGTCGCAGCCGTGTCGGCGCTCAAGGAGGCTGGGTGGACCGTCGGCGTCGTAACTCGGGTCCTGCGTCGAGGTGCCGCGATTAGCACGGCCGTGCCCGACCTGCCCCACCTTGAAACGTGGACTGCCCGACAACCTGGCTCCGCGACGCGCTGACCGTGACCGGCCACATACGAACCGATCACACCCGCGTCCGCGCGGTCCCAACACACGATCACCGCCCAACCCAGCCGTCGACACGCCCCGAAACAACGCAACCTTCCGCTACCTCTGCTTTTCAAGTCCACATTAATCCTTTACTCTCAGTGACCTTTCCTAACCATGCTTCGCCCTTACTCACCAGCATTCCAACAACGTCACCCCTACAAGCCAAGCTACTCAGCCTCAGTAGCAGACATGTGCATTCTTCGAAGGTACGGTGGTGACGTTCGGCGTATTCGCTGAGGGGGCGTGTCGGGGTGTTGAGTTCGGCGAAGATCGGCACCTCCTCGTGGCGCTACTACACCAACGGCGTGGCCTGTGCGGCGACGGAGTACTACCTGGGCGTCGGGGAGGCGCCGGGCCGGTGGCACGGCCGGGGCCTTGACGAACTCGGCCTGGAGGTGGGGGGACGTGTCGATGAACGTCAGCTCGAAGCGTTGTTCGCCCGCGGCTTGCACCCGGGGACAGGTGAGCGGCTCGGGAGGGCGTGGCGGACCGACGCCGTCACCGGGTTTGACCTGACGTTCTCGGCGCCGAAGAGCGTCAGCGCCCTATGGGCATTAGGAAACACCGACGTGTCGGTCGCGGCGATGGGCGCGCACCGGGCCGCCGTCGAAGCCGGCCTCGCCTATCTCGATACCCACGCGGGATTGTCCCGGCGCGGGACGGACGGCGTGGAACAGATCGGCACGGCCGGGCTGGCGGTGGCGTTGTTCGACCACCGCACCAGCCGCGCGGGCGACCCGCAGCTCCACACTCACGCGCTGGTGATCAACAAGGTCCGCTGCGCCGACGGGACGTGGCGGACGCTGGATGCGACGGAGTTGTTTCATCACAAGAAAAGCGCCGGCATGATCTACCAAGCTGCCTTGCGGAACGAAATGCAACAACGTTTAGGTGTCGCTTTCGGCGGGGGTAATGAGCACGGTCAGGCCGAAATCTTCGGAGTGCCGGAGGAGCTGCTTTCGTTGTGGAGCAAACGCACCGCCCAGATAGACGGTGAAGCCGCCCCGAAGATCGCCGAATACGAGAAAGTTCTCGGTCGCACCCTCACGCCCGCCGAGCGAGTCAACGTGGTGAAGACCGCCGTGCTCAAGACCCGACCGGGCAAGGACCACCCAGAGCTGTCGACGTTGCACGGGCACTGGACCGCTGAGGCCGCGCAGACCGGTATCAGCAGTGAGCGGCTCCTCGCCGCGGTCCGGGCCGCCGCCATCAGCGTCGGGGTCGAGCCGCCCCGGCCTGCGGGGGCTGTGACAGCTCCGAGTCTTGCCCACACCCTTGCCGACACCCTTGCCGAGACTCTTGCCGAGACCCTTGCCGAGACCCTTGCCGAGACCCTTGCCGAGACCCTTGCCGAGACCCTTGCCGAAACTCGTGCCCGGACCCTTGCCGAAAGTCTTGCCGAGCCTGCCGGGGGTGACCGGCAGACACCGCCAGGCACCGAGCGAGTCTTGCCCACTGTCTTGCCGGACCCGACCGCGGACGAGGCCCTCTCCTTCGCGGCGGTGCGGGCGGCGGGGCAGCGCCGGGCGGTGTTCTCCCGCGCTGACGTCGCGGGGCAGGTCGCCGCGCAGCTGCCTACTACCGGGTTGTCGGCCGCCCAGGTGGTGGCGGAGGTGGAGCGGCTCACCACCGTGGCGGTCGGACTCGCCGAGACGGTCTCGGTCGGGGACCACCCACACGGCGTCACACCGAGGGTGTCAGACCCCCGCTACGCCACCCAGGAGGTCCTGACCGCGGAAGGCCGCATCCTCGCACTCGCCGGCCGGGGCCGCCGGGGCGGCTACGGCCAGCTCCCGCTCAGCGATCTTCGGCCGCAGGCCCGGACCCTGGGGCTGGACGCGGGGCAGTACCTGGCGCTGTGGCAGCTGGCCGGCCGGGGCGATTTCCTGTCGGTGCTGACCGCGCCGGCCGGGGCGGGCAAGACCCGCACCCTGGGAGCCGCCACCGCAGCGTGGCAACAGGCCGGGTATCGGGTCGTCGGGCTGGCGCCGTCGGCCCGCGCCGCCGCGGAGCTCGCGGACGCGACCGGCGGGCACGCGGACACCCTGGCCAAATGGCTCCACACCCGCGACCGGCTCACCCAGATCCCCACCCACGCACCCGAACGGGCCTGGGCGGCCCTGGACGACCGGACCGTCCTGATCGTGGATGAGGCCTCGATGGCCAGCACCCTCGACGTGGACCGCCTCGTCACCCTCGCCGCGGAGAAGGGAGCGAAGGTCGTGCTGGTCGGGGACCCGGCCCAGATCGGCGTCATCAACGGCCCCGGCGGGATGCTCGCCGCGCTGGCCCACACCGGGCACGCCAGCAGCCTCGATCGGATCCACCGCTTCACCTCCGACTGGGAACGCACAGCCACCCTCGCGCTGCGCACCGGCGACCGGACTGTCCTACCCCTCTACCAGGCCGAAGGCCGCCTGCATGCCTGCCCCGACAGCGACGCTGCCTTGGACGGCGTCTTCACGCACTGGAGCACCGCGAAGACCGACGGCCTGGACGCGTTGATGCTGGCCCGCACCCGCCAAGACGTCGATGCTCTCAACACCCGGGCGCGCACCACCGCGGTCGCCAACGGCCAGATCACCGGGCCCACCGTCGTCGCGGGCGAGCGGGAGTGGCAGGCCGGGGACCTACTCCGAACCCGCCGCAACAACCGCCAACTCCCACTCGGCGACAGTCACGTCCGCAACGGTGACCGGTTCCGGGTCCTGGGCCCCGGACCCGCCACCCCCGGCACCCCGGCTGCGGCCAACGGTGCGAGCGGGAAGGGGCTGATCGTGGAGGACCTCGCCGGCCGCGGCCGCACCATCCTCCCGCCCGAGTACCTCGCGCAGCATTGCGAGTACGGCTGGGCCTCCACCATCGACAGCGCCCAGGGCGCCACCGCGGATGTCGGGATCGTGCTGGTGCGGCCGGGGATGGACCGCGAACACCTCTACGTCGCGATGACCCGCGGCCGGCACGGCAACCACGCCTACGTCACCCCTGACCCGATCGTGGACGACGAGCACGACCACGGACACGGACACGGACACGGACCCACCGGCCAGCACCCCGCGCCGGGTCGCGCCGGCGGGGAGGGAAACCACGGTGCGCACCAGCCCACCGCGGAGCAGCAGGCACTGCGGGTGCTGGCAGCCGCCCTCGCGACCAGCGGGGCGCAAGACGCCGCCCACACCGCCCTGCAACAAGCCCGCGTCCAGGCTGGGAAGGACACCCGGCGTGCGCAGCAGGACCAGGCCTATGCGGCCGACCGCGCCCGGCACCAGGCCCGTGAACAAGCCGAGCAGGAACTGCCCGAGCACCAAGCCGCGTGCGCGCAACTCCAGCAGCTCCACACCCAACGCGGCCGCGTCGGTCAGGAACAGACCCAACGGCGCTGGAACCTGCCCTCTGTTCAGGCTGACCTGGACCGGACCCCTCGCCGGGCGATCCGGCGCCGCCGTGACCTCACCGACCGGGTCACCGCGATGCAAGAGGCCCTGCGCACCACCGACCAGCAGCTGGAGAGGTTGGACGGTCAGATCAGCGAGTTGACCCGGCAGGTCCGCGGGTACGAACGCGACCGCCACGACCGCATCGCCACCCAGCGCTGGGCGCCACCGCCCTCGGAGCCGGTGGATCCGCTGGGCTACCTCGAGCCCTCACGACGCGCCCGGAGGGCCATCCAGGCCAGCCAGCTCGCCCAGCTCTCCCGGCTGTCGCAGCCGGACGTGGTCTACCGGGCACCCCAGCGCGGCGGTCCCAGCCGTAGCCGCTGACCCCCCACCTCGCCGACGGCGGGCGTGCGGGGTGGCTCGCCCGCCACAGTCTGGTCGCTGGACCGCAGGGTGCTGTCCGTTTCCGCACCTCGCCAGATGCCTGTATGTCACAGCAGGCCCCTGGAGCGCACTTACCAAGGGTGCAAGGCCAGACAAATCAGCGGCCGGGTCAACCAAGCACCGGGCCCAACCGCCATCCGCCATCAGGGAGAGCCATGACACTTCTGACCGTCGACCAGGCCGCCGCCCGGCTCGGCACCACCACCCGGTTCATCCGCCGCCTCCGCACCGAACGGCGCATCCCGGTCCTGAAGCTCGGCAAGCACATCAGGATCGACAGCGACGACCTCGACGCCTACATCCTGTCCAGCCGACAAGAAGCCCACCCCAACGCGGCGACGGCACGACGATGAACACGCCGGAGTTGCTCGCTTTCGCCCGCGACAAGATCGACGCCTGCCCGACCTCCGCGCGAAACCACGTTGAAGTCAGGGAAGGCGCGGCCGTGCTGCCGGCTGAGCTGTTCGCCGTCGGCCTCCGGCACGCCATCTCCCCCGCGGACTGGGCCGGCGTGGCCGCGCTCCCGACGTCCTGCCTCGACGCGTGCCGTGAGCGCCACGTGCGCAGGTCCAGTCTCGCGGCCCACCCGCCGCAGAACCTGGTCAGTGGCGAATCAGGTCCGCCGCGTGTGCCGGGGAGAGCCCGGTGACCCGGGAGCCGTCTGCGTCCGAGCGCGCGTTGCGAGCCAGGCTCGCAGCGCACTCGTTGCACGCGCGGGTCGCAGACCCGGCGGCGCATACGGCGCCGGCTCGGCGGGCCTTCCTGGACCGGTTCGAACGCGAGGTGGACCCCGACGGTCTGTTGCCGACCCAGGAGCGGCAGCGGCGGGCCGAGCATGCCCGCAAGGCGTACTTCCTGCGACTGGCCCTGGCGTCGGCGAAGGCACGTCGGGCGAGCTGACGACGGACACGGTGGTTCAGACCCGATCCCCGGGTTGGAGTCGGCGGTAGGCGTCGCGGGCCCGTTCGTCGGCAGCGCTGGCTCCGTACCGGCCCACCATGGCCCGCGAGCGCCATCCCAGCAGCCGCATCAGGTCCTGCTCCTGGCCGCCTTGGGCAAGCCAGGTGTGCGCGGCGGTGTGCCGGAAGACGTGGGCGTGCAGCCCTTCCAGGCCGGCTTGCTTCCCCCGGCGCCGGATCATCTGCTCGACGCCGTCATGGGTGAGCGGTCCCTTGTTCAGGTCGCCGAGCCACAATGCCTCGCTCTGCGCGGCTTTGGGGTGCCGAGCGCGTAGCCGCAGGTAACGGTCCAGGGCCATCGCGGTCTTGTTCCCGAACGGACACGCCCGGGGGCGCCGTCCCTTGCCGAGCACCAGAGCGACTTGCTGGTCCAGGTCGAGGTCGGGCAGCGTGAGGTAGGCCAGCTCCGAGCGGCGCATGCCGGTGTCCAGGAACAGCCGGATGATCGCGGTGTCGCGCCGGGCGGCGAACTCCTTGCCCTCGCAGACCTTGAGCAGCCGGCGTAGTTCGTCGTCGGTGATCACGGGCACCGGCCGCTCCGGGACGGCCGGTGGCCGGACCTTTTCCATCGGCGACCGAGCAATCTCCTCCTCGTCCAGCAACCAGCTGAAGTACCGCGACATGCCGGTGTGCCGGGTCTTGGCCGTCGAGGCGGAGGCGCGCTCCATGACGTCGACCAGGAAGGCCTCGCAGTCGCTGCGGCGCACTTGCTCCGGCGTCGTCACCTCGGGGGCGTTCACCGCGAGCCACGCCAGGAACTGGCGGGCGCCGGTGCCGTACACGTTCAGGGTGGACGGGGCCAGGTTGCGCGCCCGCAGGCTGCGCAGCCAGGACGCGTAGAGCCGATCCAAGGGTCGCGCGGGGACGGTGGAGACCTCAGACATGCCGCGAATGTATCGCGTGTAGTAGCGCTGTGCCAGTGCCACCGTGGAGGAGTTGACACCTATAACCGCAGGTCAGAGCCTATACTTGACCCGGAAAATTCCCTAGGAGGTGACGCGATAGGCGTCGTAGACGCCCTGGACGGACCGGACCTGGACGAGCAGGTGCCCCAGGTGCTTGGGGTCGGCCATCTCGAAGGAGAAGCGGGAGACGGCCACCCGGTCGCGGGTCGTGGTCACCGTCGCCG